>Ga0256842_1001557_pt1 | contig 18100 bp, 19 predicted proteins | sample 4559240metaG_FD_185973 | JGI IMG/M metagenome (GOLD analysis project Ga0256842, IMG submission 185973) | Hydrothermal vent microbial communities from Guaymas Basin, Mexico - 4559-240 | ecosystem: Environmental > Aquatic > Marine > Hydrothermal vents | place: Mexico: Guaymas Basin | collected...
CGTTAGCTTCTTGTTGAGTTTCTGACTCACGTTCCTCAATACATACGTTTGAATCAATGGATACAACCCTAGGAAGTGATCTCCGTGCAAATGCGTTATGGCTACGACTTCGATCCTCGATACATCCACACCAACTTGTTGCAACCTTATCTGCACACCTTCCCCTGCATCTAGAAGAACGTAGCTACTCAATCCCGCGATCAGTATCGACGATGTGAATCTGTGTATCGTTGGTACAGCAGCTCCCGTACCTAGAAATACGATTGCTGGCTTCATCAAGGAACCTTCACCACGTATACGATACGTGTTAAACCTCCGTGAACTCTATTCAGTAGTCTCTCGACGATCACCATTCCATGCTCACGAATTCGGTCCTTGACATAGCCATCGATATCTTTAGGAACTGCAAACGCTGCGTATCTACCGCTCCTAAGCACTTCCGGTATCCAGCTCACGAATCTTTCGTAAAGCTCTGTTAACGACATACCGCGGGATACACTTTGACGACCGTAGGGCGGATCGCTAGCTATAGCATCCACGCTAAACGATTTCATAATTCTCCTAGAGGAATCGCTTTGAATTACTTCAACAAGCCCTTTGCATTCGTAGAATTCTACGTTCTCTTTGCATCCCTCAACCATTCTTTTATCCACGTCTATACATATCGTAGAGATTCCCATCGTACACGCTTCGATAGCGAACCCCCCAACACCACAGAACGGATCCATAAGTACTTCTCCTCTTCGAACTCTTGAAAGATTTACGAATACACGAGCGAGTTCGGCTTTCATGGCTCCAGGTCTGTATATAGGTCTTCGATGAGGTTCTCTCGTACCAAAAACAGCCATCCTCTTCCTAGGTATATACTCATAAATCAATACGATTCCATCCACTAGAACTACCTTCACCTTCTTATTGCTACGAGCATTGCTTCGCGAAACCAGTATCTCGTAGAGTTTATGAGCTGCTTTCGAACCGAATCCACGAACTCTTTCAACATCGAATCGCGCATTCACATCTTTAAGTACGGATACAACGCCATCTACATCCTCGTTGAGCAACGATATGAGCTGCCCAAACTCTTTGAGTAAAGCCAATCTATGTACAATTCTCTCAACATACTCTCTACAAAGATCTAGCACAACGAATTCTCCCAGCTGTATGAAATTCGTGCTATACCCAAGTTCTGCTTCGAGAACTGCACGAAGTTCAGCCTTCGCTAAGGAAGGGTAGTCATTTGCGAGTCTGAGAACGAACATCATCTCTATTCCTTAACAAGCTCGGAGATCAGTAGCTCAGAGATATCAATGCGTTTAAACCATCTAAGCGAACGGAGTTCCTCGCGATGTTCGATAGTGTTACACGTTACAAGCATCTCTAAACCACTTCGCTCGAGCTTCTCGATTGCTGATCCAACCATCAGTGCGTGGCTAACGACTGCATACACTTTGGATGCTTCGTAGCGATATAGTGCTTCGACAGCTTTCGCCAATGTACCTCCCGTACTAACGATATCGTCGACTATAGCCACACGCATACCCTTAACGGGAAGCTCTTTTTCTTCTATCCTTATCTCGCCCGTTATACGATCGCGGAACTTCTCTAGGTTTGCGTAAGGAACTCCGAGTTCTTTCGATATAATTTCAGCTCTATGCAAAGCACCTTTGTCGGGTGCCAACACGTAGTCTAACTCGATACCCGATTTCTTTACAAGGTAGGAGTGAGGAACTATGTTAACGTAGGTAAGCCCTAGCTCTTCAAGGATATGCGGTGCATGAATATCGATAACCACCAGCTTCTTGACTCCGTAGAAGCGCATCGGATCAAGCAGAGCCTTTATACTGATTGGTTCGCCGGGAAGGAATCGCTTATCTTGCCTTGCATACGCAACATATAGCAACACGACTGTCAAGTCCTTTACGCCCGCGCCCTTCAGAGCTTCCAATGCAAGGTATAGTTCAACAAGCTTCCTATCCTGATCGGGGTACAGCGACTGTATTACAGTGACTGACCGATCTTTGACATCGCTTACGATCCTTAGGTATTGCTCTCCATCCGGGAAGATCTTGCGTACGATGTTTACAACCTCGAATCTCTTACTCAATGTATCTGCGAGATCTTTAGGAACACCGCTAAGGAGCACAATACTCATCTCGCTTCCCAGCGCAAGGCAGTTTACCTAGAGCTATTAAGTTTCACGATGGGTACGATGATGCCAGCTCCGGCTTCTGTAGTGCTTCAAAACGTGGATAGAGTACCGCTATCCCTAAACTACGTCGGTGGAATAGCTCTCACGATAAACTTCGTCGAATGTCCTTCGCAATGCACAGAATGTCCGTGGAGTGCGAATCTCGATCGACGAGTAGCGAAGATACTCGATCTCGGTGTACTATCCGAAAGGATTCAGTCCATATTGCATAGATCTAATCCCGACGTCGTGGTTCTTCATGGTGCAGATCCTCTTCTCGAACCAAGGGTCCAAGATCTAATCAGTACTTTAAGGAGATGCAATGCAAGGCTCTGCATAAAGATTCGTGCGCTTCTTGCTGAGAAGGAAGATCTTAACATACTGAATCCCTTAGATATAGCGCTTCTCGAACTCGTAGATGAACACGATTTAGAGGTCTTAGCGCATTCGCTGAAACTGCTCGAGGATAGAACTTCGAACATTGAATACGTTCTACTCGTTCACGATTTCAATACTGCGAATACGATGATTCACGGGCTTGCAACTCGCAATCTTCTTCGCCATCCCCTGAACATTGTTTTGGTTAAGGACGTCAACATACTTCGTCTAGCTTCGATCATCGATAAAGTGCGCAAGACGTATATCCACGTATATGTTCCGCTAGCACCATCAACAGACCTAGCATCCGTGCAATGTCCTAAGTGCCGTATGTACGTGGTTCTTCGAAGAAGTGGCGTTGTCGCGAAGTCCAGACTTAAGGGAGCGTATTGCGATTACTGCGGGACCCAAGTTCTACGAAACGTAGCTAAACGTATAGTCAAAGTACCTATAGAGGAGGTAGTGCTGTAAGCGATGGAGTACATGGTGGTTGCATGTACGTGATATTCGTGATGGGGCCCGCCGGTTCTGGCAAGACGTATCTCACGGGTGCGTTGAGCGAGTGGCTTCAGAACCACGGCATGGACGTCGCGGTAGTCAACCTTGATCCGGCTGCTGATTGGCTGCCCTACAATCCGGATGTTGATGTCCGCGAGTTCGTTACTGCATACGACGTCATGAAGAAGTACAATCTGGGTCCTAACGGTGCGTTGATAATGTCTGTAGATCTGCTTACCAACTATCTCGACGACATTAGGAAGCAAGTAGAGGAGATGAAACCCAACTACGTCGTGGTAGATACACCGGGCCAACTAGAAATCTTTGCTTTCCGTATAGCTGGGCGCATCGTGGTTTCACGCTTAAGCGAAGGATGTCGTGCACTAGCACTCTTCCTCATAGATTCGTACCTCGCTTCCCGACCATCAGCACTGGCATCGCTGCTATTCCTAGCCACCGCCACCGCTATGAGCCATGGACTGCCTCAGCTCACAATTCTAAGCAAAGCGGATGTTCTAAGCGATGCCGACCTAAACAAACTACGTGAATGGATAGAGGATCCCGAACTCATGCTAAGCGAGCTCGAACCCGAATTCAAGCGGTTGTACAGCACAATCGATGTGCCTCTGATAGTCGAGGCCCTCATCAAGCCCATGGTACGCGAACTACTTCCAGTATCAGCGATTACAGGGTATGGACTTGATGAGTTGTACGCAGCAATTCAGCGCATCTTAGCTGGAGGCGAAGACTACTTAACCGAGGAACCTAACGAAGCTTTATAGAGATTTGCGAGGTGCATCCCTTGTGAACGAGCTGGAGATACAGCAAGAGATTGCAAAACTACGCGAAGAGCTTAGAGAGCTACTCATTCGAAGGGAAGAGATTCGAGCAATGCTTAACGAAGTGCGTGCTAAGATAGACGAGTGTAGAAACCGTATAAAGAACCTTCGATCGGCTCTAGACGAGGTCAGGAAACAGATCGATTCATGCAGATCCCGCATCGATAGTCTAAAGCAACAACGCGCTGCGCTTAGGGAAGAGCTGAGGAGCTACGTAAAGGAGTTGAGGATTGTAGCCTCGCAATTGCGCAACATCCCGCGTGCACCACTGAATCCCGACGAAATACGTAAACAAATCGAGGAGCTAGAATGGCGACTAATCACAACTCCAAACATTAGCGAAGAAGAAGAGCGAGAAATAGTGCATAGAATATCGTTCCTAGAGAAACTCCTTCGAGGCCTCATCCAGTCTCAGCGATTGGAAGGTAGCTACCGAGATCTTCAGGATCACATAGCTAAACTCAGGGCGGAGCTCGATGAGCTTTCTAAGGAGCTCAACGATGCTGTAAACGATCTCATTGAGCTGAAGAAGCGTAGAGATGAGATAAAGCAACGCATCGATCAAGAAGTTAATGAATTGAACAAATTGAAGGAGGATAGAGATAGATTAAAGAACGAATTACAGCAAATCAATGCGAAGATAGCTGAAGTTCGAAGCAAGATACGTGAACTTCTATCCAAACTCAGATCCTATGCACGTGAACGCGAAGAGGAAGCCTTGAGGAGGATCCTCGAAGAGAAGAAAGCACGTGCTGTGGAGAAGCTTAAGAGTGGTGGCAGATTAACACTCGAAGAACTGTACCTAGCTCTGATCGACGAGGAACATAAACCTTGACGAAGCTTTTAGTACTCTACGTAGATCTAGACGATGATCTCGGTTCTTGCAATATTGAAACACCGATTATTGGCTACGAAAATGTGGCTAGAGCAGCTCTAAAGTTTGCACTATGCAAACCTCGCGATACTGACATCAACGCTTTGTTCAGAGCGCTACAGATATACAACGATCTCAAGAGTGCTGGTCGCGATGTTGAGATTGCTGCCGTAGCGGGTTGTCAATCAGCAGATTATAGAGCATTGTTAACGCTAGCAAATCAGTTGGAGAACCTCAAAGAAATCATCTCTGGTCGAGACACGATAGTTGTACTGGATAGCATCGAGGATGAGCGCGCACTACCTACGATCTCCAAGTACACCAACGTGATAGGAGTAGAAGTAGTTGTAGTAGAGCAGGCTCGTGGAATACAATCGATGTACACAACGCTGACTAAGATCGCTAGGAAAGTACTTAGCGAAGAACGTTACGCAAGGTTAGTGCTAGGATACCCTGGCTTTGCATTGTTGGTGCTCTCCATACTTACGCTGTTCAACCTCATTCGCGAGGCTCTCATAGCAGTAATGATAATGCTCTCGTTAATGATGATCGTTTGGGGATTCGGATTACACGTAAAGCTACGAACACTACCCCTGCACCCATTAAGGCTTGCTATGTATATCTGCGTCGCCGTAATGATAGCAACCTCGTTCTACCTCATGTACTGCGATGTCGTTAGCTCAAAACAGATCCTTACAATAGCCCTTGCACAAGCAGTAAGCAAATACTTGCACCTCACACTAATTGCGATAGCTATACCCATAACGGCTAAGATCGTCCAGCTCATCTACCTCAAGAAGCCTGAGAGAGCTCTTCTATACATAACCCTCCTCGTGGACATAATGCTGAGCTACATTCTCATACAGAACCTCACAACGATTATACAAGGCGATCGCAGTGCAATTCCCTTCGCCATAACAAACATGATCACAGTTACCTTAGCCATAATGATGCTTACAACGATCTCTGAAGCCATCAAAACCAGAGGTTAGCGACCAAAACGACGCTCACGTCGTTGGTACGACCTTATGGCACGCAAAAGGTCTATCTTTCTGAACTCAGGCCAGTAAACATCGCAGAAGTATAGCTCGCTATAGGCAATCTGCCAAAGTAGAAAGTTGCTAATCCTCATCTCGCCCGAGGTACGTATCACGAGATCGGGATCACCATCGCTTCCAAGGTGACCCGTACTAAGTGCTTTAACTATGCTCTCTTCCGATATCTCTTCAAGCTTCATTCTACCCTCTAACACATCACGCACTATCTTCCGGACAGCATCGACTATGTCTTGCCTACCACCATAGCATATCGCTATATTGAGAAACCTCTCATTGTAGTGCTGCGTCTTTTCCTCTAATTTCTTTGCGAGCTCACGTATATCTGGAGGTACGAGAGCTAGCCTCCCTATCACCTTCACTCTTACTCTGTACCTGTCAACGATTTCTCCTTCAATCAATTCACGTAATCCTTTACGAGCTAGTTCGAAAAGTTTCTCTAGCTCTTCTTTAGGTCTACGCATACAGTTTTCGTACGACAATGCATACACTGTAACGACCTTTACCCCAATTTCGTAAAGCCATTCTAGTACCTGCTTTATACGCTCGTATCCATGTTCATGACCTTTCCAGACTTCGAATCCTCTTCGTCGTGCCCACCTCCTATTACCATCCGGTATTATAGCAACGTGTCTAGGTATGATACCGCACCGAACTACTTGATTGTAAAGGAATCTCTCATAAGCACGATACAACACATCTATCAATGGTCTAGAAATGCGTTGGACTATAGGCACAGAGTAGAGTCTAAAGAGCGCATCAACAAAGATATCGAGGAGAGATCTTCTTGTCACTGTAGCCACCTTGAAATCTCTAGCGATATTTGGTAGACCTTCAGCTTATTAACCCTTTGCAAACGTGAGTAGTAGGGGCTCATCATGGGCGTTTACCAAGGTAACGATCTTAGGAAGATCACTGGAGGTAGAAAAAGACCTCATAGAAAGCCTAGGAAGTACGAGATGGGTAGCTATCCAACCGATACCAAGTTGAGCGATAAGGAGGTTAGAAAGAATGAACGTGTATTCGGCGGCAACATTAAGGTACGTCTTAAGTACGCAATGTATGCTAACGTTGTGGATCCCGAAACGAAGACCTGCAAGAAGGTTCGAATACTGCAGGTACTAGAAGTCCCATCAAGACCCGAACTTGCTAGGAGAGGCATAATCCACAAAGGAGCGATAATACTTACCGAGATCGGCAAAGCTAAGGTCACGTCGAGACCCGGTCAAGACGGCGTTATAAACGCGATACTGATTAAGGAGGGTAAGTGAATTATTGACAAAACAATACATTGTTTGGCCTCAGTACCTCGAATGTTCTCTTCCACGCAGATTAGGTAGAAGAGTTCCCAGAGATCTGTGCATCGACAAAGTATCGCTCGACGAACTTCTTAAGGCTTGCCAAGCTCTATCACTCAAATGCACTATCGAGGAAGGTAAACGCTATCCAAGAGCGTGGTACCTTTCTTCAGGTAGACTAATAGTCGAATTCGATGGTTCGAAAAGCGAGCTTCTAAAACTTTTGTGTCGTACCATAAAGACCCTACGTACGAATCGTAAAAGCTAGGAACAACAATCTTTCAACGTAATCACGTAACACGATTAAATGCAGGTTTACGCGGTTTGTGTAGATTCCCACCTTTTATAGGGGCAAATGGTTATACCAAATATCGGTTGTGCTCCATAGAGGTCGTGAACCATGCGTATGCGTACCCTTGGATCCGTACTACACGTAACTCCTTCGAAACTGATAATCGTCCGACTCTCGGATCCCAACAACATTCCACCGCTCAATGTCGAGATTCTGAACGCCAGCGGTGAGAAAGTTGGCGTTCTTGTCGATATCATTGGACCGATAGAGTCACCTTACGCAGTAGTAAAGCCTACCTCACCAATCGCACTATCCGTTGCTAAACCCTCTACCGTTCTATTCTATAGAGTAAGATCTCAGCCCAAGAAAGCCCGTAGAAAAGGTGGTAAGAGAAGGTGATGAGAATGGAGGCTCCCTGCACGAATGTCGTGTACGACGATAAGAGCGGCTCGATAATTTGCGTCGATACTGGCGAAGTTCTTGAGGATCACGCAATAGATCCTGGACCTTGGTGGAGAGTCTTCTCTGCAGAGGAATGGATCCAGAAGACGCAAGCAAGCTCCATAACGTTCTCGGTACACGACCTAGGTCTCGTAACAGACATTGATTTGAGTGCGAGTGGTTTCCGAGCTCGTAGACGCCAGCTAGAGTTCTCTAAAATGAGGAAGCTACACCGACAGTTACGCGTAAAGAAGGAGGAGAAGAAGCTCGTGGAAGCACTCATGATGATGAATAAGTACGCTGCTATGCTAGGTCTTCCAAACGAAGTTAAGGAAACCGCTGGACAAATACTTAAGAAGCTGTTCACTGTCATGAAGCCTAAGCAATCCAAATTGAGTGCATACGTAGCTGCAGCACTAGTAAAAGCACTGAAAATTCATGGCATACCTAGGAGAGTCAAGGAAGTGCTTAGCGTTATGGGAGTGAGCGAGGAAGATTATTGGAACGCTAACTCCGACATAAGCTTCAAACTCAACTTAGCTTCGCGCCCATTAGATCCACGTCAATTCATATCGAAAATCGTTACGAATCTAGGATTGAGCACGAGAGTAATGCTAGTAGCATCGAAGATTATAGACGTGCTGAAGCGTAGAGGCTATACTGAGGGCAAGGATCCCGCCGGAATAGCAGCCGCAGCCGTATACGTAGCTTCCATCATATTGAATGAGAAGCGAACCCAGAAAGAAATAGCTATGGCTGCAAACGTCACTGAAGTTACGATTAGGAACAGGTACAGAGATATAATCGATAAACTCTACATAGAAGTACTCGTTTGAAACATTGATTATCTAGTCCAAACAAGGTACAAGTCTTTCGATTTACTTTAAACCTCAAAATTGTTGCTTATTAGCTTCAGTACGTAGAGCTAAATCTAGGAATCGACGTGGGTGTCCATAATGACGTCGGATCTAGCTCTTAGCGAACCGGAACGTTTAGTGTACGAGATTATACGTAGAGAGACTGAATTGCATGGAGGGGTTTTCCAAGTCAAGCTCAAGGAATTCGCTGAACTCCGACATCTAGAACCTCAACAGATAGCACGCATAGTGTCCAAGCTTGTTAAGCAAGGACTTGTGAAACGCAAGCTTGTTGACAACAACGGTCGCTCCATGTACTTCCTCCAAGCAGTCATAACATCGACGCCCTCGATGCCTAAACTAAAGAAGTTAGACGTACCGATAGAACTCTCAACAGTTATCGAAATACCGTGCTTTACGTGCAAGGATCTCTACGACTGTGTAGCTGGTGGCTACATATCGCCGCATAATTGTCCAAAGTTAACGAAGTACCTTCTTCAGAAGATACGTACGTCTAGACAGAGCTAGCACATTCTTTGAATGCTTCAATTACGGCTTCATAGGGCGCGTTCGTCATCAATCCATCGTGATATACGTACGTTCTACATGCTTCGTAACCCATTTCTTGAAGTCTGTTTATTAAAGTCTCGAGCTTGGGCATGTTCATCTTGAGATGCCTAGCTATGGTTGATACCCTTATGGGTAAGCTACGTGAGAACTTAGCTTCGCAAACCAGTGTTTCCACAAGTTTCTTATCGTGTACGTAGCCTAACTTCTGTAGCTCCATTGCAACGTTTTGCACAACGCTATGTATCGATGTCTCACATATCCAAGTAGGACCTACGAATAACATTCTCGAACAACATACTCTACAACGTAATACTCTTTCTTCTACGAGGAGCCCTGGAATCAGTTCTCGATAACCACATCTTGCGCAGTAAGCTACATATCCAAGGCATTCACTTAGAACAGCACTAAAGCTCTTTCCTCCTCGATCTACCTCTACGTATAGCCTTGCGTAGTGCTTGGAATAGTAAGATAGTAGAGGTCTTATGCTCTTATCAATTACTCCCCCAATTCTTGCGATAAACGCGATTAGGTTCCTTAATGCGATATGCTTCGAAATATCTAATTTCGTACCTACGATACCATACCTTCTAAGTAGTTTGTGAGGATACTTACCTTCCAGAGGTGCCAAGTCTGTAGCAGTAAATGCAACGAAACCCTTATTCTTAGCTACGGTTAGTGCTGCTTGTACGAAGGGAGCGGGACTTCCAAAGGGATCTATATCGACGTAGTCAACCCGGACATGTTCGCGCCAGAGCTTAAACATTAGCTCGTTGGCATCGAGGTTCTGTACACGTATCTTGTTCGAGACACCGTTCAATTCTGCGTTTATTGATATTAGCCGACATGCTTCAGCATCTATATCGTTAGCTATCACAAGTTCTACCTCGGGAACTTCGAGCGCTATCCTAACGCTTCTAACGCCCGTTCCAGCGAGTGGATCAAGCACGACGCTATTCCTACGATTGCATACCCTAAGAAACGCTATTGCAACATTACGATTCTCGATCATTACAGGGTTGTAGAAAACTGGTGCCCAGCTAGGTTCGTAGACGCCGTTCGGTCGGCGATATAGATTTGGATCTGGAACACATATCTTAGCACGTCCCTCGGTAACAACAATGTATCCCGAAGGGCATGTCATGATACCGTTCCCTTCAGGTTCGGAGAGATTCAAGGAACTTTTCGAGTATCTGCATGGGTATGTAGTTACGGTTATGCTCGTTAAGCACCACTACATCTGCGTTGCGTTCCCTAAACAATGTGAGGAATTCTTTGTCAGATAAGTTCCTGTGTATAACGAGCAAAGCATTCTTCTCTCTACTAATCGCGTTCAGCATTAACATGCGTAGCTTCGGAATCGAGAGTTCCATAGGCCCTATTTCATCGATTGCTAGCACTCGTGGTTCTGGTGGAAGCGCTTTCAATGCTCGTTCTGCTATCTGAACGCATCTCTCGTTAACGATGTACCTACCAATTCTTCTACCTGGAACGATATTTATCGTAGAAACTCTGTCCATAACTATCGCTAGCCAATCGCTGTCCCCCGTCACTAGATCTACTATACGGAATCCTATTCTTTTACCTTGCTCACGAACTTCCGGACAATAGAAGCCAAAGACATTGATGCCATTGTTGCGAAGTCCTTCAACGATCTTAAAGAACGCGGTAGACTTCCCTACTCCTGGCCTTCCCGTAATGCACACGATCACGCGGTTCACCGTCTTGCTTCGCGAGCTAACTCCTTAAGCACGTTATCTATTTGATTGAATCGAAACACGTCGCCTATCCCCTCAAGTTCTTTAGCAACATCACTGGTAACTTCTTCAGCAACTACCACTGCTTTACCTTCAAACTCTTTGGCAAGTTTAACGTTTTCGGTACATTTCTTCAATGCTTGCTGTTCACTTATGCCTTTGCTGAGAAAGCTGAAGAATGCTCGTACCTCTCCGATCCTCACCAACACATCTGACGGTAGATGATCAAACGCATCGACCTCAAACCCGTACTCAGCAGCTTTCTTAACTAGAACGCTCCTACCGTTCTGTACTTGAGGGATGTAATTACTAACTCTACGCTCACTTCCCATTCTAATCCTAAACTTGAAGATGTCAACACCTTTTATTGCTTCCTCGAACTCATCACCGAATATCTCAGCAAATCTCTCTGCTACTTCTACTCTCATATCCATTACACCTTGTTCGTATTCATGTATAGCCTTGGCCGAAACCCCCACAAGTTTTGATAATGCATTTACACTCAATCCACGCTTAACCCTAAGCTCTCGAAGTTTCGCTCCATCAACCTTAACATAGAGAACGCCATTGAATTCGTATGCTAGTACTTTACCTCCACGCAATATGGATACCAACGTGGCAAACGATACCATTCCAATCCTTCCTCGTATGTAAGCAACATCCTGTGGTATCTCATCTCTATTGTAGCGATCCGTAATAACCAAGGCATCCGTGTTGAGCAGTTCTGCTACCCTCTTCAACTCGCTACAATCCCTCCTACGTGTAGAGAACCTCGGCGTTACCTTCACTAACAGCTTTGCATCGCGGCGATCTGCTATCAAATCCACGCTACGCTCATGTTCAGGGAAGTCTATCTTAGTGATCCTAAAACCTAGGGACTCCATTATCTTAGCAACACGTTCTGGATTGTAAAAGTCAGTGAATTCCTTACCCGTCATCTTAGTTCTCTACCCATAGGTTAGAATGCAATAAACGGAAATCTAAAAATCTTGTGTTGAATTGAGCCTTGGTAACGCCATCACTTCTTTCTATGGAATCTAGCGTAAACCATTGCATGATCTCTATCGAAAGGTTCGAGATGTACAACGTCAACGATTTCGAATCCTCGCTCCTTCAAGGTATCGATCTCTCTCTTATACACTTCGCTAGGTTCTGCTGTAACATCGATGCTTCGCGCCTTAATAGCGAGTAGCAGCCATCCACCATCCTTCAGGAACATATCGGCATTATCGGCTACGAGACCGGCTTGCTCGGGCTGCGCAACGTCAGCATATATACCATCGACTGCCTCTACAATAGCACGGTACTTCTTGGGAAGTCTAGCATCTCCAAGTATCGGTATTATGTTTGGTCTCTCGTCAGCAACAACGACAAGCTCTCTCATGACTCGCGGAGCAAACTCTACAGCATAGATTCTACCGCTGAGCCCTACAATGTCCGAGATATGGCTGACCGTGGTACCCGATCCAGCTCCTAGGTAGAGTATCCTTTGTCCAGGCTTTATTGGTAGTTCTTGAAGTCCCTTGACGAGTGCTGCAGCTAGCTTACTTCGATATGCATTCCATTCTCTGTATTCAACGCCTTGCCATTTGTAGAGGTGCTCGCCATAAACTCTTCTGCCTGGAACGAGGTTTCGGGTCGCTAACCTACTACTACCATCCTCGAGCTCTACTACGTATACGTTTGGATACTTCGGATGCTCGTAGACATTCACAACATTGGACATCGTTGCACCCCCTACGAAGATCTTTTGACTGGCTTATAAAGGGTCTTTGAAATGCTAACCTTTTCCACGTCTTCTCGGTCTACGCTCCTTCTTCGGAGGAGCTTTAGCTTCTCTCTTTGGAGGCTTTGGATAGAGCCTCTTGATCTCCTCTATTCGCTCCATCAACCTCTTCCTAAGTTCGTCGCCTATGTATCTACCAGTGAAGTAGTCGACCCTAGCAGCAATCGCGAGCTTCGTAGCCAGCGCACGAGCGATCTTACCTCGCTGCCATCTAGGAGCTCTCCTTATCTCTGGGAACTGGAATATCACGCCATGCTTTGGAGGTTTACCACCAGTTCTCAAAGCTCTGAACAACGCCTTCTCTGCTCCTAGAACCTGTATCGTGCTTGCTGGAAGCTTTGCCAGCTCCTCGAGGCTTCCAGCCAAGCTAAGCAATCTAGCTCCGAGTAGAGGTCCTACGAGCGCCGTTATGTTCGGAGCTACCTCCTTCATTACTTGGGCTATGTACTCCGTCAGTTCGTGTCTAAGAGCGTGCAGATCTAGCCATATGTTAGCAACGCGTTGAATCATCTTGAGATCCATCTCCGAAATGTCTGCACCGATGCTCTTCTTGGCTACGTCCGCTATCCTCTTAGCACGTCCTTCCGGAACCCCTATCTTAGTCAACGCTTCTACAGTCATGTTGTCCCTAGAACCAATGTACGCTACTATCTTCGCGAACTCAGCGTGCTCTCTAACGATATCGTCAAGCTCTGGGAAGTGAATGCTGTACCACTCACGCAACCTCGCTGCGAATAGATTCAATGTCTTGTCTATGTCGTCAACTGCTCGAATTGCCTGTATCGCTAGCAGGTCGCGTTTCTGTGCATATCTACGTAGCTTTCTACGAGTAAGCTCGAGGTTTAGTTTATGCACGAAGTCTTTGTACTCATCCTCGCTTTCAACGAATTTTAGCTCTAGTGCTAGCTTAGGAACCTTGTCTCTGAACTCTACAACAGGTTTAGCGCCCGGAACTATCTCAACCTTGAATCCTTTCTCTGCAAACACCTTGCCTATATCGGGATCCTCAACAATTACGACTGTATTTTCGGGGCTGAACTTGCTGGCGAGCTTTTCAGCGAGGTCTTTCAATGCTGTGGTTGGAACTCCATTCTCTAGATTTACTAGCTCCTCAACGATTTTACCCAAGTCCTTGGGGAAGAGAGAGTATTCAACTATGTTACCACTCTCATCGATTGCAAAGCTCCCCATGAATGTATCAACTATGTACAGTTTTTGACTCATCGCTCGACACCTTACTCACAACGTAAACGCTATTTGCTCCAATATATAGCTTTGATAAACATCGGGTGAATACAACCAGCTTTTAAGCTCGAGATAGAACAAGGCTTGACGGGGGTTCCTAAATGCCATCCCACGGTTCGATTACGAAGGCAGGAAAAGTCAGGAATCAAACTCCCAAGATACCACCTAAGCCGAAGAGAAATCTAGTGCCTCGAGTAAGGAATAGAAGAGAATACTTCGTACGTCAGAGAAAAGCCGCAGGACTACCAGCTCCACCAGTTGTACCTCCATCGTCGGTGCCTAAGAAAGCCAAGGCATAACGCTGATCTGAACCTCCATACCCTCGAAAAGAATTCTTTTAATTGTTTGATAACAGTGCTTAACCATGTCCTTCGAGGTGCATACGGTGGAAGATCCTTTACCAGGGTATGAAGGTAAGCTTCGAGAACTTCTCGAGTCGAAAGGTGCTCGTGTTGGTTGCAGGATTAGGATTACAAGGTTTGGAGGTCGCGAAATAATTGAAGGTCTATTAATGCCTAAACACGCCTTTAGCTCTCCCTACGTAGTTGTACTAAAGCTAGACAATGGATACAACATCGGAGTAGAGGTACGTGAAGACACATCTATAGAGGTTCTCGAATGTCGAACACCTCCTAAAGCTATGCGCATCAAGCTAGCTCCTCGTCCAGAGCTTCCCTACGTCAAGGTAATTGGTACTGGAGGTACTATCGCTAGCAAAGTAGAGTACGAGACTGGTGCTGTCAAACCTTCCATGAGTCCGGAGGATCTAGTGGAATTGATACCCGAACTCATGGACGTAGCGAACATCGACTCGGAGGTTCTATTCAATATTCTGAGCGAGAACATGACTCCTTATCACTGGCAAGTACTAGCCGAACGTATTGCCAAGTTGATAACGAACGAATCATTCAAAGGTTTCGTTGTAGCTCACGGAACCGATACCATGAGCTATACCGCAGCGGCTCTCGCATTCGCGTTACAGAAACTCCCGTGTCCAATAGTCTTAGTGGGAGCGCAAAGGAGCAGTGATAGACCGAGCACCGATGCTGCGCTGAACTTCTTGTCCGCTGTACTGACCGCTGTTCACGCACCCTTCGGCGAAGTCGTAGTATGTATGCATGCCACTCCATCGGATACTCTTTCTCTAGTGCATCGAGGAGTTAAAGTTCGCAAAATGCATAGCAGTAGGAGAGATGCTTTTCAATCAATAAATGATCTACCATTAGCGAAGGTAGACCCCATATCTAAGAAGTTCGAAATCATAAACAAACGCTTCATTCCAAGAGCTTCCAAAGACGAATTAGTAGTTAAGCCGAAGTTCGATGATAGGGTTGCTCTCATCAAAGCCTATCCGGGATTTCAGGCCGAGATCATAGACATGCTCGTCGATCGAGGATTCCATGGCATCGTGATAGAGGGTACGGGACTCGGTCACATCGCTGAAAACGTTATTCCATCCATAAAGCGTGCTATCGAAAGCGGCGTAGCCGTAGTGATGACTACGCAAACGCTATTCGGTAGGATCAACATGAATGTCTATACAACGGGACGTAAGCTTCTTCAAGTAGGCGTTATACCGGGTGAAGACATGCTTCCCGAAGTTGCATATGTAAAGCTCTCGTGGGTTCTTGCACAAACACGGGATCTCAACGAAGTTAAGAGGATGATGCTTCACAACTACGTGAACGAAATCAATTACGTGCACACGCTAGAACTGTATCCGAGGTGGATAGAACTTTGAAAGCCGCCTTCGAGGTGCCCAAGGAAATCGATTATCGAACTATCGGTCTTCGAGTCGGTTTGGAAATACATCAACAGCTCGATACAAAAACAAAACTATTCTGTAATTGTCCTACGCGAATCGTAAGCGAAGAAGAACTCAAAGCAGCCCCACGAATTGTGCGATACCTTCGCGCTACGAAGAGTGAGCTAGGTGAGGTGGATGCTGCTGCAGCGTTCGAACAACTACGTGGAAGAACGTTCGTATACCTTGCACCTCCTTCAGCATGTTGCTTGGTAGAGTTGGACGAAGAGCCTCCACACGAACTCAATAAGGAAGCTTTAATCATTGCTTTAGCAATAGCGAAAGCCCTCAATGCAAAGATCGTAGATGAAGTTCACGTAATGAGGAAGATAGTGATCGATGGTTCCAACACTACGGGATTCCAGAGGACCGCGATAATAGCCTACGATGGATACATAGACGATGAAGAAGGTCGTGTAAGGATAGCTACGATATCGCTCGAAGAGGATGCAGCACGCAAAATAGAAGAACGCGATAACGTAGTGATATACTCGCTGGATAGAATGGGTATTCCACTTATCGAAATATCTACTGGTCCCGACATGAAGACGCCCGAGCAAGTCAAGAGAGTCGCTGAAAGGATAGGGCTCTTAATGAGGTTGACGGGGAAGGTCAAGAGAGGCATAGGCACCATTCGTCAGGATATCAACTTATCCATCGAAGGAAGTCCGAAGATCGAGATAAAGGGTGTTCAGAGACTAGAGTTGCTACCCAAGGTTGTAGAGAACGAGGTTCGTAGACTAGTAGGTCTGAAGATGATAGCCGAAGAACTTAAGCGCAGAGGTGCATCGGAACACGAAGTTCTGTCGCAACCAATAGTTGACGTAACGGACGTCCTCAAGGACTGCCAAAGCAAGCTCATTCAGAATGCTCTTAAGAGAGGTGCACGCGTTCTCGCAGTAAAGCTACCGAAGTTCGATGGATTGCTAGGAGTAGAACTTCAACCAAATAGAAGGTTCGGTACAGAGCTCGCCGACTATGCTAAGCAGTGGGCAGGAGTCAAAGGTCTTATTCACAGCGATGAATTGCCAAGCTATGGAATAACAGAGGATTACGTAGAGAAACTAAAGAATGTGCTTGGCGTAGGTCCACTAGATGCATTCGTTCTCATCGTAGACGAGGAGCACCGTGCTAGAAGAGCTCTCGAAGTCGTTAAGCAGCGGGCAGCCATGGCAATAACGGGCATACCTAGGGAGACGCGCGCAGCAAACGAGGATGGTACTACTAGGTACATGCGTCCACAGCCCGGAGCCGCTCGAATGTATCCGGAAACAGACGTTCCTCCAATAAAGATAGATGATGCAATTCTTCGCGAAGTCGAGAAGCTCGTACCACCAACTCCGGAAGAGAAACTCGAATCGCTAATTCGTAACTACGGTCTTAGTAAAGACCTAGCGTTGCAGCTACTACACAGCGAATATCTTAAGCTGTTCGAAGAAATAGTCGCTCGCCATCGAGGATTGGACCCAAGGATTGTAGCATCCGTATTCACTACCATAGCTGGCGAGCTCAAGAAGGAGGGCTTCGATATTTCGATACTCAATGACGATACTTTCCATGCACTGTTCAATGTCGTTGCAAAGTACTCGCTAGGCAAGGACGTAGTGAAGGAATTGCTCAAAATGATTGTTCGAGGCGAACTACGTACATTGAATGAAATCGAAGAATACATACAGAGATCGATGATGAGCCTCGATGAAGTTAGAGAAATCGTTTCCTCAATAATGGACGAGCTATCCAACATCATTGCGCAGAAGCGCGAACGCGCCTTCTCGACGATCATGGGCAAGGTCATGGCGAGGCTGAGAGGTAGAGTTGACGGCAAAATCGTTGCACAGATAGTCAGAGAAGAGCTTGAACGTCGATTGAAGAGCGTTTCGTGAGGTCATCCTGGTCTTGGACTCATCACTTATCAGAGCCGGAGGTCCCAATCATCCCGAAGACCTAGGGAAGCCCAGCGTAGATATTCCTATCGTGGATCGAATCCTTTGGGAGCGATGGAGAGCTGAAGCTTACAAACAATTCCTTAACGATATCGAGATAGGCTACGTAGATCCGGATCTCGTAGACTTCATACTCATGATCTTCAATCGCAAGAACCACGTATTTACCATAAGCAGCTGTAGCGGAAGAATCGTACTCGTAGATGTACCCTATCCGTGGATGCGTGAGAACTCTACCATAGTATTCAAAAAACACTCAGTAGTGTCGCTCAATGAGA
>Ga0256842_1001558_pt1 | contig 18097 bp, 19 predicted proteins | sample 4559240metaG_FD_185973 | JGI IMG/M metagenome (GOLD analysis project Ga0256842, IMG submission 185973) | Hydrothermal vent microbial communities from Guaymas Basin, Mexico - 4559-240 | ecosystem: Environmental > Aquatic > Marine > Hydrothermal vents | place: Mexico: Guaymas Basin | collected...
AGAATTGAAGATGAGGTAAATAAAAATAAAGAGCAACAACTTATGATGCTTCAACAATCAAGATTGGCTCAAATGGGTGAGATGATAAGTATGATAGCACACCAATGGAGACAACCTTTAAACAACCTTTCACTTGTTAATCAACTCCTAATCTCTAAGTATACTAAAGGGAAATTAAATGATGCTGGTGTTGAGTATTTTAAGATAAACTCTAAAAAACAGATAAATTTAATGTCTACAACCATAGATGATTTTAGAGATTTCTTTAAAACTGAAAAGAATAAAAAAGAGTTTGATGTTAGAGATACCATAGGTAATATTTTAGATATGACAAAGCCTATTTATACAAGTAATGGTATAAAAATAGAGTTAGAAGCAGATTCTAAAAGTAATTATATAACAGTTGGTTATCCAAATGCTCTTGCACAAGCAATTTTAAATATTATAAATAATGCTAAAGATGCTTTAGTTGAAAATGAAGATATTATAGAAAAAAAGATAATTATATCGGTGGAAAATTATGATGAACATATTATTATTGCTATAACAGATAATGGAGGTGGAATTCCAGCAGATATTATAGATAATATTTTTGATCCATATTTTTCTACTAAACAAGAAAAAAATGGAACAGGTTTAGGACTTTATATGTCTAAAATGATAGTTGAAGAGCAGATGGATGCACATATTGATGTTATAAATGAAAATAGTGGTGCAAAATTCACAATCTATTTAAAAGGAGAAAATAATGCTGATTAATAATTTTACTCTTCTTTATGTAGAAGATGATATAGAAGCACAAGAGCAGATGAAGATGATGCTAGAAGATGATGTTAAAGAGTTTTATCAAGCTTTTAATGGTGAAGAGGGGTTGGAAGTTTTTGAGAGATTAAACCCTGATATTATTTTAACAGATATAAATATGCCTATGTTAGATGGTTTGTCAATGTCTCAAAATATTAAAAATATTGATGATGAAAAGCCCATTGTTATAATGTCTGCATTTGATGACAGAAAAACTCTTCTTCGAGCCTTAAATATGGGAATCGATTATTTTACCCCTAAGCCGATAGATATGGATGTAGTACATAGAAAACTAGAGAAGATTGCTAAACATCTACAAAATAAGATAGATGCACAAAAAGCTAGAGATAAAGAGATACAATATCTTCAACATATGGCTCATTATGATGTTTTAACAAAAGTACCAAATAGATTCTTATTTGATTTAAAATTAGATCAAGCTATAAGTAGAGCAAAAAGGAATGATAGTGCTATTTTACTTTTCTTTATAGATTTAGATAATTTTAAATCTATAAATGATACTTTTGGTCATGGTGGTGGTGATATTGTTTTAACAACAGTTTCTCAAAATATCCAAAATGTGATTCGTAAAGAGGATACTTTAGCTAGAATTAGTGGTGATGAATTTTCTGTGATTATTGAAAATATAACAGATACAACATATATAGATAATTTAGCTAAAAAAATTATAGAAGCCTCATCAGCATCTATTGATTTTGATGGTAGAGTGATAAATATAACTTGTAGTGTAGGTATAAGTAAGTTTCCAGATGATACTATATATAAAAAAGAGTTGATTCATTTTGCAGATATTGCGATGTATAAAGCGAAACATAAAGGGAAAGCTACTTATGAATACTATGTTGAAGGTGATAGTCACATATAAATGTAGTGTGGGACTTAAAGTCCCACTTTTTAAGATTTAATATAATCCAAATTTAGCATTTGATTTTTTAAATAGAACACGAGTTTTACCATCATTATCTATGAAAATTTCAAAGATTTTATCACTACCTTTTAAATCTTGAAGAACATCTTCAACTTCACGAGGTTTATAAAGATCAAGTACAACAGGAACTATCTCATCTTCCATAGCTTCAGCTTCAGCTTTTACATCAGCAGTTTCAGCTTTTACTTCATTTAAACCAACTTTATGATGTTCAGAATCTTTATCATGCATTCTTCTCATAGCTTTTTGAGCTCTAGCAGTAGCTAGATCAATAGCAGCATATAAGTCACCATCATTTTGTTTGATAACAATAGAGTTTTTATGAGCAAGGTTGATAACAAACTCAACAACAGAATGTTCTTTACCTTTTTTTGTTTGAGTAGAAGCTATAACATTAACTGAGATAATATCCATATTGTATTTGTTAAGTGTTTCTATAGAAGTTGTCATATGCTCTTTAATAGCATCAGTTAGTTCTAAATGTCTTCCTGTAAGTGAAATATTCATAATCTATCCTTTTTTATTATTTTATTAATTATAACATTAAAAAGTTAATTATTAGACTTCTTGTATTAATAAGCAGATTAAGAGGATTATAGTTTTTGTATGCTTCTTCTAAAATATCTAATAGGTTCACTAACTATATCTTTATCTGTTACAGATACTGTTATATCCATCAAAACTGAACCATTTTGTTCAGGTGTTTTTATGGTGAAATATTTATCACATCCAGATATTGTATCTGTATATATATACTTCATAGTGATATTTACATCGTATATATTATCAAAAGTTTTATGAAAACTATTTTGACATCCATTTTTTGCTATACTTAAAAGTGCTAATTCTGCTGAACTTTTTGAGTATAAAACTATCTGCTCATAAAGATATATATCTGTTGTTTTTTTTACTGTTTGAGTTGTTAAAGATAAAGAGAGAGCCATAATAGTTGAGATTACAACTATAACTGCGATAGCCATAATCATAGCTATACCTTTTTTCATAAAAGGGTTGTTTTTTAAAATATAGTTTTTTCTTTGCATAATGAATAATCCCCCTCATTTTTACCATCTATAATATCACTCTTAACACAAACTTGAATCTTTACTACTGAACCAATAGACTTAAATCTAAAAGTGCTTACATTTTCCATAATCGTAGCACTTTTCGCATCTTTATAACTCTCACCAGCCCAAGGTTGATAATCGTAATATAGTTTCAACTCTTTTGTAGTTGTATTATGCTCAATCGCATAAGCACTCCAAGATAATTTATAGTATTCATAAACATCTACACCACTAAAATTAACACCAGAGATAGAAGATTCAAACTCATCACTATTTGAAGTTGATTTAATAGGATGGATTACACTACTATTTTGCTCACTCAAAGCCACTCCATCCCAACCATAACCATCTATATTTGTATCTGAACCTATAAAATATATAGCACTATCATTTATATCACTGTTATCATAAGATAGTGTTTTTATAAGCTTATTTAATGCTGATGTATTTGTTTCAGGTGATTTTAATCTACTAGCATTTGATTCATCTAAATCTATAACTCCACTCCATAAAGGTAAAGAATCTCCCCTAAATCCATCAGAATCTGAACCTATCCACTCTAAAATATTATAATCATCCCCAACATTATCCATATCTCCTAATGCTACATATGAGTTATCGGTAGATTTTCTACGGATGATAGAATCTTTGATTCTAAATTGTAACCTTTTAGCTATAAGTTCAACAGCCATTTCACTTTTCGCTTGAAGTGAATTGTTTATTTTAGAGTATAAAAAATCGTTATATGATTGTGCTAAAAAACTAGCACCAAATTTTCCAAGAATTCCCATTATTAATATAACAAATATAAGTTCAAGTAGTGTAAATCCTAAACGATTATATATATGTTTCATATTTTAAAATCTCCTTTTAAAATAATCAACTTCACCAATATTGGCACTTTGCATCTTTAAAACAACTAAAATAGTATTAGCATCACTGATCTTTACATTCAGATATTTAACATCGCCAACTCTTGATATGTTTAGCTCACTATAATATGTTTTTTTATAACCTGCACTACTAGGGTTATTGTTAAAAAAAACTTCTCTAGTTTCATGTATAGCATTGTCTAAGTTTGGAAAAATCAAACTACTAGAATCTAAGCAAATCCCACTTTTACTTATGACACATCTTCTATGAAATGGTTGATCTATATGACCAACTCTAAGTCTATATCTATCACTAGAATTTATATCATTACAATCGTTGTCAATATCAATAACTCTTGATATATGGCTATAATTACTATCTTCCATAGAGTTCGTATCCCAGTATCCAGCTGATGCACCCATCAGTTCAGTTGAGGCTGTAAAAATAGCTTCTTGTATGATGTTCTCTTCACTACCTTTTGAATCTATTTGTGACATCATGGGTAAAGATAAAATAGCGATAGATATAATAACAATAGCAAAAATTAGCTCAATCATCGTAAAAGCTAATCTAAGTTTATTATTAAATTTTACCACATACTTCTCCTATTTACCATTTTTATATCTGAATCTTTTGTAGTAGAATCTGTTTCATGGATTCCACTCCAACTACTTATACTACCCTCAAACTCTACAGAAAATATATTTTTTGTTGCTACAGAATCTTTGTCACTATAGATTAACCATAACGAAGCATTATTTTCCATAGTTGTTTTATATGGATAACCATATTTTTCATTATAAGTTAAAGTTGTTGTTGCTGGATTCAGTTTTGTTGGTGTTGTCGCTGTTACTATAGTTTTAGCATCTTGTTTTGTAATAACCCCTATAACTCCATCATTTAAACTATTATGCTCCTCATTTATAAACCATCTAATATCATCACTATGTTTAGAGCTAAAACCATTTGGTAGTAGTTTTTTATCGCATTTAACGGCATTAGAATCTTTTAAATAACAATAAATTTCATAATATATAAAAGCTTTACCGTTGTTAGAATCATATCTTTGTCTCGCTATATTTGTACGACCATAAAACATTTTAACTGTTTGTGTCGCTACTTTTGGAATCGCTTTTACAATCTTAGTATCATAAACAGTTTGAGCATTTAGTGTAACATCAGAACCATTAATCTCAAATGGATTCAAAGCTATATTAACATCTCTTTTAAAATTAAAAAGTAGATTTCTAGCTAAATTTGTATCATTTGAATCTATCTTTTTTACACCATCTATAAAACCTAGTTTTTGAGTTTTAGCTATCTCATTTTTTATAACTGTTGGTATATTTGTTGTTTCGATACTAAAGTTTATATCAACAGGGTTTTCCCAAGAGTTAAAAGTAAAGTTTTTAGTTGTTATATTTTTATCATTTTTAGCCGTTAAAGTGAAAGTGATATGTGCAGAAATATTTAGATCATTAGCTATATATGTAAAAGTTGCATTTTTATTATTATATAACTTAGGTTCACTAAAAACAAAATAACTAGGTATAAATGTTTCATTAACATCACCACAAATATAATAACCATCTTCACTACAATCTGCTAAGCTATCATCACTATCAACTATAGCCCAGTTTCTATCTTGTAGTTTAAGATTTACTTTTCCTATATCATCAAAGTTGATATTTAGATAAGTGGAGTTACCATCAACAAAATTAAAATTATTTAGAGTTCCTAAACCATAAAGTGAACTATTTATATCACCATTTGGCATATATTTTATCGCATCTATATTTAGATTATAATTGTTATTTTGTATAGTATAATCAGTTGCTAAAATATTTGTATAGCCAACAGCTTTAGTTGAAAAATTATAATCTTTAGCAGAAATTAAATTTTCTTCTATTGGTGTAATTATAAATTTATTTGGACGGATTGCAAAGTTATCACTACTAGCTATGGTCTTAAACTCATACCCTTCATTTAAACATTTATCATAATCGACAATAGTATCACTATTCTCCTCTTTACAATATCTAAATCTAACTCTACTATCTTTATGTACTGTTGTTATATTTGAAAAAAGTTTGGTGGTAGTAGATGTTGTTATATTCCAATCTGATAAATCTGTTATAGATATATTTTTATCATAATCATATAGTTGATATTTGACTAAAATAGCATCTCTATCACTTAATTGATCCAGATCGACTGATAAACTAGCTAAGGTAAGATTAAAATCTTTAGAGATGATTTTTGTTTTTATAATTCTTGTCGTTATATTTGCATCTTCATCCCAAGAATCTAACTGACCAGTTTTTGGTTCTTCACTACAAGGGTTTATGATACCCTCATAAGTATTACCATTTTTTCTATAAGTTGCTATCCATTCATAAGCTGAACTCATAAATTCAAAAGTAGATTCTGTATAAGTATTATGTTGTTCATTTGAATTATAATCGGGCATTGCATATTCTGTTCCATTATTTAAAATGGAGATTTTACCCATTAAATCTATCTCTGATGAACTTTTACATTTACCAGAATCTTTTTCAGATCTATTATCAATTCCACAATCATCATCAACATTGATTGCACTTTGTGTAGCTAAGACAACTTCGACATCAGTTAAAGAGTTGTTGTATCTATTTCTTATCGGTGTAGTTATTTTACATTCAACACTAACGAAAGCTGAACATTTACCTTCGTATATGCTACTTGTATAACATAAATCATTGGCATTATTTATAGTTTCTGAGGAGTATGAAAATGTAAAGATTGAGATTAATAATATTTTAAATAGATATGAAGTTTTCATAATAGAATCCTTAGTAAAGATAAGATTATACAACTTCTATTGTCTATCTATTAAGCTTTATAAGTGCTTAAACTACAAGGAAATGTAGTTTAAAAAACTTTATTTATTTAAAAAACTAGATATTTTTTCAGCAACACCATAGTTGATAGAATCAGCTAAAATAACTTGTGTCATTTTATGGTTATCAGTATTGAAAACTAATGGACCAACAAAATTTACAACTGAATCTTCGATAGGTGTTTGTAAAAGAACAATGTTTAATATTAATATATTTGAATCACTATTAATTTCAAGTAATTCTTGCGTAGCTTTTGGAATCTCAAAATCATATTCTCTTAGAACAAAAGGATTGATTAGAGTGAAAGAGATATATTTATCATCACAAGATTGCATCTTCATAAAAATGTCATCAATTTTATTTAGTTCCACTTGCTTTACATTTTCAAAACCTAAAAGAGGTACACTAACATCAAATTTCATTAAAAACCCTTACTCAATATTTGGCGATTATAGCACTTTTAAGTAAAAAATGTAACACTTTCAATGATATATATACCTCTTTTTGATAGAATGGCAACCTATTTACAAATAAGGTAACAAAATAAATGAAAATGAAAACAAATTCTATACTTTTAGTTTTAGTAATTACACTGTTTTTTAGTGGTTGTACAAAAGATGTTGATGAATATAATAAACCAGCTGTTTATTGGTATGGTAAAATTATACAAAATATATCTGCTGGTAATTTAGAAAAAGCTGATAATTATTATGCTTCACTTCAAGGTGAGCATATAGGTTCTCCACTACTTCCGGAAGCTACTATGATTTTAGCTATAGCACATATAGATTCTCAAGAATACCTCTTAGGTGAACATTTTTTAAATGAATATATAAGAAGATATGCTACTGAAAATGCAAAAGAGGAAGCTGAATTTCTAAAAATCAAAGCAAAATATATGGCTTTACCAAACCCTAGACGAGATCAAGCGCTTATAAATGAAGCTATAACAGATGGTGAGAAATTTAAAGAAAATTATCCAAATTCTATCTATTATAATATTGTAGATAGTATGATAACTCGTTTATATATGGCAAAGGCAGTTTTAAATGAGACTATCGCTGATCTATATATGAGGTTAGATAAACCTAGAAGTTCTAAATACTATAGAGAGATAAAGCCTCAACCTTGGATAGTTTGGTCTGAAGTTGATAGAGCAACATCTCCTTGGTATCGTGAATGGTTTGAGGGTGATGGAACTGCTAGTTGGTATGGTTTCTTAATCCCAGATACAGTTAGTGTAGTTTCAAGAAACTCAGTACAAGAAAATAATAGTTCAAAGGGTAAATAGATAATGAATTTAAGTAATTATGGTGAATTTCCAGCAAATATTCCAGTTATAGCAGAGGATGATCTTTTTTTATATCCATTTATGATCTCTCCAATCTTTTTAAGTGATAATGAAAATATAGAGGCTGCTACTAAGGCATTAGAAGATAGTTCTTTACTTATCGTTTGTTCAACTAAACCATCACATGAGGGTGAAAGAGATTATGATTCTCTTTATGGTGTTGGTGTTGTTGGTTCTATTATGAGAAAAGTATCACTACCTGATGGTAGAGTTAAAGTTCTTTTTCAAGGGTTGGCTCGTGCTAAGATGGTTGAAAAAGTATCAGATAAACCTCTTGTAGCAAATGTTGATATTTTAGAATCTACAAAAGTAAACAAACTAAAAGTAGATGCTATTTTAGAGATTTTACTAGAAAAAGTTAGAACACTATCTAGTGTTAGTAACCACTTTCCACCAGATTTACTAAGAACCATAGAAGATAATCACGACCATAACCGTATAATAGATCTGATATGTTCAACTATTAAACTAAAAAAAGAGCAAGCATATAAACTTTTTGTTGAGGTTGATACTGAAAAAAGATTTTTAGATTTGATAGATTTTCTTATAGAGGAGATTGAGGCAAATAAACTTCAAAAAGAGATAAGAACTAAAGTTCACTCACACATTGAGCAGGTGAATAAAGAGTATTTTCTAAAAGAGCAACTAAAAGAGATTCAAAAAGAGTTAGGGACAGATACTGCTAGAGATGAAGAGATAGAGGAGTATCGTAAAAAGTGTGAAGCTAAAAAAGATAAGATGGGTAAAGAGGCTTATAAAGAGATAGTTAAGCAGATAGATAGATTCGCTAGAATGCACCCAGATTCTTCCGATGCTTCTATGACACAAACTTATCTTGATTGGGTTTTAGAGATTCCTTTTGGAGATATAGCTAAAAAATCACTTCAAATCTCTGATGTTGAAACTCAACTAGATAAAGACCATTTTTCACTTGAAAAGCCTAAAAAGAGAATCGTGGAGTATTTTGCTGTAAAAGAGTTGTTAGAGCTTCGTGGTATCAAACATGAAAACTCTGCTGGTGCTATTTTATGTTTCTCAGGACCTCCGGGGGTTGGTAAAACATCGTTAGCTAACTCGATAGCAACAGCACTAAAAAGACCACTTATCAGAATCGCACTTGGTGGACTTGAAGATGTTAATGAACTTAGAGGGCATAGAAGAACTTATGTTGGAGCGATGCCAGGTAGAATCACACAAGGTCTCATCGATGCTAAAAAGATGAATCCTGTGATAGTTTTAGATGAGATAGATAAGGTTTCTCGCTCACAAAGGGGTGATCCAACAGCAGCACTTTTAGAGATTTTAGACCCTGAACAAAATAGTGAGTTTAGAGATTACTACCTAAATTTTGATATAGATTTAAGTGATGTTATCTTCATTGCAACAGCAAATGATGTTGGTCGCATACCAGCACCACTTCGTGATAGGATGGAGTTTATAAGTGTTAGTTCATACACTCCACAAGAGAAATTTGAGATCGCAAAAAGATATTTGATTCCACAAGAGTTAAAAAAGCATGGTCTTAAAAACTCAGAGGTTAGTATCTCTAAACCAGCATTAAAAGAGTTGATTCATAGTTACACTCGTGAAGCTGGTGTAAGAAACCTTCGTCGCCGTATAGCAGATATGAGTAGAAAAGTGGCAAAAGAGATTCTAATAAATCCAGATACAAATAAGGTGTCAGTTTCACTTAAAAACTTAAAAGAGTTTTTCGAAAAATCTGTATTTGAGATTGAAAAAACAGATAAAATTCCTGTTGTTGGTGTTGTAAATGGTCTTGCTTGGACAGCAGTTGGTGGAGATGTTTTAAAGATAGAATCTATAAGAATCAAAGGTAAAGGTAACTTACAACTTACAGGCTCACTCGGTGATGTTATGAAAGAGAGTGCTAGGATAGCTATGAGTGTAGTAAAAACTCTCATAGATACTAAAAAATTAACAATAGATGATACTAATCTTCCTTTAACTACAAAAGAGAAAGAGGAAAAAACAGAAGTAGATTCTAGTGAAGTTTATAAAAGATATGACCTACATATCCATGTACCAGATGGAGCAACACCAAAAGATGGACCTAGTGCTGGAATCGCTATGGTAAGTGTTATAGCTTCGATTCTAAGCTCTAAAAAAATTCGTTCAGAGATAGCGATGACAGGTGAAGTTTCACTTAGTGGAGATGTTTTACCGATAGGTGGATTAAAAGAGAAACTTATAGCTGCTCATAAAGCTGGTATGACAAAAGTTCTAATCCCACAAAAAAATTATGAGAGAGATTTAGAAGATATACCAAAAGAGGTAAAAGATTCTATGGAGATTTTAGGGATGACTAGAATCGAAGAGGTTTTAAAAGAAATTCTTATTTAACTAATAGACCTCTTGTATAATTTATGAGGTTGAAAATATTCTAATAAACCTGATGTTACAAATATACAAGATGGTAAAAGTTTAGATTCTTATTTATAAATTTTTATAATAAAGGTATTCTTTTATGTTATCATCCTCAAAAAAAAGGAATTTTATGAAAAAAGCATTGATTATCACATCGTTAGCATTATCACTTTTAAGTGCAAATAGCTTACAACACACACCTGCACATTCAGCAACTCATTGGGGTTATACTGGTCATACAGCACCACAATATTGGGGTGAAATAGATGAAAAGTTTAAAATGTGCAGTATAGGTAAATCACAATCTCCGATAAATATTATAGAAGATGTTACTGTAAAAACAGATGATTTGAAAGGGATTAAGTTTAACTACCATGCAGATTCTACTGATGTTTTAAATAACGGTCATGCGATACAAGTTAATGTTGATTCTCATAGTAGTATCAACATAGATGGTAAACATTTTGTACTAAAACAGTTCCATTTTCATTCACCAAGTGAAAATGAGATAGAGGGGAGAAGTTTTCCACTTGAAGCACATTTTGTTCATGTAGCAAAAAATGGTGAACTTGCAGTTATATCTGTTTTATATGAATTAGGGGCAAAAAATGAGACCCTTCAAAAGATTTTTGATTCTATGCCAAAAAATGTTAATAAACATAACCCTTTAGAGTTAGATTCAAAGATGATAGATGAGCTTTTACCAAAAGCTAAAGATTATTACTATTTTAATGGTTCATTAACAACACCACCATGTTCAGAGGGTGTTAAATGGATGGTTTTAAAATCTTATGGCACTATATCGAAAGAACAACTTAAACAATTTACTAATGTTATAGAGGGAAATAACCGTCCTGTACAGCCTATAAATGCTAGAAAAGTTATAAAATAAATCTTATATATGGATATAGCAACTAAAGAGTTAATAGATGAAAATCATCTTTTGATACGATTATATAAGCTTTCCTTATTTGGAAAGTTGTAAGTAGACCTCTTGCATAACTTATGTTATGCAAGAAATTTAATGATTATAAATCACCTTCGTGAGATGCTAAATACTCAGCAACACCTTCAGTTGATGCTTTCATACCATCATCACCTTTTACCCAACCAGCAGGACAAACTTCACCAAACTCGTTAGTGAAAAGCATAGTATCAACCATACGAATCATCTCATCAATATTACGACCAAGTGGTAAGTCATTGATAACAGCGTGACGGATAGTACCATCAGCATCGATTAGGAATGAACCACGAAGAGCCACACCACCATCTAAAAGAACATCATAAGCTTTAGAGATCTCTTTTGTAAGGTCAGCTACTAAAGGCATATTTACTCTACCGATACCACCTTGATTTACTGGAGTTTCTCTCCATGCGAAGTGTGAAAATTGAGAATCAACAGAAACACCAATCACATTAACACCTCTCTCTTTGAAATCTGCTACTCTATGAGAAAATGCGATAATTTCAGAAGGACAAACAAAAGTAAAATCTAATGGGTAAAAGAAAAGAACTGTACCTTTTTCACCATAGTTTTCTGATAATTTGAAATCTTCAACGATTGAGCCATCTGCTAAAACTGTTGTTGCTGTAAAATCTGGAGCTTGTTTTGTTACTAACATATATATATCCTTAATTAGTTTGAATAGTAGAATATTAACTAAAAATGATTAACAACATTTAGAAATTAAAAAAGTAATTATATTATTTAAGGATAAATTTTATCTTATATCATTTTTTAAAACTATCATTAAACATTTTTTGAACCTCGATAAATTTATCAATATTATCAAGAAATATATCAACTAAATGAGGATCAAAATGTTTACCTTTTTCAGTTACAAAATAATCTATAATTTTATCATTTTCCCAAGCTTTTTTATAAACTCTATCACTTCCAAGTGCATCAAATACATCTGCAACGGCAATAATTCTTCCATAAATGTGTATGTTTTCACCTGATATACCTCTAGGGTAGCCTGTTCCATCATATTTTTCATGGTGTTCATATGCTACTATTGAAGCAGTTTTTAGTATAGATTTTGTTGAGTTTTTAAACATCTCATAACCAAGAGTTGTATGTTCTCTCATCTGATTTATCTCATCAGCATCTAATTTTGATGGTTTATTTAAAATAGAATCTGGTATAGCAACTTTACCAATATCGTGCATAGGTGAAGCTAACTCTAAATCGTTGCACATATCTTCATCTAGTCCATATAATTTTCCAAGTATAGCACAATAGTTAGCTACCCTTTTTACATGATTTCCTGTCTCTTTTGAACGAAGTTCTGCTATCTCGCCCATTTTAAAAATCACTTCACTTTGAGTTTTTTCTATCTCTTTATTTTTTAAATATACTAATTCTAATTGTGTTTTTACTCTAGCTATAAGTTCAGCTTTATTGAATGGTTTTGAAACATAATCAACACCACCAACCTCAAAACCATGTAAAATATCTTCTTGTTTTGATTTGGAAGTTAAAAAAATAACACTTAACTCTTCTGTTTTTGGATTTGCTTTAATTTTTTGACAAACATCATAACCATTAAGACCCTCCATAATTACATCCAATAAAACTAAATCAACCTCAATTTTTTCTAGTTTATCAAGTGCTTCTTGACCACTTTCACATAAGATAACTTCACTAACTAAAGGTATACTTTCAAATAATGTTTTATTTAATATCATTCTAATTGTTTTAGAATCATCTACAACCATAATTTTCATCTTATATATTCCTTTAGTTTGAATCTCTAAGTATATCTCTAATCTCCATATATTCAAATAAAATAAGGAACACTTGATATACTTTCGTTGATTTATGGAACTAGATTCTATATCTCAATAAGGAAAATCGATGACGAAAGAGTATATATTTACTTCAGAGTCTGTAACAGAAGGGCATCCTGATAAGATGGCAGATCAGATTAGTGATGCAATTTTGGATTATATTATTGAACGAGATACTGATGCACGAGTAGCATGTGAAACATTGGTATCTAATGGTTTTTGTGTAATTGCAGGTGAATTGAAGACAACAGCTTATGCCCCTATGCAAGAGATTGCTAGAAAAGTTATTCAAGAGATAGGATATACAGATGCAACTTACGGTTTTGATTATCGTGCAGCAGCCGTATTAAATGGTATAGGTGAGCAATCTCCAGATATTAATCAAGGTGTTGATAAAGTGTGTGGTGAGATTGGAGCAGGAGATCAAGGGCTTATGTTTGGTTATGCTTGTCGTGAAACAGATGTTTTAATGCCTTTACCTATCCATTTAGCACATCGTTTAACACAAAGATTAGCATATGTTAGAAAAGAGGGAATCGTTCCATATCTTCGCCCAGATGGTAAAGCACAAATAAGTGTTAAGTATGTAGATGATAAACCAGTTTCTATACAAACAGTTGTTATCTCAACTCAACATTCACCAGATGTTTCACAAGAGCAGATTTATAACGATATGATAGCTGAAGTTATAAATGAGGTGATTCCAGCAGAGATGATAACAGATGAGACTATATATCATATAAATCCAACTGGAAAATTTGTGATAGGTGGTCCACAAGGCGATGCTGGTTTAACTGGTCGTAAAATTATAGTAGATACTTATGGTGGAAGTTGCCCACATGGTGGTGGAGCATTTTCAGGTAAAGACCCAACTAAAGTTGATAGAAGTGCAGCTTATGCTGGTAGACATATAGCTAAAAATTTAGTTGCTAGTGGTGCTTGTGATAGAGCTACGATTCAGATTGCTTATGCGATAGGTGTTGTTCAACCAGTTTCTATAATGGTAGATACTCATGGAACTGGAAAAGTAGATGAAGATAAGATTGAAAAATGTGTAGAAGATTTGTTTGATTTATCACCAAAGGGAATCATAAAATCACTTGATTTACTTCGTCCAATCTATAGAAAAACAGCATCATATGGTCATTTTGGTAGAGAAGAAGATGGCTTTAGTTGGGAAAAAACTGATAGAGTTAATGATATAAAGAAATATCTGAAATTGTAACTTTTAGAAATTTATTATTTTAATCAACTATATTTTAGCTACATTTAAAAATCTAAACTGTATAGTGTTCAATATTAAATATTAGGAGAAATAAATGGCAGTAATTATTAATGATACTTGTATCAACTGTGGTGCATGTATAGATGAGTGTCCTGTAGAAGCGATCGTAGATGAGGATGATAATCCAACAGGTGAGGAAATTTATTTCGTTCATGCTGAAAAATGTGTAGAGTGTGTTGGTCATCATGATGAACCAGCTTGTGCTACAGCTTGTCCTACTGAGGGATGTATCACTTGGGATGCTATCGGTGAAAGCCCAGCACACCGTGATGATGTTACAGATGAACAAAGAGCAAATAAAGAAGCTATTTTAGATTAGTTCTTTATTAAGTGAAGCACATCTTCGTGCTTCACTTTTTTATATCCCAATTTATCCCCACTTTTCAAATTATAAATCTCATTTTTTTATTTAAGCTTTTTTAGGTATAATTTCGCACTAATTTTATATTTTACAGGAGATTTGATGGAAAGAACATTATCAATAATCAAACCAGATGCAGTAGCTAAAGGTGTTATCGGAAAAATTTTAGATAGATTTGAAAGCAATGGACTTAAAATTGCAGCAACAAGAAAGATTCAACTTTCTCGTGGTGATGCAGAAGCATTTTATGCTGTTCATGCTGAAAGACCTTTTTTCAAAGATTTAGTTGATTTCATGATCAGTGGACCAGTAGTTGTTACTGTTTTAGAGGGTGAAAATGCTATGCAAATTAACCGTGATTTAATGGGTGCTACTAACCCTAAAGAAGCTGAAGCTGGTACAATTCGTGCTGATTTCGCTGAAAACATTGATGCAAATGCAGTTCACGGAAGTGATTCTGTTGAAAATGCAGCAGTTGAAATTGCATTCTTTTTCTCAGAAAGAGAAATTTCTTAAGTATTATTTATGAAAGTAACACTTAGAAAAGTAGGCAAAACACCGTTAGACTTTGATGTTAAATCTGATAAAATAACTTTTAAAGGTTATTTACAGTATCATTCTGGCAAATTAATTTTGCTTCGTGCTGATTTAAGTGGATCACTTAATACTGAATGTAGTAAATGTGGTGAAGAGTTTGAATTACCAGTATATGAAAAAGTAGAATTTTTTATATCTGATGGTATTTATGAAGGTGATGACATCAATTTAGATGTTGTTGAATCTTTCGACTCTTTGGCAGATTTAGATGAGCTTTTAATCTCTGAGATTGAACTTATCAAAAGCGACTATCACAGTTGCAAAAATTGTAATTAAAATTTAAACAAAGGAACAAATTATGGCAGTACCTAAGAGAAGAGTATCTCACTCTCGTTCAGCGAAAAGAAGAACTCACTACAAAATTACTTTAGCTAAACCAGTTAAAGATTCAGATGGAACTTATAGATTACCTCACCACATCAACCCTACAACTGGTGAGTATAAATAGTCAATGGTAAAGATTGCTATTGATGCAATGGGCGGGGACTTCGGTCCTGAGCCAATTGTTAACGGATGTATCGCTGCACTTAAGAAAAAATCATTTGAGCCTATTTTAGTAGGAAAAAAATCAGAAATTTTACCTATGTTACCTAAGCGTTATAGAGATAAGATTTCTATTGTAGAAGCTGATGATGTTATCGCTATGAGTGATGCTGCAACCGATGCTATAAAAAGAAAAGATAGTAGTATATATAAAGCTGTTGAATTAGTTAGAGATGGTAAAGCTGATGGTGTTGTTTCTGCTGGTCACAGTGGTGCGACTATGACTTTAGCTACTCTTAGACTTGGTCGCTTAAAAGGTATATCTCGTCCAGCACTTATAACATTTATGCCAACTGTAAAAAAACATCGTTCAATTATATTAGATGTTGGTGCAAATGTAGATTCTAAACCAGAGCATTTAGTACAGTTTGCTATAATGGGTGGTTGTTATGCTCAAAGTGTTATTGGAATCGATAAACCTAAGATAGGTCTTTTAGCTAATGGTGAAGAGGAATCTAAAGGTAATGATGTAACAAAATCTGCTTATAAACTTCTCAAAGATACTGATGGATTTATAGGTAATGTTGAGGGTGGTGATATTTTTAATGGTTCTTGTGATGTTATCACTTGTGATGGATTTATAGGAAACTTGGTTTTGAAAACAAGTGAAGGTGTTGCTTCAACTATCAGTTTTTTTATAAAAGATTACATTAGAAAATCACCTATTGCTATAACTGGTGCTTTACTTATGAGAAAAGTTTTTAAACTTCTCAAAAAAGAGATAGATTATGCTGAAGTTGGTGGAGCTCCACTTATTGGTATAAAAGGTTGTGCTATTGTTAGTCATGGTAAAAGTAATGCAAAAGCGATGGAAAATGCAATCTATCAAGCTATCGCTTATGTTGATACTGGTGTAAATGAATCTATACTAGAAAAAATACAAGAGTATAATCAAAAGGAAAATTAATGGCTTATGCTGCATTTCGTTCAATTGGTGCTTATGTTCCAAGTAAAATATTAAGTAATGAAGATCTTTCTAAGATGGTTGATACAACTGATGAGTGGATTACAAAAAGAACTGGTATAAAAGAGCGACATATCGCAGGTGATAATGAAACTACAAGTGATATGGGTGTTGAAGCTGCTAAATTAGCTATAGAAAGAAGTGGAATCGATAAAAGTGAGATTGATATGGTTGTTTGTGCTACTATCTCACCAGATTACTTTTGTATGCCATCTACTGCTACTATCATCTCAAATAAATTAGGTCTTCCAAATGTAACAGCCTTTGATATATCTGCTGCTTGTACAGGGTTTGTTTATATCTTATCTATCGCAAAAGCTTTTATAGAATCTGGTATGAAAAAAAATGTGCTTATAATTGGTGCTGAAAAGCTTTCAGCTATAACAGATTATACAGATAGAGGTACTTGTATATTATTTGGTGATGGTGCTGGTTCTGCTGTTATTAGTGCTACTGATAACAAAGAGGAAGCTATAGTAGATATAAACACTGGTGCTGATGGTACTTATGCTGATCTACTTATGACACCAAATGGTGGTACTGGCTCACCTCATGATTCTTTATCTGAAGAGGGTAATGCTTGTTTTATGCAAATGAAAGGTAATGAAACTTTTAAAGTTGCTGTTCGTACATTAACTAAAGATGTTGTTGAAATTTTAGAATCTAACAATATAAAAAGTGCAGATATTAACCACTTTGTACCACATCAAGCAAATTATAGAATAATTAAGGCTGTTGGTGATGCTCTTAAGATGACTAAAGAACAAGTTGTAGTTACAGTACCTAAGTATGGTAATACATCTGGTGCATCTATACCTATGGCTATAAATGATATTTATGAAAATGGATCACTTAAAAAAGGTGAACTTTTACTTTTAGATGCTTTTGGTGGTGGTTTAACTTGGGGTTCTGCAATAGTTCCTTTTTCACCATTAAAATAGTTCATATCTTAATTTACTTTTTTAAGATATGATAAAAACTTAGATAGCATTGTTGTTAACCTTTTTTGAGCCTTACTAACTCATGACTAAAAGGATTGTAAGCCTTAGCACTTTTTTAAGTGTTGAGGCTTTTATTATTTATATTTAGCATTTAAACTCTCAAAAACTTTTTTATAAAACTCTTTTTCATCTGGTAATTTTAAATCACTTTCTCTTACTTTTTCACCCCACATAGGGTTTGGAAAATAGCTATCGTTTTGGAATCTTGCCATAACATGAAGATGAACTCTTGGTAGCATATT
>Ga0256842_1001559_pt1 | contig 18096 bp, 15 predicted proteins | sample 4559240metaG_FD_185973 | JGI IMG/M metagenome (GOLD analysis project Ga0256842, IMG submission 185973) | Hydrothermal vent microbial communities from Guaymas Basin, Mexico - 4559-240 | ecosystem: Environmental > Aquatic > Marine > Hydrothermal vents | place: Mexico: Guaymas Basin | collected...
TGTAGATCTGGCAGATAGCTTTTGTAAGTATTCTACTTGCTCTTTTATCTGTATTTGGGATGGATGTGACATACATAAAGATAATCATTTTATACGACATATCATAATATATTTGGTATGAGCTATAGTCTTATTTTTAATATAAGAATAAATTAGATTAAATTCAGGTGTAAATTATTGATCTTTATAATTGCAGTGTATTGAGCAAATAACATCATTGTACTTGCTATTTGTTTAACAGTGCCCCTTTATTTCTTCTTAAGTAATAGAATACCTCAGAATAATAGATCTTCTACTTTAATATATAATCGAATATTAAGAATCACGCTATTGTAACTCAAAGTTCATAATAATGGGTTGATGATCGGAATTTTTAAAATCTAAATTAATTGCTGTAATAAAGTTAGGTTTAACATTTGGTGAAATGAGAAAGAAATCTAATACTGTAGTTGCTGTTTCTCCTTTTTTGTACGGAGTAATATTAGACCGATTAGTTGGAGTAGTTGGGTCGAAAACAAATTTCCAATCAGAAGGAAAGGTATTTTTATCAATAGAACTTAAACTAAATTTTTCACTACTCCTGTAATTACTGAAATTTTTATTATTAAAACCAAGAGGGTTTTGATTCCAGTCGCCACCTACTATGAAATAATTGCCTTTTTGATATTCAATTTCTAAGAAATCCCTTAAATATTTTAATTGTTGTTTTTTTAAACTACCATCGTCAAATGCAGAGTTGTGAGTATTTATAATAATAAGTTCTTTCTGATTACCAATTTTATATCTATTACAAATAAAGCATCTGTCTAACATAAATAAGGATGTTGGCCAGCTATAGTTACCGGGGAAAGAGTATCTTGTAGATTTATTAGGGATTGGTTTACTTAAGAATTGTAAACCTGCTTGAACATATCCCATAGGATCGGATACGGGTACAGGAACAAAATTTACTAAATAATTGTCAGCGTATATCGAAAGAAAATTGGGAAGTTTTTTTTCTATGCTATCTCTTTCATTAATATAGTAAGTCCTTTTAGCTTCGACATCCACTTCTTGTAAAAGCATAAAGTCGATATTGTTTTGTAAAGAAAGAAAATTAATGATTTGATTCAAATTTTGAACTGTTCGTTTCTTAGTATCTCTAGTTTTCTTTCCACCATCATAAAAGAAATCCATGTTATTGCCTAAGCCTGCGTAGCCAATGTTCCAAGATAGAATATTGAAGTTGTTTTGGCTTGTTATTTTTGCTTCTGGCTTTTCAAAAAGATTTGTTTTGAGCTCGGGTTTATAGTCGGTTAATGTAGAAAAAATTAAGAATATTGATAATAAAATTAGAGTTGCAACAAATAATTTAATTAATATTTTGAATATCTTTTTCATGTTAATCAATTAGTGTATGTAGTGAGTTTAGTAAATTTAGAAAAAATAATTGGATAAATCAATATTTAATTGACAAAGGTATAATTTAATTAGCGTAATAACGTCTTTCTCACAATATTTAACAATTCTATCCAAATTGTTTTCTTTGTAATATACTCTGGAAACATCAGAACCATTAATATCACCTTTTGGAGTGGGAATATCGAATAGTTTTGCAAGAAGTTCAAGGGACGTATAATGCTTATAATCACCAAATTTCCATAATTCAAGTGTATCTAAGTGTTTAATTTCCCAGGGTTTCTTACCTGCAATATTCAATAAATTAGGCAAGGCAATTTTATTAACAAGCATACGACGAGCTATGTATGGATAGTCAAATTCTTTTCCGTTGTGTGCTGCAAGAAGATGCTCATCTGTTTTATAATGCTTATTTAATAATTGAGCAAAGTCTTTAAGGAGTTTAGACTCATCATCTCCATAATAGGAATGAATTCTTATTTCATTATTTTTGTTTATTCCTCCTACAGAAATACAAATAATTTTACCAAATTCAGCATATATACCAGCTCTTTGGTAGACATCTGAGGGTGTTTGATTATCTTTAATAAGATATTTGGCTTTCTTATCCCACAGCATCTGCCAATCTGATGAGAGTTCATCGAAAGTTGAACTCATAGGTACTGTTTCGATGTCTAAGAATAGTATTTTAGTTAAATCCATATTGAGTTTGGGTTTTTCCCATTTGGGATATGAAATTTTATGATATTGAGAAAGGGGACTATTCATCTAATTTTCTGTGAATAAAATGCGTTAAAACATCTATAGCAACTTTGTTTTTTCCACCTTGAGGCATGATAATATCTGCATAGCTCATTGATGGGGCAATAAACTGCAAGTGCATAGGTTTAACAATTTTGTCGTAGCGAGTCAGGATTTCTTGAACACTTCGTCCTCGTTCAACGGTATCTCTCTGAATAACTCTACTTAAACGGTCGTCATCGTCAGCAGAAACAAAAACTTTAATATCGAATACATCTCTCAATATTTTTTGAGATAGAATAAGAATTCCTTCGACAATTATTACTTTTCGAGGATGTACAGTTCTGCTTTCTTTTTGTCTTTCGCAAGTGATATATGAGTAACTTGGTTCTTCTACAGATACAGAATTTTTGAGATCAAGGATATGCTTGGCTAAAAGATCAAATTCTATTGATTCAGGGTGATCAAAGTTTATTTTTTTTCGGTCTGTCATAGGAATATGACTGTTGTCTTTGTAGTATGAGTCTTGCGAAAGAACTGCAACAGAGTCGGTTGGTAGGCTTTCAATGATTTTACGAACTACGGTTGTTTTTCCTGAACCAGAACCTCCTGCTATACCTATGACAATCATAATATTAATACTTTAATTATTAAAAGGCTAAGTTATACTTTTTGAAAATATTCAGCTTTAATATTTGGATAAAAATTCTTTAATTTTTTATTTAAAAATGGATGTTGTCTCTCTGTTAATTTATTGAGTAGATTGTAGAAGTCCTTTGAATGGTTTTTATGAATAGTGTGTGATAATTCGTGAAGGATTATATAATTTATTAATTCGTAGGGTAGTTGCATCAGAAATAAAGAGAAATTAAGACTATTCTCACTTGAGCATGATCCCCATCGTGTTTTGGCCGAATTAATTTTAATATTACTGACCTTAAGTTGATATTGATTTGCATATTCCATTGTTTTTTTTGGAATATATAATTGGGCTTCTTTTCGTAAGGTTTGTTCAAAAATATTTTTTATGTAATCTTGGTTTATTTTGTCTCGAATATGTTTATCAGATGACACACGTATTACAATATTGTTATTGATTACATCTGTATTATTAGAAAATTTGGTGGGTAAGATTTTTAATTGATAATACTTGCTTTGATAGCTTTGATTTAATTCAAAGATGGTTTCTTGTTTTATTAGTTTATTTTTTAAAATATCGATGTTGTCATTTAGAAACTGCTCTGCTTTTCTCTGAGATCCATATTGGGGAATAGTAACCCTTACACTTTGGTCATGAAGAATTCTAATAATATATCGTTTAGAATTATTGTTTCGAACAAATTGTATATTTGTTATTTCCATTTTATGAATATATTAATATCTAAGTTCTTTACCTTTTTTTGTTGCAGGTAGTCCTTGACTCATCCATGCAGGAATACTTTTACTTTTTAAGTAATACTCGAAGAAACTAAACATTCGTTTGGTTAAATCTACTCTATTTGGCCATTTTCTGAGATTATGAGAATCCCCATTATAATTTAGCAGCCAAACAGGTTTGTTTAATCTTCGAAGTGCAACAAAGTATTCTATACCTTGATACCAAGGGACAGCTCCGTCACCATCGTTATGCATTATCAGAAGAGGAGTTTCTACACGGTCGGCAAAAAAGACGGGTGAATTTTCAATGTATTTATCTCTTCGTTCCCAAAGAGTTCCTCCTATTCGACTTTGAGTATGCTCGTATTGGAACATTCTACTCATGCCAGATTCCCAACGGATCCCCCCGTATGCACTTGTCATATTACTAACGGGAGCCCCAGCCATGGCACATGCAAACAGGTTGGTTTGTGTAACGAGGTAGGCTACTTGATACCCCCCCCAAGATTGGCCTTGCATAGCCATTCGTTTTGAGTCAACATAAGGAAATTGACTGATGTATTTTGCTCCACTTACAACGGAATTGTATGCGTCTTTTCCAGGCAAACCAGTTCCGTAATTAATATCTGGAACAAAAATGATATATCCATTACTTGTATAAAATGGGAAGTTAATAGTAGAATGGCTTGGGCGTGGAGTCCAATATTTATTTAATCGATCTGTATATTTTTCGTAAAAATAAGTAATTACAGGATATTTCTTATTGGAATCAAAATCTTCAGGCACAATCAATAATCCTTTTATCGAATCCCCATTAAAATCAGTCCAATTGATGATGCTTATATTACCCCAAAGAATTTGTTTTTGCTGAGGATTGGCATCGGTTAGAATTTTGATATTTGAAAAATTGAGCTTGCTAATTTTTAATTCTGGAGAGGTATTGAAGTCGGTATTAGCCCATAAAATAACATCTGAATTTTTGGCTTTAATAGGAGGATAGAAAGCTTTATTTTCATGTATTAATTTCTCTTTTTTTAGTGTTTTAAGGTCTAGTTTATAGAAACCCTCAGACATATCGGAGTGATTAAATGAGTGAAGCATCCAAGAATCATCAGGTAAATAGATTTTATCATAATCTAATTTCTGAAAATTGAACTCATTCTTTTCTTTTTTATTGGCTTTTGTTAGGTTGATGGCTGCTTTTTTATTTGTAACATCAAATTTCCAAATATCGTATTGACTATAAATATAGACCCATTTTTCATCTTTAGACCAACCGATCATGTGTTGAGACCCTCTTAATGAAGGTGTGCTGTGTTGTTCGTTATAAAAAATATCATCGATGTTTTTGGTAAGAGAAATAGATTGATGTGTTTTGTTATTGATGATAGACCAAATTTCTGCTTGAGCATCCCAAATTAAAGTATATAGACCCTTAGGTGAAATATATGTGTCCCAAATTTTCTTTTCGGATAAGCGTTCTTTTTGTCCCGTATGTGCATCTAAAAGGTAATAATCTGAAGGGAAATCAATATCCCAAGACATCATTCTTTTGTATTTATCGTCGGATTGAATTAAGAAATATTCAGCATCAATTTTCTTGTTGATATGAGTTGTCGAAATAGAATCTTCTAATTGTATTATTTGTTTATTTTTGAAGTTATAGAAAGCTTTGTATTTCTTTTTAAGATCATTTTTTAATTCTACTAATTGTTGGGCTTGTAATCGTTTATCGGTCCATGACCAAATATCTAAGTGTACTTTTTCGTTCTCTAGAAGTGTATCTTTAGGCTCTTTTTTAGGGAAAGGAGCTATTTCAAAATATAGTCTATTTCCTGAGTCTGAAAATTTAGGGTGACTATATTCACTAATTCCCCAATTTAGAGGAACAGATTTCGAGGTGGTATCTAAAATAATGTTTGGCATTTTTTTGTTAATATCAAAATACCATAAGTTGTATTTCTTGGTTTTGCTTGTATCTGAACTGTATATATAAGCCAATAGGTTTCCTTGTTTATTAAGACATAGATTCTTACTTTCTCCAGCATGATTAAAGATTTCTTTTTCTTTAGCTAATTTGGTATCGAAAATATAGAGATGAGTAGAATCTATTTTATTGTTGATTTGACGGATGAAAGCAAAAGTTTTACCATTTTGTGAAGATGCAACTTCCGAAATGTTATCGAAGATATAGGACTTTAATGTTTTACAATTTAATAAGACTAAACGATTTCCTTTTTGTTTAAATTCTTTTTTTTTGATATTTATACTATCCGTTTTAGTATCGAGACTATCTTTTTTTGTTGAAATACTGTCTTTGGGAGTTTTGTATTCGTAAGTATAGGCTAGCCAATTACTGTTTCTTTTAGGCAGATAATATTTTTTAATTTTCGAAATTTGTATTAAGCTGTCTTTATCGAAAATATAGATTCCTAAACTATCTTTGGGTAAATTCTTCTTTTTGACTTTGTTTAATCTTTTGAGTCGAAGACTATCTGTTTGTGGTACAATTTTAAATATCAGAAGGTTATTATTATAGCCTAATGTTGCCTTTTCTCCTCTTTCAAATTTTAGTGTAGTCGTTGTTTTGTCATTATATAGAAATAAATTTGCATCTCCTTTGTTTGGAGTGATACGATAAGTAATATATTCTCCATTAGTGGAAATTGCTTTATCTCTAATACTATTCCATTTAATGGCATCGTCGATGGTCATGGGGCGTTTCTGAGCCCATGAATTAGTTTGGAGAAGAATAACGAATAAGATAATTATTTTTGTTTTCATATCGTATTAATTGAAAAGCTTAATAATAAATTTCTTTAAGCAGGTTTTTTTAATTTCTTGATAAGTCGTTTTGTGTGCGCCAAAACCAGTGTAGAATCTAGCTACACCCTCAATGTTTGATCCTTCAAAATCTAGAATAGTTTGACTTTGTGCATTCTCTTTTATAAAATGGTCTACTAAAAGAAAATTTGCTTTTGTTTCTAAACCTTTTTTATTGGTTACGGCCAATAAATAAACAGATCGTATTTTTGTTTTAATAAATATAACTAGGGCCACAAGTTCGTTATTGTTGATAGCTCTATAAACTTCTAAAGCTGTGTTATGGTGGGCGTTTTGCATTAATCTTTTAAATTGTGTTATGCGTATGCCGTTAAAATCAATTTTACTATTTTTTATAATAAAATCAAAATCTTCTAGCTGAAATTGATTATTGTTTATTATTTCAATTTGATTTACTGATGCCTTTTTTAAATTTCTTTTTGTATTTGTCTTGTAATTATTAAATATTTCCTTCCATGTATTATTCAAGGAAAGTTCAAAGTTGGGTTTTTCTGAAACTATATTATTGCTTACTTTATTAAAGTGGTTTAACTGATAATGATAATGAAAAACGGTCTTGTTAAGTTTATTAATGATATTAGAAAATATATTAATATCTTCTCCAAAAAATCCGAGTTGTTGGGTGAGAAATGGTTGTAAAGAGTAGGAAAGACCAAATTTTTTTTTGACTTGAAAAGCAAATCCAGCTTGGTAATCACCATAAATAATAAGATTCCATTCTTCGCAAACAGAATTCAAATACCAGCTATATGCATACGGAAGACCTTTCGAATACTTTTTTACTAAAGTATCCCATTTGTAAAAATCTATAAATTTATATTTTATCAGTTGGATTTTGTCCATTAATTGTGCCCAAAGATAGTTAAGTTTAACCTAAATAATAAAGTTTTTATGTGCCAAAATTAACTAATATCTTAACATTATTTGAGATTATTGAATCGTTGTAATAGATTTTTGAGCATTTTTTTTAGCAAAAAGCAAAAAAAAGCTTGCTCCCATTCAGAAGCAAGCTTAATATGTATATATTATTTATTTAGTGTGTGGCTTTAGGAGCCATTGTTTTGTTTGTCGGTGCCATTGATTTTGATCCTGTTTTAGCAGGTACTTTAACTTCTCCTATCATTTTTACAACCATGGTTGGGTTTTTAGGATCGTTTGTAGTAATGGTAATTGTTTTGGTTTGTTTACCATGCTTTCCTCTAGAATTAAAAGTAGCTTTAATAGTACTTGTTTTTCCAGGTTCGATTGCTGAGTCAGTGCTGCTGACTGCGGTGCAGCCTCAACTACCCTTTACTTTTCTAATTTCAAGAGGTGTTTTTCCTGTATTGGTAAAAGTAAATTCATGAGTTACTTTATCGCCTTGGTTAATTGTTCCAAATTCGAAAAGTTTTTCTTTCATTTCTATTTTTGGAGCCTTAGCCAATTGTGCAGGAGTTAACTTACTATAGTCTTCTTGAATATTAGCTCTTATAGAAAGATTGTTCTTATTGTTTTGAGTATTACCATTTATTACAACACGAATTCTGCTATTTTGATAACCCCATTTTTGTTTCTTTTGAGAATCTACATTTTCAGCAATTCTGTATTCCATATTAATTATACCTTTAGATTTTGCAGGAAGAATCTTAGGTGATACAGTCATCGTAATATATTTTGGTACACCACTAAAAGTGATGGTCATTGGCTGGTCGGTATCGTTAAAGATAGCCGTTGATGACTTTTTAACTTCTGTATTGTAAGCATTCCCTATATTGAAATAGGTTTTTTCAAGCTTAAGTTTATTATCTTCCATTTTATATCTGAAAGAATCTGCTTGTTTTTTTACTTGTTGTGCAAAACTTCCAAATGTATAAAACATCAAAAAGAAAGCACTCATAAGAACTTTTGTTTTCATATCTATTTTAATATAAATTGATTATTATTGTTCGTAAATCAAAATTAATGATAAATTTATAGAATATACAAGGAAGTAAGCCTTTTAATTTATGTTTTAACACTTTTTAAGTAATTTTTGATTTCAATTTCAAATTTTGTACCATTTGTATATGTTAACAAACAACTTTATTGAAAAAAGTAATTACTTTTATCAATATGTATGATAAGATAAATGGATTAAGTCAAAAATATTTTAATAATGCAATTGCATTTAGGCATAAAATGCATCGCCAACCAGAGTTATCTTTTGAGGAAAAAGGAACCGCTTTATTAATATCGAAAGAATTGGATCTAATATCGGTGCCATATAAAAAAAGGATTGGAGGGAATGGTTTAATGGCTACCTTGAGTGGAAGAAATCCTGATAAAAGGATAATAGCTTTGAGAGCTGATTTTGATGCTTTACCAATTAATGAGGAAACAAATTTAGATTTTTCATCGGAAAACGAAGGCGTAATGCATGCTTGTGGACATGATATACATACCGCATCTTTATTGAGTGTATTGCGAGTTTTGAATGATTTAAAAGATGAATGGGAAGGGACTATTTATTTTGTATTTCAGCATGCCGAAGAGCTTTTGCCTGGTGGAGCAAAACAAATGATAGAAGCTAATCTTTTTGGAGATCTACAGCCTAAATATGTTGTAGCTCAGCATGTTGATCCTGATCTTAAAGTAGGCTCTTTTGGTTTCAAATCGGGTAAATATATGGCTTCGAACGATGAGGTATATTTATCGATTGTTGGTCATGGTGGACATGCAGCTATGCCACATCGAATTAACGATACTGTTTTAGCAGCATCTCAAACTATTGTAAATTTACAACAAATTGCATCTCGATTAGTACCTTCGACTATTCCTATGGTTTTGTCGTTTGGGAAGATGATAGCTGATGGGGCTACTAATGTTATTCCAGATAAAGTTGAAATTTCCGGTACTTTTAGAATGTTCGACGAAGAAATCCGCAAAGAGGTTCATCAGCATATTCATAGAATTGCAGAATCGACATCACAGTCTTTTGGTACAAAATGTCTAGTAGAAATTAAAAAGGGTTATCCTGTAGTTGAAAATAATGAAGAACTTACAATTATTGCTAAGCAAATAGTTGAAAACGATTTTGGAAGAAATAAGATAATAGATTTAGATTATAGAATGACTTCTGAAGATTTTGGCTATTTTTCTCAGAAATATAAATCGATATTTTATAGATTAGGAGTAGGACATAAGGATAGTACAATGAATTTCCCATTACATTCTTCAAAATTTAATCCCGACGAAGATGCTCTGCTTTATTCTATCCAGTTTATGTCTACTTTAGCATTAAAATTATTAAAGAAATAATTATGGAGAATAATTGGGTGAAAGTTCGTGCTTTTGACAAAGTTTACCTTGCAGAAATAGCAAAAGAAGTATTAGCAGATAACGGAATAAATGCTGTGATTCTTAATAAACAAGATGGTTCGTATCAAACTTTTGGCGATATTGAAGTATATGTTGAAAAAGGAGATGAAATAAAAGCTATTGACTGTCTTAAAGAATTAAACTAATTGATCGATTTCTATTTGAAATTTTTCGAAGAATAATCCTACATGAAAACCATCGGCTAGGGCATGGTGTACTTCTACCGAGAGAGGCATCAATAATTTATTGTTTTCGTTGAAATATTTTCCAAATACTACTTTTGGAACTGAATTTCCTTTGGTACTATCTTGAGCGTGCTGTACTGAGGTGAAAGAAATCCAAGGTAAGGTTGAGTGATATATTACCGCTTGATTGTTTCTCCCTCCACTACGGAATTCTAATTTCTTTTGTATGTTGATTTGTTTTCTGCTATTAGTAAGAAATTTTTCTAAATTATTAAAGAATTCTAAATGGCAAAAGAAGAAGGTATTATCATCTTTTAATACGGTTGAACCTGAGTTTATTTTATCGTAAACAATGGGCTTCCCGTCGACAAGTCGGATTCTAAATTCTTTTATACTATTGGCTGTTTTTGTCGAAATATATAGACAGCTTAAGAAGAATGAATAATTATTTTCTTTACAAAACTGATATAAGTTACTGACTTCAATGTTTGCTGTAACGTTGAAAAATGGTTGTTCGTAATCTTTGTAAAATTCAAATTGGGCTTTCCTTTCCCAAAGGTTTATATCAAGTTTTTTGTAATTCATTAATGTTATTTCTTTATTAATTTTTGAATTGTATTTCCTATTTTAACAAAGTAAATTCCTTTTGCCCAATTTTCGATATTAATTAATAAACTTGAATCTGTAAGTTTGTATTCTTTAATAATTTTTCCAGTGATATCTGTTATTTCTAATTTATTATTGCTTGTATTAATATTGCTTATTGTAATAAAATTTGATGTTGGGTTTGGGTAGATATTAAAAGAAGTATGAGTAACAAAATTAATATTTAAGCTAATTATTGAGATGGTTTCGCTATAGTTTATTGTTCCGCAATTATTGGTTACGCTTAGGCTAACTAGATAATCTCCATTTGCCGTATAGCTATGGGTTGGATTTCCCATATTTGAAGATGATCCGTCTCCAAAATTCCAACTATATGTTGTGCCATAGCTAGATGTATTTGTGAAATTAATTTCTGCACCTTCTTGTGAATACGTATAATTTGCGATAGGAAGAGGATTGACGGTTGCTGTAACAGGTATCTGAGGACTTGAACAAGCTTGTGTCTCAAGTTCCCAATCGTAAAAATAATAGTAATATGTTTCACTTCCTGCTGTGTTCCCTGTGATACTGATTTTATTATCAATATTGTATGGGTAAGGTAGATTTGGAGCTCCATTTCCTCCGTTTCTATATAAATTTGGAGAGCTTGGTCCATACAAATAAAAATTATTTCCAATAGGAATATTCCAATTAAGATTAATACGACTTTCACCGTCGGGAATATTAAATATCTGTTGAAAAAGGGTGTTACTATTTTCATCTACTAATTTTATAGTTCTATTACCAGCACCGTTAGCGAATACCTTAACACTTTTTAATACTACTTCTTGATTACAGTCAAATATTAATCCATGTTCGGTATTGTAGGTGTAAAAATCACCTGTTCCAGAGTTATCGTATTTACCACCATAAACTGTTGATAATAAACCTGTTTCTTCAACCCAAAGAGTGGTTGTGTTGTTAATGTTTGTGGTGTAATTGTTGCCTGTTTGTAGTAAGTTTCCATTTTCAGAATCGTACCAAGAAATATTTCCTGATCCATTTGCTGTTGCAGAAAAAGTAACATCACCATTACCGCATCTTTCTATATCTGCTGTATTAGGGATACTTATTAAATGACTTACGTTAATGGTTTGATTTGTGGAATTATCTCCTGTACAAGTGTTTGTTGCAGTGAGTTGAATAGTGTAATTCCCATTTTCGATAAAAGTTATCTGAGCATCGGTACTTGTAGTTTGAGTTCCATCAGGAAAAGTCCATGTATAAGTTTGATTTCCTTCGGTTCTATTGTTTAAGAAATATGTGCCCAAACAAGGGTTGGTTATTTCATAAGAGAAATCGGCTATTGGAGCTAGTGGAGTTAAAGATGCGTTTACTGTTGTTGTATTATAGTTTGCTACCGAGATGTTGGTGAAAGTTTGGCTTTCGTATCCTGGAGCTGAAATAATGACATTGTATGTTCCTTCATATATAGGTCTGTGATAGTCTCCAACAGGAAGAGTAGAATAAACAAATGAATTATCTACATCGTGATTTTCTATTTCTATCTTAGCTTTAATCGGTAAACCTGTGCAAGCGTCTGTAATAATTCCATTTATCCCATACTGAACCTGTTTAAGGTAAGAAATAAAAGCAGCTCTATTATAATCCCAATAATCGGGGAGATAATCAGAATCTAGTAATTTAGTTGAAGAAAGCTCTACGGTTAATTCTCTACAATTTTTATAATAATTCATGTAATCTTGGCGGCTACCTGTTACAACATACCAATCGCCTCCATTAATAAACCCAGAAGCATTGACATCGGTAAAGTATTCGCTAGAAGGGTGACTAGGAGGGCTAGAGGGACTATTTGCTTGTGCTAAATCTGCGTATTCTTTGGCGATAAATTGCCACCAATTATCGTCAGCAGTAAGTTTTTCTGTAGATGTCCAAGAATCCCAAGGATAGTTGGCGACTTCTGCACCCGAATGCGTATTGCAAGACATTACAAAATTGTGAGCATTGGCAAAATTCATCATATCAATAGTTTCAGAAGCCCATGGTTCTCCGTCTGAGTGATCTCCGTCGACAGGATTAGGGAAGTTTCTGTTAGGGTCTACGCCATTTGCTAAGTAGCGGCTAGAGTTAGAGACATTTTCGTCACCTCCATTATACATTCCGTCTGGATTAGCTATAGGGTTAATCCATAGTTCAATATTATTGAGCAGATTAGTGATTTCGCTGTTTGTTTCATAATTGTTGAGGAGGTAATCTATTAAATGAAGAAACATTACACCTGCCACAATTTCATCACCATGCATTTGTCCGGTATAGAAAAACTCAGCTTCATTCTCGTCAATGTTGGGATTGTCTGTGATTTTTAATACAAGAATAAGGTGTCCGTTTTGGCTGGTTCCAATGGTATCAAGTTTACAAATAGTTGAGTGGTTACTAGCAAAGTCTTGCATCATCTGTACATAAACAGAATAACTAGGATATTTGTCCCAATTGCTCATTTGTGATACGGTTGTTGCTACATTCAGGGCGTTTAAGGCTCTGTTTTTGTAAATTATTGAGTAGTTGTATCCAAGGTCTAAAAAATGATCAATTTGTAGTTGACTAATATCGGCAGTAATTACACCGTTGGTATATCCATCGATAGAGATTAACTTTGAAATTTTGCGAACCTTTGTTTGGTCTTTTTCTGTAAATTTAACGGTAACTTGATGGTTTGATTGAATTAAATTTCTGACCTGAGTATTTAGGTTTTGAGCCATTATCCCCAAATTAATGAATAAGGAAATAATAATAAAACTTAGTAATTTTCTCATAGTTTGTGTTTTTAATAGATTGTAAATTTATGATAAGTCTTGATGTAAAACAAAAAAAGCACAAATGATTTTCTCATCTGTGCTTTTTTATAAGTTTTATTTTATTTGATTGTTAACCTCTCCCACTAAGTTCTTTCGGGATTCTTCCAGATTTAATAGCTTCAGATCTTAATCTTCTACCTACAATTCTTTCTACCATATTTCCTAATCCTAGAATTTTGTCAATGTTAACATTAGTGTTAATTCCCATTTCGTCCATCATCACCAACATATCTTCTGTAGAAACTAAACCAACTAAACTAGGGTCTTTGTAGTAATAAGAACCCGTTCCTGAAACGGGAACGCCGTCTACAAAGTTGGCTGGTTGTCCACCAATTCCTCCAATAGTAGATTCAAAGTGAGTGATACCTGCTTGTAAGGCAGCAAGAACGTTAGCAGATCCCCAACCACGAGTAGTATGGAAATGAGCAATATGTTTAGTAGGATCTGGAATTGCATCTATAACCATTTTGTAATAATCGTAAACTCTATCTGGAGAAGCAGATCCGTCATGATCGGCATGTTCAACATCGTCGGCCCCAATTTCTAACCATCGTTGTGTAAATTCTAGTGCTTTTTTAGGATCGGTAGGTCCTTCTATTGGGCAGCCCCAAATAGTTGAAACCGTTCCATTTACTTTAACGCCAGCCTCGTGAGCCATTTGTATAGAATCGGCACTCATTTTCCAGTAATCTTCCAAAGAAAGTCCTGAATTCTTTTTATGGTGAGATTCAGAAGTCGAAACCATAAGTAAAATTCTATCAGGACCATAGCCTTCTTTATAGGCTTTTACAGCTCTTTCTACAGCCCTCTCACGAATGGTTACAGCTGTTATTTCGGTTTCGGGAAGAAGATGTTGGATTTTTTTTGAATTTCTGATACCACGCATTACTTCGTCTGCGTCTTTAAATTGAGGCATTCCTTTTGGATTGCCAAAATTAGTAACTTCAATTCTTTTTACACCCGATAAAATTAATTGTTCCGACAGCCAGATTTTAGCTTCTGTAGGAATAAACTTTTCTTCGTGCTGGAAACCATCTCTTACGGTTATGTCTCCAAGTACAATTTCTTTAGGATATATTAAACTCATTATTTGTTCGTTTTAGTCTTGTTTATAAATCATCTTCGTCGAATAAATCTTCTTGACTTTCTAATTCGGTATTTAAAAATTCTTCAGCATCGGCTAAATAATCTTCTATTAACGATTCTTTTTTAGGCTTTTCATCTATCCAATGAATAATTTGATTAGAATTAAAGTCTTCTATGTCAGATTCGACAATAAACCGAGGTTCCTCAGTATGGATTACAAAAATAGTTTCTGGTAACTCTTGAGAATTGTCTGCAATTAAGAATTTTGGTAACATATTATCTGGTGTTAGATTGATTCAACTCGATAAAAATATATAAAAATTATTATATGTAAAAATCTCTTTTTAAGAGTCATAATATTTATTTTATGTAAATGAATAATGAATGGATATTTTCTGTTAAAAAACACTGTTTAATAATATTTGAATCTTTGAGGATAATGAGGCTGATTTTGAAGTAATTTTGCAATTGAAAAAATATTAAAAGTCATAGTTATGGCAAAAGTTACAAAAAAAGAAGCGCTGAATTATCACGCAAATGGAAGACCTGGAAAGATTCAAGTTGTTCCAACCAAACATCATCGTACACAAAGAGATTTATCTTTAGCATATACTCCTGGAGTTGCCGATCCTTGTTTAGAAATAGAGAAGAGACCCGAAGATGCTTATAAGTATACCGCAAAAGGGAATTTAGTAGGTGTAATATCTAATGGAACTGCCGTTTTAGGGCTAGGAGATATTGGTGCTGTAGCAGGGAAACCTGTTATGGAAGGTAAGGGTTTATTGTTTAAAATATTCTCAGATATTGATGTTTTCGATATTGAAGTTGATGAAACTAATATTGATGATTTTGTAAAAACGGTTAAAGCCATAGCACCAACTTTTGGTGGTATTAACTTAGAAGATATCAAGGCTCCTGAGTGTTTTGAAATTGAAAATAGGTTAAAAGAAGCTCTTGATATTCCTGTGATGCATGACGACCAGCATGGAACAGCCATTATTACTGGAGCAGGATTAATAAATGCTTTAGAACTAGTAGGGAAAGATATTAAAGATATTAAACTATTTGTTAGTGGAGCAGGTGCAGCAGCTTGCGCATGTACAAGAATGTATGTACAGTTAGGGGTTGATATTAACAATATATTAATGGCAGACGTTAATGGTATTCTTACAAAGAATAGAACAGATTTGTCTATTGTAAATAAAGATTTTGCTACCGATAAAGATATTAAAACCTTATCGGAAGGAATTAAAGGTGCTGATGTCTTTTTGGGACTATCTGCAGGCGGTGTTCTTAAACCTGAAATGTTAGCGTCAATGGCTCCAAATCCAATTGTGTTTGCAATGGCCAATCCTACTCCAGAGATTTCTTACGAAGAGGCAATGGCAACTCGTAACGATTTGATTTTTGCTACCGGTCGTTCCGATTATCCTAATCAAATAAATAATGTTTTAGGGTTCCCTTATATTTTTAGAGGAGCTCTAGATGTTAGAGCAACTGCAATTAATGAAGAAATGAAAATGGCTGCGGTATATGCTATTGCAGCATTGGCAAAGGAGCCTGTACCAGATATTGTTAAAAAAGCATATAATAATACAGATATGTCTTTTGGAAAAGAATATATAGTACCTATTCCTTTAGACCCTCGATTGATTGAATTTGTACCTCCTGCAATTGCTAAGGCTGCAATGGATTCAGGTGTAGCTCGTAAGCCGATTAAAGATTGGGATGCGTATAAGGAAGAATTACTTGAGCGTATGGGAATCGATCACCGTATAATGCGTGGTATGACTGCAAAAGCCAAATCCAATCCAAAGAAAGTTGTATTTAGTGATGCTAATAGTAAAAATGTTTTACAAGCTGCACGGATTGTTAAAGATGAACAAATTGCCTTCCCAATATTAGTAGGAGATAATGCGCGAATTAATAAACTAGCATCAGAAAATAATATTAAAGTTTCTGATTTTGAAATCGTAGACAATACAAGTGATATTAATAAAGAACAGCGAAGTAAGTATGCCAAATTGTTTTTTAATAAACGTGCAAGAAGTGGAATTTCTATGGTGGGGGCGGAAAGATTGATGCTTGATAAAAACTACTTTGGAGCAGCAATGGTTGAATCAGGAGATGTAGATGCGATGATTTCGGGAATAACGTCTCCTTATGTTGATGTTATTAGGCCTGCACTTCAGATTGTGGGTAAACGTGATGATGTAAATAAAATTGCAGGGATGTATATGTTGCGTACAAAAAAAGGGCCTTATTTCTTTGCTGATACCACCATTAATATGGATCCTTCATCTGAGGATTTAGTAGATATTTCTCTATTAGCTAAAGAAAAAGTAGAAGAGTTTGGAGTCGAGCCTGTAATGGCTATGTTATCATATTCTAACTTTGGGTCGGCAAATGGTACCTCTTCCGAAAAAGCTAAAAAAGCAATTTCATTATTACATGAGAATCATCCAGATATTTTAATAGATGGAGAGATGCAAGCTAATTTTGCATTAAATAAAGAGTTAAGAAATGAGCGTTATCCTTTTACAAAATTGGGTGATAAAGATGTCAACACATTAATCTTTCCTTCACTTAGTTCAGGGAATATTACTTATAAAGTAATGCAAGAAATAGGCTCTTCGGAAGCTATTGGGCCTATTGTAATGGGCTTAAAGAAACCTATTCATGTACTCCAATTAAGTAGTTCAGTACGAGAAATTGTAGATATGGCGACTATTGCAGTTGTCGATGCTCAGCAATTAGAAAATTAGAAGCTAAAAGTTTAAAATATTAGGCTCTTACATAAATTGTAAGAGCTTTTTATTTATAAAAAAACACAATTGTTTTAAGCTGTTAATAAACACGGTCTAGTAAATACATTTAAGTTTATCACTATGTATTCATATTAATTATTAATTTTGTTAGACAAATTTGAACTAATCATAAAAAGTCATCACATGGCAAAATTGACAAAACAAGATGCGTTGGATTACCACGCAAAAGGAAGACCAGGAAAGATTCAGGTTGTTCCTACTAAACCTTATAGTACTCAGAGGGATTTATCATTAGCATATTCTCCAGGAGTTGCTGATCCTTGTTTAGAAATCGAAAAGAATCCAGAGGACGCATATAAATATACAGCAAAAGGGAATTTAGTAGCTGTTATATCAAATGGAACAGCAGTTTTGGGCTTAGGTAATTTAGGAGCTGTAGCAGGTAAGCCTGTTATGGAAGGGAAAGGATTACTGTTTAAGATTTTTGCTGATGTAGATGTTTTTGATATTGAGGTAGATACAACTGATGTCGATAAATTTGTAGAAACCGTAATTGAAATAGCACCAACTTTCGGAGGAATAAATTTGGAAGATATAAAAGCTCCTGAATGTTTCGAAATAGAGAGAAGAGTAAAAGAAGCTCTTGATATCCCTGTAATGCACGATGATCAGCATGGAACTGCAATTATTTCTGCTGCGGGTCTAGTTTCTGCATTAGATATTACAGGTAAAAAAATTGAAGATGTACGGTTGGTTGTAAGTGGGGCAGGAGCGTCAGCCTCAGCATGTACTCGATTGTATATGTCTCTTGGAGTAAAACCAGAAAATGTTTTAATGTGCGATAGTAAAGGGGTGCTTTCTACCAAAAGAGATAATCTTAACGATGCCAAATTAGCATTT
>Ga0256842_1001560_pt1 | contig 18093 bp, 17 predicted proteins | sample 4559240metaG_FD_185973 | JGI IMG/M metagenome (GOLD analysis project Ga0256842, IMG submission 185973) | Hydrothermal vent microbial communities from Guaymas Basin, Mexico - 4559-240 | ecosystem: Environmental > Aquatic > Marine > Hydrothermal vents | place: Mexico: Guaymas Basin | collected...
ACAAATGCACAAGGATACAGCACAGAGATAAAACAGCCTGTCTATCAAAACCTTTACCGGCAAGAGAGTTTGACAATGTGATTGTTGAATCAATCGGTAGTAAGTTTCACAGAAGTTGAGAGAAGAAGTTTCATAGAAGCTGAGAGAAAGTTTCATTAAAGTTGAGAGAAGTTGTTTTATAGTACACAATTTATAGTTTAAAAGTTCTTATAAACCAACTCCCTCACCTGTTTATTACCTTCTTTTGCTGCCGAGTAGCGTGTTTTTACTTGTATAACCGTAAATTCCTTGAAAATCTCCCTTGTCTCTGGTGTGTCATTGATAGATAGCAAGAATTTTCCTTTTATCCCTCTTAAAATCTCCGCTAATTTTTTAAAATCGTCTCTTTGCCAGTCATTACCATAGTATCCTTCACAGCCATAATATGGCGGGTCAAGGTAAAATAGAGTATCTGGGCGGTCATATCTGGCTATACATTCTTTGTAGTCTAAACATTCAAGGGTTACTCCCTCTAATCTTTGATGACACGCTAAGAGTAATTCTTCTATAGAGCGCACCGAAAATATTTTTCTGCAGTCTGTCGTACAGCCAAAACCTGGATTTAAATATCGTCCACCAAAACAGTTTTTGATAATATACAAAGTGCGCACGGCCCGCTGGATGTCGGTTAAGGCGTGTGGGGGTAAGGATAGTTGTCGGTAAAATTCTTCTCTTGATCTTAAGAGCCACTGGAAGTTTTTGATAAATTCTTCAGGATGATATTGCACAACACGATAGAGATTTATCAAGTCTTTGTGAATGTCATTAAGCACTTCTGTTTTAGAAGGTTGTTTTTGCCAGAAGACGCTCGCACCTCCGGCGAAGACTTCACAATAGCAGTTATGTTCTGGCATTAAGGAGATGATTTTAGGAGCTAAAAGGTGCTTTCCACCTAACCAGCGGATTAATTTTTTCTTCCGAAAGATCGTGTCGCCTCTCTGCCAACCTGTGTGTGTGTGTGTGTGTGTGTGTGTGTGTGTGTGTGTAAAATTCACGCCCATGCCGTCCCTCCTTTTCTAATAATGTCTTCTTTGACCTTACACTTCAAACTCATAAAAATTCACATTCGGCACTTGGCTAATGATTATGCCGTCTTTTATCAAAGCTTTATTGCCCACTTCTACTGCTGTTCCTCTTACTTTTATCCTCTCTCCTGTTTCGGTTACTATGACACTTGTGCCTTCATCTTGAAGGACATTCTCTACTCTTCCCACCAGCGTATATCCACCCACAATTATCTCTCTTATGCGCTTGAGGGCACTTGCCATCTTACTACCTCCACTGTTTGCGCTGTTTTTAACACTCCATTTTCTTCTCTCTCTGCCATTACTCTAACCGCTGATACTATTCCTTTTGTCGCTTGACCATCTATCTCCATTTCTATAATCTCTCCCAATCTAAGCAAACCAATATCAAATAGAGGTAAAATGATACTCGTTTTGTAAAAAGGGCCATTGCCCATACATAAGGCGTTTTTACCTCTTTCTAAAACAACTATTGTGTCTGTAAACAAATCATCTGTAATTTGTTCTAGCAGAGGCTCTCCATTTGTGCCTGCTTTTTTAACTAATGCGGATACACCATGCTGACTTGTCCCCACCACATAAACACCGTTATATACAGGTTGCGGAATAAATTGTTGTGATAAAGTTTTCATTACGCTAGGGGGGATACTTTTATCAGGCACTGCCCCTGCTAAGTTCCAAGTTTTGACTTTGTAGCGTTTCATGAAGTGGATGACCTTTTCTTTCATATCGCCAAACATTATAGCATCTTGTGCTTGCGCTATCCTTGCCAGTGCTCTTATGGGGGTATCTCTCAGAGAAAAAGCATTGGCCTTAATCAGCCAATCTTCTATCTGCCAATCTAATGTCCAGCCTGTGTTGGCTAAAATGTTTTCAGCCAACTGTTTAGCTGATGTGTCTTCTTCATTTAGATAAGTCTGCTTAAGGGCATACGGTTCATCCAATTCTGCTGTAATTCCTCTTCCTGAAACCGTAAAACTGTCAGAGGCAAAACTTCTGGTTTCATTCCATCTTTCAACATAAAAACGCCAGATGTATCCGTTGATATTTATCTCAATTTCTGTGGGCATAATACCAGTGGTTGGATTAATAGTTGGCTTAATTAAAGCAAGACCTTTTTTCCCCACTTCAAACGACAGACTCCAGCACCAGTTGCACCAGTTAAGAGAAATATCTATGCTTTTAGCAGGTATAACCGCATTATCGCTTACTCTTTTAATGCTGACAGTATTTTCCATTACATACACTCCTTGACTGGGAATTCTTTTTACATTATGCCAATTGTAAATTTGCCCATGCCTATAACCAGTGGGATATGGCCAATCAGAGCAAAGATATACATATTCTTTGGGGTCAAACCAGAAGTTAAAACCTATCCAAGCAAGCCCTAGAGGGCTATTTATCTTTGCTTTAGCTTGCAATTTCTGGGCATTGAAATCTGCCATGTTTTAATTTCCTTATCTTATTAGGCATCCAGTTTGGCGCTGGTTCTTGCATTTCAAAATTCACCTTATCCCCTCTGGCTGGCAAAATAGGATACCACCTACATGGCCTTACGAAATATTTTTCTCCCCAGCTAATTTCTTTCTCTACATCCAATCGCTTTGCATTTTTAGCAATAAAATAGAAAAACCTATCTAAGTCTTCTCCTTTCTCAAAATCCACCTCAAAAATTCTATCTAAAGGCATTCCTATTTTAGCCTCAAGGTAGCGCATAACATCAACTAAAGGCAAATCTTGCCACCCAAGCATATAAAAACTTTCATTGGCCACCCCCCTAAGGGCACGCACCGTAAGAAATTTGTCTATGCCTGTAAACGCCTCAAAAACAAAAAGGCTACTTTTATCTTCAGCCTTAAAGCCTTTTGCGCATAAGTCCTTTTTAACATCCTTTCTATCTGCCATTTCAAAGGCTATTTGTCTGCGTATATCCTCCGTTCTATTTGCTTCTTTAAAAAGTAAGTGTTTTTTAACATCTCTCTTTTTTGCCCTTTGCCAGACAATGGTAGGCATTCCCTGCTTACGATAAGGCTTATACCAATCTGGCAGTCTTTCCACAGAAAAATGGCTCTTACTACAGGCAGGGCTTAATTGGTTAAACCAAACTACAGGATCAGTGTAAATTTTAAAAACAGGCAAACATGTCTCAGCCGATAGCCTTTTAAGTCCTAGCACATAAACTCTGCGTATATCAGCCAAAAGGTCTGTTTGCGCGCTAGCGGATTTAAGGCAAACGGTATAAAGCCTGCGCACATCAGCTCTTAAAAAAGTTTTAGCCTTTAAAGACTGGGCAGAAAAATTTGTCAAAATTCCTAAAACAGTCTGTCCAAGTTGCGTTAAGTCCTTTAAGGCTTGGCTGTTAAAAACAATTTCTTGTGTGCGGTCTTCTAAAACAAGCTCAAAATCAACCTTATTCCCTGCGACTGGACAATAAACCTGCGCAAAACCAAAATTAACAAGCTGAACAACTTTTGGTGAGCTAATGCTTGTGCCTGCACGCAGCCCTTGAAGATGAATCTCCCCTGCCTGAATAACAACCTTTTGTAAATGCGTCTTAGCAGATAGAGGTAAGAAATCCGCTACAAAATGGATGGTATCATCCGCTAGCTCAAACCAAATGGCATTGCCAAGCGGAACAAAAGAAACGCCTAAATCAAAATTGGCAACCTCTCCCGCCACTAGCTCAAAATTGGCTGTCGCGGCAGGGCGGGTATTTAGATCAAAACAAATGCTCTTACCTACAGGTGGGGAATACCACATTAGGACGGCAACTCAATTTCATAAACAATTTCTGTAATCCGTGCTAATGCGCCTTCAATAAAATTTTGCGACGTATTAGGCACGGTGACAAGGAGAAGTTCCCCAGTGGCTGTATCCACAATGCAGGCAAATTTTCCTTCTCCTTCGCGATAAACAACCACATCTGTCTTCGTAGCGGTAGTAATCTTCCGTCCGCCGTCGTTTGTAAATTCTATACTGTAATCACTAGGCGTCATCTCTACCGCACACAAAGTGAAATTTTCATAACACTCCCAAACAACCGTGCCATCACTCACTGTTTGACCAGCCGCGGTTGGCCAACTTGGCTCTGAAGTGCCTGATGTGCCTGCTTGTATGCACACATACACAAATCCATTGCGACTAGTTGGTCTTACAACCTCTCCTTCCTGATACTGCGTCTCTGCCTGCCACTCTTCTGGATCGCATGCTTGATAAAAATGAGTAGGATTTTCCAAACAAATAGTCATCTGATTGCCGTTCTGTTTAATATGCTCAAGTGCCTTATCAAGGACGCTATACTCAACTCGTTTGTTTATAGCGACCCAGTGGACTTCATTATCTATCACCTCTGCTCCTTGTGTCTGTGGCCAGCTTGGCTCTGCAGAGCCAGACATACCACTATTTAAAGCCATATACACAAAGCCATTTGCACTGCTTGGTCTCACTTTATCGCCTGCGCTATAACTTGTATTTGCCTGCCAGACATCCGGGTTTAAGGCCATTTCATTCCTCCTGCCATTGTTCTTCTACCAAAACTGGCGTAAGAAAATCATATACCTTTGCGTTATACACGCCATCTAAATCCCGACAACATACTAAAAACCGCCTTTCCCACTCATCTTCTTTGTATCTAAATACAGGCATGACAAAACGCCAATATCCTGTATCAGCACGGGAAAGGACAGCTCCAATAATGACATTAGTTTGATTGTCAAGAATTAACAAAAGGTTCTGTGCAGGAGCACCTTGTTCAGTAACATACCCTGAAAGCTCCCTATACCTACGCACGCCAAGACCAATAAACTTACTATCAGCATATAGCTTTGTAATCGGCATTACTGCCAATCCTCCTCTGCTAGAGAAATGACTGCCGCTTTGTCTATAGTCATTACCAAAATATAATCCTTACCGCCTACAGAAAACTCATAAATAAGCCTGTCTAAACTGATACTTTGTGAAACAGTATCTCCAAAAAGAGAAACATATAGCGAAGGCAGGCTATTTAAGGAAACATATGCACCATACGCTTCTCCTACTATTGAGTGCCTGCTGTTTTGGTTATAGTCGAAAGCCTCAGTAGACTGCAACTTTAACTTTTCTAAGACCAATCCTACATCCTCAATATTTCCCCATACAGTATAATAGCGGGTGCTCCTAATCATACTATCCCATATCTCACTCCGATATCCGGGCGAAGTCGGAATTTCAAAAAGGGTTTGGTACTTCCAGAAAAGGCCATCAGGTGAGAAGAGACTATCCTCTGCACCAACTATGTTAGCGCTATAAAACTTATCTTGAAAATTGCTACCCCAGTCATCATTTCGGCATGTCGCAATTATTCCCGGATAATTCACAACGCCATACGGTTTATAATCCCCAAAGCAAAAAGGAAAAGCACATAGCACCCACTTCTGTGGGTCATTTATTACCATCAAAAATGCCCAAACCGTTCTTGCGTTGGCTATCACTAACCAGGGCACAGTGGAAGAATAAGATCTGTGATTATAGAAAGAACTTCCTTGTGTATCATGCTCTTGCCAACCATCTGTTGCCAAAAGCTCACTGTAAGCATTATTTCGGCATGGCTGTCCGGTAATATGATCAGGCGTAAAATCAAGCCCTGTAATATTGATTCCGCCAGAAGTAAACAAAGTAGTGCCATCCTTTCTAAAGCGAAAATAAAGCCCACTGCCTTCAGACGGACTATTTCTCAACACCCAGACAGGCTTGCCATTGCTATCATTACCCTCTAACTCCAAACTCCAACCAGCCGGTTGTTTATCACCATAACCCTCAACAAGGCACTTTTTTAATACATTCACAAAACCCCCTACCCAATCCTCACTATTAATTTGGGGGGCGTCTGTATCTGTGGACTTATACACAATTGGTGCTAAACTCATCCTTTTTACCTCCTATCCCGTATCTCCTCTAATTTGCACTCTAAAACTGTCATCATCAGCGGTTGGGTCGCCGATCAAAATGGTGCGCACAATCCAAATAGGAAAGTGCGCACCAGTAGTATTAAAACGCAAAACATTATTTGTTCGCCACCCACTTCCCCAGCCCTCTTTGCGGATGCGAAAATACGGCACACCTGTTGCGGGATTAATAGGGGCACAGTCCTCAGTCGTAAAACCTGTCGCTATCTGGCCAACTGTCTCACCTACGACCTTAAAAGCCGTCTCACTTGTAAAAATAATCGCCCATCTTTCTTGAATCGCCCCTTTATTCGTTATCTCTATGGGATAATCCACAAGGTTATAATTTGCCGTGCAGGGGTCCCCTATGCGTTCATCACTCCACTCACCTGTCCAGTTTTTCTGGTCAAAAACATTATATACCCTCGCCTGCAAATCACCCATCAAAAGGGCTGAAGAAACATATGTAAAATCCGTATCATAATCATGCTCAAGCGGTTGTATTAACTTAAGTGTGCCGTCTATCTGCACATCAACTAAAAGTCTCATATCTTCTCTGCGGTGATATGCAATTAAAGGCTGTTCATATTCAGACAAATCAAGCGGATCAGCAAAAGTAATCGTTCCATTCTCTAGGTCCACCTCATACAAATTTCTGTTTATATACTTCCCCTTCTGGTCAAAAATATCTACATAACTTAAATTTCCTCTTCCCAAATCATAAGTTTGGCCTGCTGATACTGGATTAGGAAGTGTTGTCTCCTGGATGTTGTGAATTACTACCACATCGCCTTTTCTAAAAATAGGCACCCTGCCATCTACAGGTAAACGCAAAGGATTTAAGCCTAAAATAGAAGGATCAAGCGGAATAAACTCAATCGCCACCGCATTATACTTAATGCTATTTAAATATACCTCTATAGGTTTTAAAACCTGTCCATTCCTCACTCTTGTTTCATCGTACCACCACTGACTTCTTGCGGCTTCATCATCAGGCACCCACTCGCCAAACCACAAATCACAAATTCCTGTCTGCCAGTTGATATGCCCATAAACACCATTGCCGTTTATTTCACCACTATTATCCGCAATCACTGATACCAGCTCCCCTGTATCCGCGCGCGTAAAAAGCAGCTGAAAACTACCTATCTGTAGCGGTGCCGCACCGGTAACAAAATGATATTCGGTTGTCGTTGGTGGAGAAAGCACGATCACCAGACTTTTAATCGTAAGTGGGTCATTTTTTACCCCGCTAGGCCATATATCTAGCTCTACTTTAGCACCTGTATAATCCACCGTTCCTACCCTCTCCCCCATTACCCCAGAGGCAGGGTTAATTCCCTGATATAAACTCCCTTCTTTATCTATATAATCTGCTTCTCCAATCCTTAACCACAAGCTCCGCTCTACGATTGTCTCTGTTTGTGCAGAATGCAGAATGGTCGCTAGTTTATAGTCATTAATCTCTTCTGTCATACCATTTGCGGTATCTGCCCCTATATATTTAGCGGTAAATGTAGGATTTCCATCACACGTATTATAATCTGCTGGAGCGTTATAAACCGTGTGCACAACAGGAGAACATCTAATAAACCAAACCCAACCCAAAACATCCTCCCAACAGGTCTTACCGCGAACTTTTTTTGTCGCGATTAAAGTATGTTTCTTAGAAAAAGTTACGCGTCCGTTTTGATAAATAATAGCGCTATGCGGGTCATTTAAAAAATGTCCTTTACCATCATCTTTTAATTTAATCGTTACCTGCGAAGGTTCTATACTAATGACATTACCATCCTTAACAGCTTGTGCCGGAAACTCAAGCTCAAGGCTTCCTGGCACAATCGCATGCGCAAGCGTCATGGTCAGTGTGCCATCACCATTGTCTATCAACTCGCTATAAGCTTGTGTTTCTTCATACCGCTCTCCCTGATGATAACTAACCGTAATGGCCGTGCCTGCATCAGGAAGATAGTTGGGATACAATTTAATCTTTCTAGTCACATAATGTATCTCACCTATGCCATCACCACTTAAATTACCTTTGCCATCATCCGTAACGGTCTTTGTCTCACCATTTGCGGTATAACTAATGCTGATTGTGCCAGGTGTTGCCTCTTGTGAAAAAGAAAGCTCAATAAAAAGCTTCTCTGCTGCCTCTCCACCTTTACTTTCAAACGCAAGGTCTGTCCCCCAGCCAAAAATAACGCTACTACCCACATCAGGCAAAGCTCCAAGCGTTACATTAAAAACACCTTCTTCATAATCAATTGTTCCACTCCCATAAGCAGGCGACGCCCCTTTGATCGTCCCATCTCCTTGATCCCACAAAGTATACCAATTACCCTGCGCCAGGTATTTTACAAAAAACGACCCAGGTTTGGGGAAAGGCCTAATGCTTCTTGTAAAAACTGTGGTTTGCGTTTCAAGAGTAATCGGATAGCAAATCGTGTAACAACTCCTATTTGGCAAAACTGCAGGTATGGCTTTAACGGTGATATTTCTTTCTCCTATATATAATGCAGGCATAGAAACAATGCCTCTTACATAATCTATGCTGGCATTTTCACACTGGCCTTCTCCATTATCATTGGTCCAGGAAGCGTAGCCTTCTATCCAAATTTCTACTGAACCAGGCAAAAGAGAAGTCAAACAGTGAATATCAATCGCCCTGTTTGTGTCAAAACGACCGCTTGCCACCACCTGCTTTTGCCCATCAGCTCTGCCAGCAACAAAATCGCCAAACGGTATCGTTGCGTTACGATTAGAAAGGGCATCAGCACTCTGGGCACATGGCACAAGTTGATGAAAAATGCTTTCTACCTTGACTACACTATCCCCTACCTGAGCCGGTTCTACCAGTTTAGATATCCCGTAATACTTAGCGGCATCAGCGACAAGCGTATTGTAAAAATAGGTGTCGATAATCGTTTTGTTCCTTTCTTCATGAAAACCCTCATGTTCATATTGAATTGGCGCCCAAAGCGTAAGCTCTATCTGGCGCACTTTGGCACTGCTATCTTCTTTTTTTATCTTGACTTTTTGGATTTTTATGTATTCCCCTTTACTCCCATCTCTTTCTTCTATATACAAACAGGAATTTACCGCTGGCAATTCATCAGAAATGTTTTGTTCTACAAGCAACTGCTGACAGCCAGCCACATGTTTGCCCATTAACTTATATGTCGCTAGCCTATATCCTTTGACCACATACTGTTCTACCCGATCTACTGCTTGTCTTCGTGTATCTGTAGAACTCTTTGTGGTGAACATACAGCACTTCACATTTTTATCTACTGCTGGTTTTGTGATAATAATATGCGCCCCATAATAAGGATTATCATTATCCGTCATAATAGCTGGAAAAGCCTTGCGCAGCTGCACACGCCCATAAGTGCGGTCAAGCCTGCTCACATCGGGAAAAAGATTATTCAGTTCACCATCCACAACCTCATTTCCAGTCATCCGCCCGCCACCTTCATCCGTATCATCTAGCCTCTGCGACTTCATCAGCTTTATATCCTTATAAAAGATGGCCATGTTCTTAAACCTCCATGAGTCTGATTATTACTTCACAAAATCTGTCCAAATTAGGAAAAACCGCACGGTAATCAATTGCCCCTTCAGCATAGCGAAACCGCACCTGAAACTGCCGCCCGTCTGCTAGCGTTAGCGTCATGGTCTTACCTGCATCCATCATGGCTTGAAGTTTGCTAAGCTCTTCTCTTGTCAGCCAAACATTACTCCCACCCCGCAAAGTAATGGGACGGCCTTTTAATTGGGTTGCGGTCTGAATTATCAAAGCACCATCAAGTGCTACCTCTACCTTCTCTTTCACCTTTGTCCACAAAAACTCATCCACCCACTCAAGATCCGCTGGCAAATCCACACTTAACTCTCCATTATCAAGCCTCATGCATCTATGCTCCTACAGCCTGCATTCTTTCTATCTCTGTAAGCAGTGATTCCACGGTGCTTTTATTGCCTGTTAAGGAAAAACTTTTATCATTCAAAATCAAATTCAAATTCACTGTCTCCTCTCCGCCTACCTTACCTCCCATCCTAAAACCTTGAGGTAAAGCCGAGGCATTCATAACCTCTTGTATCTCTTTGGCATGGGCTGAAATTTGCTTCTTCCACCACCAATCAAACTGTTTATACCAGCTATCAAAGGTCTGATTCCAACCACCTAATGCTCCCCAAGCACTATCCATTGCCCTTTTTAGCTTGCTATATACCTTTCTTGCCTCGGTCATCTCATCGCCAAGTAAATTCACAGGCCACCCAAATTTCCCCTCTCTTCCTGTTTTTTCATCTCCCAAAAAGCCCATACCTATCGTATAATTAACGACCAGTTCTTTTACTTTTTTCAGTTGATCAGCTACTCTCCAACCTCCTACCATTCCACCTAAAGCAAAACGCGGTAAAACCTGCACAGGCACTTTCAAACTATTTAAAGCCTGCAAAAGCCGCACACCATACTTAACTACCGCCTCTTTGCGCAAAACAAACTCCCCTGGCTCTAACAGAGCAGGCACAATATCACCACCGCCATATCCCGAAAGCTTCCCCCCACGCTGTAATCCTACCAAACCACCAGCTTGATGCGCCTCTTCTGTCTTTTGCACAATCGTTATTGTCTTTACGACCGGTTTTTCCAAATCCGCTAAAACAGCCTTGACTTGCTCTAAATTAGGCAAATCCAACTCAATCTTCTTTCTTGCGGTCGCTGTAATTTGTGCCATCACACTTTTAATTGTCTCTGCCCGCTTTTTAAACTCCTCAAGCTGTGCTTGCGCCGAACCCTTTTGTTTATTTAAAATCTGCGTTATCACACCATCTGCCTCTTTCACGCCCTCAATCGCCACTTGCGTTGTCTCTTCCAGACTCTTTACCACGATTGTATGTCCATCTTCTGTTTGCTTTGTTACTTCCTGTGCCAGCTCTGCATACAGTCGTTTTGCCTCTTCAGCAAACTTTTTTGCCACTTCATAATTACCCTTTTCAAACTCCTCTTTCGCCTTAGCGATTTTCTCCTCTGCTTGAAGCCTCTTATCCTCCCACGCCTCTTCCTCACTCATTGTCTGACGACGCAAATTGCGAATTAAGTCATCTGTTGACTCATGCTCTTGCCGAATCAGCCCCTCATAATACTGCACCTTCTTCGCATACTTCTCTATCCCCTCTTGCGCCTCGTTGTATGCCTTTTTAAGCTCCTTTTTAAACTCCTCCACATCCCTAACCACAACTTGCAAAACTGGATGTGTTTTCTCCATTGCCTGCTTGATACCATCACTAGAGGACTTACCACTTGCCTTAAGCTCATGTAAGGCTTTTATAATTTCCTCTACCTTCTTCCTATACTCCTCTGCCTTCTTTGCATTCTCCTTGCCTTTCGCTGACTGAAAAGGCAAAAGACCACCAAGCATTGCGTCATTAGAAAGAAGCTCTGCCTCATTTGCGAGGTTTGTGTAATACTTCATCGCCGCAATCAAATTCTGCTTATATGCCTCGCGTTCTTCCTTACTTAAATTTAAAAGCTTCTCTTTGCTTAAAATCTGTATATCTGCGGCAGACTTATATTGCTCGGCTGCTTGCCGATACTGGGCAGCCATTTGTTTATTTTCCTCTAAAACATCATGCAATTCCTTCATCTCCTTAATCAATTTTGAAAACTCATAACCTGCATAAGCAACTGAAATTACAATTCCTCCTGCCACCGCCGCCTTTGTTGTTAAAGTAGCCTCACGCAAAGCGGTCATACTTGCGGTAGCCTTACGCAAACTTAAAACCGCCCCCTTAAGGCCAAAGACAACCTCACCCAATCCCATCTTCCAGACCGCAAACGCACCTGCACTTGTCGCTAGTGTTGCCAAAAATGCTTTCGTTGGCCCATCTGTCTGATTTATCATCTGTGTCAACTTCAGCAGAGCCTCACTTGCAGGCAACAAAGCATTCGCTACCAAACCTCCCAACTCAATCGAAAGTTTATTAAGTGTATTTTGCAAAAGTTTAAGCTGATTTTCTGGTGTATCCTTCATTTTGTTATATGCCTCTTCCATTGCCCCTGTCGCCTGGCCCATCTCCTGCAATGTCCCTTCAAGCTCTTTAAAATTCTGCATCAACGAAAAAACCGCCTTCCTTGCCTCGGCATCCGGTATGATCTTACCCAAAAGATCTGGCCTATCTGCATACTTAGTTAGCTCTTTTAGCGTCGGAATAAGCCCCTTCCACTCAATACCAAGCTCCCCCATAGCCTTCTCGGCCTCTTTGGAAGGCATCACCAAATTCCTTAAAGCACTGTTTAAAGCAGTAACTGCTAGTGGTGTTCTAATACCAGCCTTTGTCATCGTCGCAATAGCCGCAGATACTTCTTGGATACTTACCCCTGCTAATTTGGCTGTAGGCAAAACCTCACCTATATATGTCGCAAGCTCTGGAAAAGTCGTAACTCCCTTTTTCACCGTCATAAAAAGCGTGTCATACACCTCTTTTAAATGCTCTACCCCTAGCCCATACGCATTCAAAACACCGATTCCCGCCTGCACCGCTGTCTTTGTATCTGTTACTCCCGCAATCGCCGCCTTTGCCGACAACTCTAAAACTTGCACGCTATCTTTTAATTTCACACCCGCACTAATTATGTTGTATTCGGCACTAGCCAGCTCACTGGCACTCTGGGGAATTTGGGTACTCAAATCAAGAATACTCTCTTTAAGACGCTCAAACTCTTGCGCTGACACATTCACAAGGGTATGCACCTCACCCATGCGTTGTGTCCATTCACTATAGGCAGAAAAGCTCTTCATCAAGCTATAGCCAACACCAGCCAAAGCAACCAGTCCTGCCTTTGCCCTTTTCAGACTATTTGTCCAACCGTTTGTTTCTCTCCTTAACTCTGTTATCCTCTCTCTTAAGTTTGCTTCGGCCTTATAAAGTTCAAGTGCACTAATACGCCCTTCTTTATGTGCCTGCTTTAACCCTGCAAATGCCCTCTCTAAATTGGCAATTTCCCTGCGGACATCTACTAAAGGCTTAACACCAAGAGCTTGCCGAAAGGCATTAATCTCCCTTGTTTGCTCTAACTCACGCTTAAGCCTGCCATACTCTTGCCCCAAATGTGAAACAGAAACACCAGCTTGAGTGAGCTCCTTGCGTAAGTCTGCAAGTGCTTTTTGGTTATTAAGAAAGCTTTGCTTGGCCTCTTTCGCCCTCTTCTTTGCCTGTTCAAACTCTCTAGCTAACTCTTTCGTGCCACTTTCTCTAAAAGCCCTTGCCAGACGCTTTACCTCTGCTTCAGCCTCACGCCATGCCTGCTCAGCCGCCTTCGTCTTCTTCTTAAGCTCTTTAAACTCATCAATAAGACGGACTAAATCCTCTTCCTTTGCTTGAACCCCTATCTTAATACTGACTTCAAAGCCTTGACTTCCCATGGCCTTTGTAGCACACTTAAAACATGAAAATTGATGCTAAAACTCTTTTCACATACTGGCTTATCCTTGTTGAAATCCTCTTTTTAACTATGCTCATCGCTCCCAAACCGTTGCGAGAAAAAGCGTCTTATCTCCTTTCATGCCTGCTGTCATGGTCATGGCAAGGACTGATCTTAATGGTCTTTTTAACCCTGCTTGGCGCTCTTCTTTTGTTCATTTTGTCGCTCATCATTAAGTAAAACTTTAATGCCCTTTCATCAGTGCGGCCGTCTCTCTCACCATCGCGGTAAAGATAGAAACAGGATAACTCCAAGCATTACTGTGGCCTGCTAAAATCAGCCAGCAGACCACACGCTCTATTTCTCTAACAATCTCTTGGCAGCTTCGGCCAATCTCTTGAGAAGCCCGCTCAAAAAAGGGTTCACTTCTTTAAACACAGAAATCAACTGCTCCATCTCTGACTGCGTAAAATGCTCAAACTCTTCAGCACTCAACCCCGTGCTCATAGAAAGCACAATAGCTGGGACATCTGGGAAAAGAAGCTCAATTACATGCGGCTCTTTCCTCTTATCTATCTCCTCTAAAGCATTTTTTACCTCTCCAATTGTTAACTCTTTCACTACTACCTCTTTATCCCCTATGGTAGCCTTTTTTTGCTTCCGCATCCCTTACTCCTTCTTTGTTACTTTCCTTCTCAAAGTGTGGTATAATTTTAAACTTCTTCATACCATTCAAAAGGCGTCTCTCTGCCCGCAGGTGTTACCAATGTCCCTGTAAAACCAAGCTCCATAAAATCATTAGACAAAAAATCAACTTCCTTATCCGGCTGAAGCACAACATGGTAAAACTCAACCTTGCACTTCTTGCCCGTAGTTAAATTCTTACCAAAAAGCCGCATCGCTCCCTTAACCACCGGCCGCTTAAGTGTCTTAACCCGCTTCCAAGTAATCGCATTAAAATCATAAGATACCCTCAGAACCTCTCCCTCACTTATAGCGCCATTAGAGATTGCCTTAATCATGCCAAGCCCGTAGTGAATGACATAATCTTTACCCTCCTCATAAGTTTGTGAGCCGTCTTCATCTTTCACAACGACAGAGCCCTCGGCAATATTTTGCTTAGAAAGCTCCACATAAACCCCAAGCTTGGCGGTTATCTCCTCATCACTAACAGAACCAGAACCCTGAGAAACATCCTCTGATTCTTCTCCTAAGAAGACCATTGCAAGATCTTTTGGGCGAACTGAGTCAAAGCTAAGCTTAATCTCAGGTGGCTTGGGAATATAAACGGTATCTAGTGCCTGCCCATAAGTGTTTGGCATCTTGCTGATACGCTCCTTCTTCTCCATCGGCAAACTCACCGCACACACAATCACATTTCCCTCATCTCCAAACAGTCGCCATCCCGTCGGATTTCCCTCATCGTCAAACCGGTTAAACCAGCCCTCAAAGGCTAAAAGCTTTCCTCCACTCATGCTTAACCTCCTATTACTTTTGCTGCAGTTTCAGCCAGAGGCAAAAGATAACTACTCACTAAAAAGTAAAAGTTTGTGTTGCCATATTGTGCCTCCTTAATAACTCATTTTTAAAACGGCCACTTCTTTATTGAAACAGTGCAAAATTCCAAGTTCGTCACCAGCACAAATACAAACTTCTTCCCCTCCATCGTCATAAATCTCTACAACACCATTAGAACACCTATACCATCCAATCCAAATAGCATTACCTTCCTTATCTGCAAGTATAACATTAGCAGCTGGTGAAGGTCCTACAATGCTCTCTTCAAAAATAACTACATAATCAGTATCATTTAATCTCCATTGTGAACCTGAAATCGTACTCCAACAAAAATTATTCGCAAAAGACGCAGAAGAAAAACATACAAATACTACAACCATCAACAAACCTAAATAAAGCTTTTTCATCTTTCCCCTCCTTTATATAACTTTCTTATGTTTATAATGATCTTTCCCAAATAATCTCACTGCCCAATACATAACCGATCTTTTCCACCAGGGCACACCCAAGACCTGCATCCCCTCTAAAAAAATGCGGTCGCATTTCTTACGACTATAACAACCCTCACGATAACAAAAATCATGCACCACCGCTGCTTTCCCATATCTGCCCCAGGGTGGCAAAAGCCACCAAAAGGCTCTGGGAACAGATGCAAAATCTGTTACAAACCCAGCAGGGACCTTAATTGCTTGCCGACCATTTTCATCATCAAAATAAAACTCAAAGGGCTCTACTAAACGCCATCTCCGACCATCTTCTAAAGGCTCTACTATGAGAGGAGTTGTAAAACTGCTCATCTCTATAACACTCCACAAACTACTACTTGCTCAGATGGTGGGTTAACTAATAATTTTTGTGGCATATCCTCTAAAACCATCTTCTCCATGCCAAATCGCTTTTCAGAGCAAAATTCTATTTTCTTAAACGCCGGCACCTCTCCCCCATACTCCACCCTTACCTTCCCGGCGGTAACTAGGTTAAGTGGAAACTGCTGAATGCGGTTATTGGTATAATCAGCCACCAGAATTTTATCCTCAATAACTTCTACCCCGGTTGGCTGGCTAAATCCCCCAGGGGTATCGGGATTGCCGTCATAATCTTCCCACTTGTGAACCCCTAAATAACCAAGCAAATCGTGCGTCTCCATAGAAAGACAGGCCACGACACTCGGACCATCAGCGGTCAGATATATCTTTTCATATCCTGCATCCACCACAAAATCTCTTATATACAGATCTCCCACATTCAGTCCGGACGTCTTTGAAAAAGAAGTCTTATAAGAAAAGTTGCCTTCAGCCTCATCATACTCAAACACCGCAATCAAATTCCGATCGTGATACCCTACCCATAGCTCCCACTTCTCATCCGGCCTTTGCACCATCCTAATTGTCGTTGGATGACAAACATCGCCATTCCAAGGGTAACCATCTCTGGCATACTTAAAATGCACTTTTACCAGACTGCCATCTTCTTTTTTGTGTTCTGAAATAAAACCTGCGTTTGAAACAGCCCCTTGAGGCTGGCCATAAAAACAGGCCACCAGCACATTACCGTTAGGCAACACCGCTACATCATACGGGTTATACAGCCTCCCATCTTCCGGTACTCCCGTCGTGCCATCCCCAAAAAGCCAGATCTTTTCTCCCGTCTCTCTATCATAACACCCAACCCTATGCCTCCAATCAAACGCCAAAAAAACCTTGTCTTCGGTAACGGCTATCCCCCTTGGATAGACATACCTATTGGGATATGTGTCGCTAAACTCACCCCACTCACCAAAATAGCCAATGAAAGAGAAGTTTTGGTCAAACCTGGCCACGCACTGATAAAGGGAAACCACCCAGATTTCATCATCCACTCTTCTAATTCGCCACGGCCTATTTGTCAGACCATCAAGTCTTTGCGCAAGCACCGTCCCTACCGGCACCTTCCATCTAAACTTACCCTCAACCACTTCAAAAAGATCGTAATCTTTATCTTTTAGCCGTAATATGGCATAATCTCGCACTCTTTGATTTGCCCTTAATTGCGCAATCTCATTCAAGCCATCCTCAATCACATTTAGCGGGGTGCCCAAAAGCTTCATTGCTTGCTGGTTTTGTTTGAGGTCATTCAAAAAAGCCTCAATCATTACTTTACTCCTCACAGAGCGCCTTTACTTCTTCTGCCCCTCTAGCCTTTCAATTTCTTTCACAACCTCTGGCAAACCTCCCTTAAGTAGCGCTACCACAAGATTGTCATAAGGATTCCCACTTGCTTTTGCTCCTGTTTCGGCTAAGGGTAAAAGATAGCTATTCATTAAAATGACACCTTGCTTAATCTTCTCCATGTCCTTCATGGCAAACCTCCTCTTTAAAATACGCAAAATAAACTCAATCATTTCAGCCTTTTCCTTACCTCCGTCTCATACACTTGAAAGCCTCAATCATCCTTCATCCCTTCATCATTTAATTCTTTCTTTCAGTTCATAATCCTGTGCAAAAACTACCAGATTGGGCAAACTGCGTAATAATGATTCCTTTTTTAACTCAAGCACTCCACAGCCTTCTCCAGGAGAAAAATCCCAAAGCGCCTCTCTGACCTTTTCCAACAGCTCATACGCCCCCTGACGCCTCTTATCACCCTGCAAGCCTTCAGCGACAACCAGAATTGTCCATACACTTCGTCTTAAAAGAGAAAGATTTCGTCTTTCATATTCTCCCTTCTCATACACAACCAATGCCGCCGGTCTCTTCAAAACCTTGATTTCCGCAAACTCCCCCTCATATCCCTTTACTGTCTTTACCTCTGCTACTTTCTCTACCAGCCTATTTACAATTGCGTCTTCTATCTCAGATATGCTCATTCCCTTCTCCTCAGCTCTCAAAAACCCGTTAAACACGCTTTGTTTAATTTTAAGAAAACCTGTTTAATTTAAAGCTAAAATTAAACACTGCGTTCAACCCTCGTTTAATTCATGTTTAATGTCTTCTCATACAAAATCTCATCACGGCTAATGACAGCCAATGACAGCCGATTACAGCCGATTACAGACCACCCGTTTAATCGCCACGAGATTTGTTTAAAAACTCTTACCCCATATCCTATATACCCCCCAGGGCTAACCTTTTAATCTGGGGCATTCTGGTGCGAATTTTTACCATCTGCCTTATTCAAGATA
>Ga0256842_1001561_pt1 | contig 18086 bp, 8 predicted proteins | sample 4559240metaG_FD_185973 | JGI IMG/M metagenome (GOLD analysis project Ga0256842, IMG submission 185973) | Hydrothermal vent microbial communities from Guaymas Basin, Mexico - 4559-240 | ecosystem: Environmental > Aquatic > Marine > Hydrothermal vents | place: Mexico: Guaymas Basin | collected...
GCATAAGCTGCTGCTGATGAAACAGGATGTCCACCAAAAGTAGTAATATGACCAAGTACGGGATTAAAAGTTAGGGATTTCATTTTTTCCAAAGAGGTAACAAAGCCACCAATAGGCATTCCACCACCCATGGCTTTGGCAATGCACATTATATCTGGTACTACATTATATTTTTGGAAAGCAAATAGCTCGCCTGTACGTCCAAAGCCTGTTTGAATTTCATCATAGATTAGTAAAGCTCCCACAGCATTACATCTATCACGTAGTGCTTGCAGGTATCCTTCTTTGGGGCTAATAATTCCACCTTCACCCTGAATTGGCTCCACAAAAATACAAGCTGTTCTATCAGTAATTTTATTTATATCATCAAAATTATTGAATTCAATAAGCATAGTATCAGGTAGTAATGGGCGGAATGCAGTTTTGAAAGTTTCTGACCCCATTATGCTCATTGCACCTTGTGTTCCACCATGATATGCGTTTTTGCAGCTAATGATTTGGCTTCTGCCGGTCAATCTTTTGGCTAATTTCATAGCACCTTCTATGGCTTCGCTACCAGAGTTTACTAAGTAAACACTGTCCAATCCATCAGGTAATTGCTTGCATAATAGCTCAGCAAATTTAACTTGAGGTGCTTGTACTATTTCTCCGTACACCATTAGGTGCATATATTTGTCCACCTGTTCTTTAATGGCATCAATTACCACAGGATGATGATGTCCTAAGTTACTAACCGAAACTCCTGAAACTAGGTCTATATACGCTTTACCGTTTTTGTCGTACATGTATATTCCCTCGGCTCTTTCTATCTCTATTCCCAATGGAGCAGGGGAGGTTTGTCCCAAATGCTGTAAGAATAATTGTTTATTTGATGGCATATTTATTTGTTATTATAATTTTAAGAAAAAACATCTTCTAAAATGCCTTTTCCTTGTCGTATTATTTCTATTTCATTAGTTGTCATATCTACCACTGTAGAAGGTGTGCTACCACATGCACCTGCGTCTATCATTATATCAATTTTATCGTGGTATTTCTCGTAAATAAGTTCAGGATTGGTGCAGAATTCAAACTCTTCGCTACTGAGGTCAATAGAGCTTGATAATATTGGTGTTTCGCCCATTTCTACTAACATACGTGCAATATTATTGTCAGGAATACGAATTCCCACATGTCTCTTTTTTCTATTAAGATGCTTTGGAACTTTACTATTAGCATTTAAAATAAAGGTGTATGGACCTGGTAATGCTCGTTTTATTATCCTGAAATATTCGTTGCTAATTGGTTTAGCATAATCCGACATCTGACTCAGGTTATGGCATACAATTGAAAATGTATTTTTCTTAATATCAATATTTTTAATCTTAGCAATTCTTTCTATCGCTTTTTGTTTAAAAATATTGCACCCAAAACCATAAATAGTATCTGTAGGGTAAATAATTACTCCTCCATCATTAAGACATTCAATTACTTGGCGCATCTGCCTTTCGTTGGGATTTTCTTCATAAAGTTTAATAATCATTTGCTTTGGCTTTTGAATTAATGGAATACAAAAATATGATAAAAAACCAAAAGAATTATTATTTGTTAGATTATTTTAGGTGTTCTATTCTAGCTTGTTATAAGTCAATATTGTTTAATTACTAATAATAATTTTTCGACTTCCTTCTAAACCATTACTAGAGTTAAGCTTTAATAGGTAAATACCTGTACTTAGATTTAAGTCTAGTTTAATTTCGTTTATGTTATTATAGTTATTAGATATTACTAGCTTTCCATAACTATCATATACTTTTACGTTTAAATCTTTAAGTTTAGATATAAGTTTAATATTAATATGCCCATTTGTTGGATTTGGAAAAGCATCAAAAACTAAGTGTAATTTAGATTTTTCGATTCCACTACCGGACTCTTTTTCTGTCAAATAACTAACTTCTGAAGGTCTTCCTGTGCTATAATCGAAATCGGATTTCTTACTTATAGTATTTGTGCTAGGGTCGTATTCGTATATAACACCCATATCATAAGCACCTCCGTTTATTGTCATACCATACACTTTCCCATTTGAAGCAAATAGTAATTTTCCGCTAGGTGTACGACCATTAGTGCCATCAAAATCGTATAATTTTACAAATGTATTATTAGCAAGGTCATATTTAAATAATACACCCATATTATATATTCCTCCGTATTGTGTTGCTCCATATAGATTACCATTAGAGCCTTCCACTAATCCTCCATTGGGATGTTTCCCTAATGTATCATTAAAATCAAATAACTTTGTATAAACACTATTTTGTAGGTTGAGTTTAAACAAGACACCTTTACCGTTTAAACCACCATGGGTAGTCATGCCATATAAAAACTCATTAGTTGAGTATAATAACATCCCTGATGGCCATATACCATCATATACCTGGTTAAATTCGTGAATGTCTGAAATAGAGTTGTCAACTGTTGAGTATTCCATTATTTTATTAGAGTTACTTCCTCCATTTGCCATAAAATATAAAGAATTAGAACTCCCATTTATCATAGGGCCTGTTATCTGACCATTAGTTGCATCATAATTAGTTGCATAAGTATAATCACCAGTATTATTATTGTATTTATATAATGCTCTTTGTATGTCAAACGTGTATAAGTTACCATTATCTAAAGTAGGAGATACAACATTTTCGAGCTTTGGGTATGGTAAACTATATTCAATATTAAAGCTATTTGTTGAAGGACTATAAGAGAAAAAAGCTCCTTTGCTATCATTTGAACCTTCTTTTGAAAGTCCCCATAATTTTCCGGTATTGTCAAGTTGTAAACCATTAAGTATGTTTAAACCATCTGGAGCATTATTTAATATAATTTTTTTTGTTGCGATTTTTGTGCTTAAATCAATTTCAAAAATAGCTCCTCCTAGAGGCTTGTTTTCACTGGCTTTATTAGAATATCCGTATACATTATTTCCTATCTTTAGTAATGAGCCAATAGGATTACATCCTGAGGTAGTATTATTGAAACTGATTGTTTCGGTAATACTATCTAATAATAAATCATATTTTATTAATGAGCCATAGTTGTTGTATGCACCAATATTATTCAAACAGTAGAAAATGCTATCTGAGATCTCAAATAACTCTCCTGAAGGATTGTAGCCTGTCTGATTGTTAAATTGCGCTTTTTTTGTGAATGTATTTGTTACTGTATTTATTTCAAAGATATAACCAAATAAATTACCACGAACTCTAGTTCCATATATATTCCCATTATTAGCTAGAGTTAATGAATTACAATATCCAATATTAACAAAATTGTGAATACTCCAAATAGTATCATTAATAATATCGTATGCAAAAAGATTCCCTGATTGAATTGTTGTTGAGCCATATAATAGTCCATTTGAGGCTTGTACTAATCTGCCTTTTGGCCACTTTCCTATACCAAAATTTGTAATATCAATAAAACTAAAATTATTATTTATAATGTCATACTCATATATAGTACCTTCTCCATTTGGCCAAGCTGATTTAGTAACTCCGTAAAGCTTTCCGTTAGTTGCTTGCATTAAACTGCCATTAGGATAATTTCCGCTAATGCTGTCAAATTCAATAAGCATGCTTAAGCTATTATTACTTATATCAAATTCGAAAATAGTTCCAAAATTGTGTTCTCCTCCTTTTTGACAGGCTCCATATAATTTTCCGTTTGAAGCATGAAGCAAGTATCCAATAGGGTTGCTTCCTGTTTTGTGGTTATTAAAATGAGCAATATCGGTATAAGTGTTTGTTGCAAGGGTGTATGAAAATAGTACTCCTTCATTATTTATCCCACCTTCTTCTAAAAGTCCATAGTATTTTCCATTACCACCATCAATCATTTTAAAACCTTTAGAGTTTTGTCCTGTATTTGAACCTTGTAATGAGTATTCGACTTGTAAATTACTTCCATCAGAATTAGTGCGGAATATACAACCCGTTGCATTTTGTCCTCCATATGGAGTTGTTCCGTATATATAAGTGTTGTCTTGTGCTGAAAGAAGAATATTAATGAAAAAGAGAGTTAGTATTAGTGCAGTAGTCTTCATAGTTTTTTTTATAAAATTAAACAATATTGTTAGTTAGAACATTGCTTTGCTGCAAATATAATAAAAATAACAGTATTTGTAACTGTTATTAGCTTACTGTATTGTAAAATGCTATAAATTAAGCAGCTTTATCTCAGCCTGAATATCACTAATTACAAATTCATCCTTATTAATATTCCATAAATAAACGCTCAATTTTTTTGCGTTTTTAGGCAATTTTGGAACAATAAAACTTCCTTTGAATATATTGCTGTCATTAGTCCATTTTGCTTGTTCCCAATTCAAGGAAATATAATCATAGTTAATGGTATTTGCATTACTATCTTCAGTATTTAGAATAATGCGTGCGGCAAAAGGGCTTGCATTACTTGTGATTTCAAATTCTAGAGTAACTAATAATGCTTTATTAGATAGGGTATCTAAATTATATTTAATAAAATTATAATATTCATCCTCTGTTTTAATATCTATTTTAGAGCTTTTCTTTAAGATTGTTTTAGGGTTTGATAAATTCCTCTTTTTTAGCAATCTAAGCTCCGAAAACTCATCGTAATCTATAATATTATAATATTTGAGCCAATCAATACCTTCGGTGAAGTTTACAATCTGATAGTCGGAATATGTTTCTGGAAAAATGGACTTTTGTACTTGATTAAGTTCTCCGCCAGCTCTGTAATTATTATACGCAAAGCATAATACTCTAATATGTGAGCCTCCAATTGTTGGCTGATATTCATAATCAGAAGATGTTTGTTTTATTTTACTAATAAAGCTTTCGGGAATCCTCTCATTTTTCCAGAATGATGAATAACTAATATTCATATTCCAAGCAAAATGCATTGGTAAAAATAGGAGTGGAGTTGCTAAAAGTATATATAGTTTCTTATGGGTTTTGGAAACAATATAGTCCAAAGAAAAAATAAAACTTAGTATAAATATAGGGTAAAAATATAAGCCTGTTCTGTCCTCAGGATAGTTAATTCCGAATAGTTTCGCAAGAATAATTATTGCTATAAAACTTGTCCATAAAAAGAAACTTAGTACTAAAGATTTATTATTGATTATTTTTGGGTATAGAGTATTAATAACTATGTAAATGTTTATAATACTAATAGTTATAAGTGCAATTATAATAAAGCCTTGAATTGTTATTCCAGTATTTTGTGTTAATAATTTCAGAAGTGATAATACGCTTAAACTCCAAAAACCGTCCATTGTACCATAATATAAAAGGCCATCATTTTTGAAAAGCATTAGTATATATGTAAATAATATGATTGGTAATATTCCTTGAATAATTATAATAAGTGGAATGTATAAACTACCTTTATTTTTGGAATTAATTATGTAATTAACTATGAGAATAAAGCTAAGTATTACTAACGGTATTATGATAGTAAGGTTAGCCATTACAGCCAAGGTAGCGAATAATAAAGTCAATGAATAATGCTTTATTTTATTGTCGTCAATACATCGTAAAAGATAATATATTGCTGCCATAAGAAATGACATTGACATTCCGTAGCCTCTAGTAAGAGCAAAATACTCTATGAAACTATGGCTTAGCATGAGGCTTAAAAATAATAACCATTTCAGAAACTTATTATTTAATAACCCACTCAATTTATAAGTAAATAGTGCAAAAATAGGAAAGGACAAAAGGTTAGCTAAACGTAATATAATTGGCGAATCCCCAAAAATGGAATAACTTATGTATGTTAGTAATGAGTTAAGGAAGTGATTGTTAGCGTCGTTTAATGATTGCAAAGGAATAAAGCTCCCTGATTGTATATAATGAAAAAATGTGGCCGCTTCGTCATGTACCAAAGGGATACTAATTGCCCTAATAATTAAGTATATAAACACAAATAAAGATATCAAAATAGCAATGATACTTTCGGTATTTATTTTATTAATTTTTGTCATTATCTGTAGAATGGTTTATATGCCGAAATTAATAAAAAATTAATATGGAAATTATATTACATTAAATGAATATGTTATACTTTTGTAGTCGTTAAATCTAATTTGTTTTATTTAAAATAATTGCGATGAGAAAATCTATACTTCTATTAGTAGTTCTGTTTCCAATGTTTGTATTCGCTCAAAATTTTAAGTATGAATCTAAGGACACTTTAAATGGTAGACCTAAGAATACAATTACATTTGGCGGATTTATTAATACAATCTACTATTATGATTTTATTGGATACGAGGGACAATACCCAGCATTAAATATAGTGAGCATTCCTACAGGAAATGTATTAAAAGAACCTTCAACTAATTTTGTAGCATTTCAAACTCGTATGCGATTTAAATCTGAGCATGAATCTAAAATAGGAACTATTAAACTATATTTTGAAGGTGACTTTATTAATAGTGCAAATGCATTTCGTTTACGTCATGCTTTAATTAGTATTAATAAATGGGACTTTGGTCAAACATGGTCAAATTTTGCTGATGAAGATTCGTGGCCAAATATGACTGATTATGATGGCCCTCCAACAGGTATTTGGGCACGTCATACAATGATTAGATATAATGCAATTCAGGGCGTAAATCATTCATTAAGTGCCTCAGTAGAAGGACCATCATTGGATTATCAGGCGCATACATTTGTCGATACAATATTTACTACTGCTTATCAAGATATTCCGGATTTTACTCTTAGATACCGATATGTAACCGAAAAATTAAGATTCCAATTAAGTGGTGTACTACGTTCTATTAAGTATAAAAACACTGTTGATTCTACATTTAGCCGCGAAATGGCTTATGGCCTTTCAGCATCAGCAGGGGTTTCTACTTTTGGTAATGATTTACTCCATATGCAGGCTACTGCAGGTGTGGGTATCGCTCGATACTTAGTTGGTTTTGAAAGCTATAATTGGGATGCTGTTCCTACAGGTGATGGTGGTATTGAGTTAACTCCAGCAATTGGTGGCTTTGTTGGTTACGATCATTATTGGACAAAAGATAAGCGATTTAGTAGTACAGCAGTATTTGGATATATTAGTATTAAGAATAGGCTCAATCATACTCCAAATGATTTTATGACTGGTTATTGGGGCTTAGTAAACTTTTATTGGCATCCTGTTCCTGAATTGGATATTGCTGTGGAATATGTTAGAGCTTTTCGTGAAGATACTTATGGAGATACTGGTATTGGTGCTCGTGCACAATTTATGGTTATGTACCATTTCTAAATAAAGCTATAGTTGGGGGCTAATAATTATCTAAGGATATTTACCCTAACTCTAGTATCAACTTTTAGTCCGAGTAAGCTCTTGGCATTTCCTTGATTCATTGATATTTCAAGAAGATTATTGCTGTCAAATAATACGCATATTTCACCAGCAGGCACATCTAGGTATGATTTAGAAATTTCAGTTATTTCATCAAAAGAATGGAAATTGATATTGAAATTTTTATTGCCAACATACTCATCAAATAGTTTGCTACTAATATTTGTAATAGCATTTTCATATCTATCTACATATATTACTTTGCCGATAATAGTGATATTATTATCATCCATTTCAATTACAGGGGCAAAAGTCATAGCTTTTCTTATACTATCTCTTATGTTTCCTAATTTCGAAAATTCTTTTCCTTCAACAATATGCTGCGCAGCTTTTACAAATACATCCTTTGACGAAAAAGTGTATTTGTCATTATCCTGAATAATCTCTAATTCTACAATTTCAATTTCTTTATCAGCAAACATAATGCTGAATATTCCATTGTCTGCTCCAATAAAATATTGATTGCAGCACTTTACTGCTATATGAGGTTGCTCCAAACTAGCATCGGTATTTACGCCAATTATATGAATAGTATTATCAGGAAAATTTATATAAGCACTTTCTAATACATATGATGCTTGGTATGTATCAAACGAATCTATCTCATTTGATATGTCAATAATATTGGCATTAGGAATAGCCTTAAGTATACTACCTTTAACGCTTGCTAAGTAATGATCCTTGATTCCCCAATCTGTTGTTAGCGTAATAATTGCCATATATTAATGTTGCTTTTATTTGAAATCAAAGGTAAGAGTTCTTTATTGATGCTTGATGTGTTATTATATGTATGTTTTTAAAGGTCAATTGTTGAAAAGATTGCTAATTTTGATAGCGCAACTATTTGCGTATTATTAGTATTTTAGCTATTGAATACTGAAAGTACAGGTTTATAATTATACTAAATAAGTAATGGGTAAATTTATTCAATTATCATCCGAAAATATAGATAGTGAACATATTATACCAATTTGGTATTAATTTGGTATAATTGCTAAAGTTAAAAAATAGATTATTATTTTTAATTTCACAAAAAAAGCCACCAATATATTGGTAGCTTTTTTTGTGAAATAAATAATATTTAAGAATTACTTATTTGTAATAACAATCTTTTTAACAACAGTTGTTTCTGCTTGTCCTTTAATATGCATCTCTATAAAATATACACCACTGCTTATATTTGAAAGGTCTAATTTAGTAGTATTTATAAATTCAGTACTTAGAATATTCTCACTAAGTGAATTTCGTAAGTTTAATACAATATTCTCATTACCTGCGTACTCAATTATGATATAATCTTTGGCTGGATTAGGGAATACCTTTACCTCATTATCAACTAGGCTAGTATTAATACTAACATTAGTAATTGTGATAAAATTAGACTTTGATTTACATCCATAGTTGTTATGTACTTCCACAGCATACGATCCATTTGCAGTAGGAGTATATGTTTGCTGATTTGCTCCACTTATCATATTTGTTGAATTATACCACTGATTATTCGAACTGCTCGATGATGTAAGTATTTCTATATTCTGTGTTACAGTTGGAGTAGAAGGGTTACTTCTAACATTTATGTTTTTAGGAGACGATAATGCGCCATCACCACAAATATTATTACCGGCAACATATAATTTTGCTAAACCTACGTATGATGCATTCCAATCAATATTAGCATTTAGTGTATTGCCAGTTATAACACCAGCATTTGTAGGAATAAGGCTCCACGAATACGAATTTGCATTGCTAATTACAGAGCATGATACATTTGTATTATCAGCATCAGCACATAACGAACTTGGTGCTTGAGGCGTTGCTGCATACCCAGGAGCTTCTGAAATGCTAACTTGAAAAGGTGTTGATTCTGCTCCAATAGAGCATGTGCCAACAGCTTTAACACTTATGGTAGCATTTCCTACAAAACTATTATCCCAATTAACACTAGCATTAAGCCCACTACCTGTAATTACACCAGCATTGCTAGGCAATAAAGTCCAGATATATGAATTTGCATTTAAGGCTCCGGTTGTTGTATAAATTTCGTTATTAATATTGGTACAAGAAGTAGCAGCTCCAGTAGGAGTGTTAGCCTGCGTTGGGCCTTCTGTTACAGTTACTAATAAACTCATAGAATCGGTATCAGTACCATCAGTTACGATTAGTCTAATTTCTATATTACCACTTGTGGTGAATGTTTTAGTAAGATTTTGTGCTGTGGAAATTACAATATTATCTTGCTTCCAAATGTATGATGTTGCATTGACAGATGCATTTGTAAATACTGTGGAAACACCACTGCAAATAACAGCAGGACCAGTAAAGTCCGCTACTACGTTAGTTGTGTTCTCGCCAGTAATTTCTACATCGTCAATATATAAGTTGTTACTATAGCTATTGATTCCTTGAAATACAATCATAACATTATCGTTGCCAACATATGCGTTTAGGTTTATGGAATCGCAGTCAGCGCCAATTGCCGAGCCACACCAATCACTTGCAGTTGCTGGAATAAAGTTGGTAGTTGATGCAAATGTATTATCAGGAGCTGTAGCAAAATTACCAGTACCATCCTCAGTTAATGTGTCAATAGTAGTAAATGTAGCACCGCAATCGGTTGATACCATTATTAATAATGAATCGGAACCATAGCTTGCATTATATCTTGTATACGCATGCTTAAATTTTAAAGCCGCTGTTGTAAGATTACTTAGATTTACAACAGGGGCAATTAAATAATCTTTATGGCTAGTATTACTATAGTTATAGTTATTCATAAATATAGATCTAGTACTACTTCCATTTCCTGAAGTTGGAGTTAAAGCCCATGTAATACTTGATGCATCAGGGTTATTAATTCGCCAAGCAGACAATGTAGTAGAATTAGCTTCAAAGTCTTCAATAAAAGGTAAAGCATAACCACCAATACTTACATAATTATTAATGGTTTTAGTGTCGCTACCATTAGCATTCGTTACGGTTAAAGAAACAGAGTACTGACCACTATTATTAAAAATTACACTAGGGCTTTGAGAACTATTAGTGCTTCCACTAGCATAAGAAATAGTGTTAGGTGAAAAAGTCCATGCCCAAGATGTTGGTGAGCCAAAAGATGCATCTGTAAAGTTGATAGTATCATTAGTACATATTATTTTCGAATCAGCATCAAAATTAGCAGTTAATTGCAAACCATTAAGTGAATAAAGGTCTACCTCCCAAAGTCCTCTACCGTAAGTTGCAGCTCTTAATTTATTATTGCCAGGGTTGATATTGTAATAAATTTCAAGTTCACCAACCTTTACTTTAGGCATGTTAAGATTGTATTCTGCCCAGTTATCAGCACCTACTTTAATATATATTCCTAGTTCTGTACCCACGTATAAAGTAATATCAGAAATACTTGATGTGTCCTGTACTAATGAATATGCTGGTATTGCAGGAAGACCTGTTGACATATTTGTCCATGTTGCACCTCCATCAGTAGTTGTATATACATTATCATTATTATAACCCGAAAGTGAAACCCAAACTGTATTTGGATCATTATTTTTTATAGTAATGTACTTAATTGAACTATTAGAAGGAAGGTTGCTAGTTACATTTGTCCATGTTGTGCCACCATTTAAGGTTTTCCAAATATTAGAACTACTTGCTACATATAGTACCGAATTATTTGAAGATGAAATAGCCATAGATTTAAACTTACTTGCTACATTCAAATTAGATATTTTAGTCCAATTATTACCTTTATCAGTTGTTTTCCATATATCAGCATATCCAGCATATAAAGTAGAATGATTAACAGGGTCAATAATATAAGGAGTTACCCAAGCCCCTGATCCGGCAGCAGAAGGCTCTATATCGGTAGAGTTTGACCAATGATTGGTAGTACGTGATATTTGCCCATTTGTATATGTTCCATATTGTATATTTACATCTGTATAATCAATTAGGCACTCCATACCATCGCCACCTTTTACATCATCCCATACTCCACCAGAAAGTAATTTTGTTCCATTATCTTGTAATCCTGTAATGGTTTCGGTAGCTACAGTTTGCGAAACACCAAGTTTATACATTTGGCTAATAACTAGTCCATCTGATTTATCACTCCATGTACTTCCATTATTAGTAGAAAGGTATACGCCACCATCATTACACTCAAAAAGGTCACCATTGCTACGGTAAACTAAATTATGCTTATCAGCATGTACAACAGGGTGATTACCTAAATTATAATAAGAGCTTCCTGTCCAGCAGTTTGAACAAGACCATGATGTGCCACCATTTGTACTTCTATGAGAAATAACACCACCCATAATTACTTTGTCGATGTCGGTAGGAGATACAGCTAAGGATAAATCATACCATCCTTGTCCATCATTAGTTCCGCTACCGTCAGATTTCCAGTTCATTAAACTAGAGCTATTATATACATTAGTGAAAGTGTTACCAGAATCTGTAGATTTGAATATACCATGCAGACCATTACTCGAATTTGCAATAATTGCATATACATAATTTGAATTTGCAGGGCTTACGGCTAATTCAACTCTTGATCCACTATTATGCTTCACCGCCCATGTTGCTCCTGAGTTTGTAGAAAGGTATATTTTTCCATTTGTTGTAGAGCCATAAAGTGTACTAAAGGTTCCTGGCTTAAACTCTAAATCAATAAAAGTTGTTGAGCTCAATTGAGTCCATGTTGCACCTCCATCAGTAGTTTTTTGTAAGCCATTATTTGTTGCGGCTAATATTATACTATTATTATTAGGGTCAATCAACATCTTATTAATCATTCTGTTTTGATTAAGATTATAGTTGAGTCCTGTAGTATTCCATGTAGCACCACCATCAGTAGATTTCAATACACCAACACTTCTATTGTCCCAACCATCTCTATCGCCAGTACCTATATATATAGTGTTTGATGTAGCATAGTCGGTAGGGATAATTATACTTGAAATTCCCAATAGATTATTCGAGTCAGTTAAGCAAGTCCATGCGCCTCCGTTATCAGTTGTTTTCCATAAGCCACCAGCAGGTGCACCTACCCAATATGTATTATTATCGGTTGGATGAAAAGCAATACAGCTTACTCTACCAATACCCGAATATCCTCCACTAGAGCTGTTTGTACCTAATGATGTCCATGTATTTGTATTGCCTATCAAAGATTGTATTTGTCCATTTTGCTTGGCTGTATTATATATTTCTATAGCCGTTTGAGTAGGGAAGTTTCCGTTATCAGGATTAATTTGATCTTCATTAAAATATTCCCATCGTTTAAATTGTTTCCAACCAATGGCTTTAGTACTTACACCATCCTTAATATATTTGCCATTCTTTACATTTTTGGGTGCCCAATAAGTATTAAAAGCAGTTTGATAATCATAAAAACTATATGATGCTTTGCTTTGCGGTAAATTCTTTAACCATGGTTGTGCTGATAAATTTTGAATTCCAAAGGCTAGAATTACTAATAGTAAGAGTTGTTTCATGTGTGTAAATTTGATTAAAAAGGCAATATGAAAAAAAAGATAATGTACTATTTTAAGACAATAGTTAAATTGTGTAATTTTATTACCATCTTTGTTTCATATGCTTACAATAATTTGAAATAAGTGAATGTATTTATAAATTTAGGTGTTATTAATAAGCAAAGATATCATATTTTTGTTATAAATTTTGTAATATTCGATTTGTTTGCATAAATGGAAATCATTTCTGTTTACAGATTTTTTAAATCAAAATCAAACAGCCACCTGTATGTATTAATTTATTATAAAGTGAGTTTTTTTTTAAATGACGTAATATCGATTGTTAATTAGTGCTGTTAAGTTTTTTTGTTTTTCATAAACAAATTAATAATAGTGAATATAATGTGATGCTAAAATGGGTATAATACACTGCTTAATAGAATAATATATACTGCATTTGTTGTTGTATAATTTGTTTAGAATTTAAAAATTAAGCATAGAGCTATAGTTGAAAAACTCTCTTGTAATAATTGTTTAATTGTTAAATGTCAATCCAAAACCTGTACATTTGTGATTCATAATTAAAAACCAAATAAACAACACAAACACAGTTTTTATGAAAAATAAAAAGAGGGTATATACCTTCGGAGACAGAAAAGCCGAAGGTAATGCATCAATGAAAAATTTATTGGGAGGTAAAGGAGCCAATTTGGCCGAAATGAATCTCATTGGAGTACCCGTTCCTCCTGGCTTTACCATTACTACAGAGGTATGTACTGAGTATAATGAAATTGGTAAAGAAAAGTTTATTGAACTGATTAAATCAGATGTTAAATCAGCGATTAAAAAAACCGAGAAATTATTAGGTGTTTTCTTTGGTTCTGAGGAGGATCCTTTATTGGTTTCTGTACGCTCAGGAGCTAGAGTTTCTATGCCAGGTATGATGGACACAGTTCTTAACCTTGGTCTTAACGACCATACTGTTGAGGCTATAGCTCGCAAAACTGGAAATGAGCGATTTGCTTGGGATAGCTATCGTAGATTTGTACAGATGTATGGCGATGTTGTTTTGGGTATGAAGCCTGAGTCGAAGGACGATATTGACCCATTTGAAAAAATAATGGAAGAGGTTAAGCGTAATAATAATATTGCTGATGATACTGAGCTTTCAGTAGATTTATTACGAGCTTTGGTTGTAAGATTTAAAGCTGCAGTAACTGCACAAACAGGAAAGAAATTTCCTAGCGATCCTTGGGAGCAATTATGGGGAGCTATAACTGCTGTTTTCGATAGTTGGAATACTGAGAGAGCAGTTTATTACAGAAAGATAAATAAAATTCCTCACGAATGGGGAACTGCTGTAAACGTGCAAGCCATGGTTTATGGTAATATGGGTAATCGCTCAGCTACTGGAGTTGCTTTTTCAAGAGATGCAGCTACTGGCGAGAATAATCTAAATGGTGAATACCTTGTAAATGCACAAGGTGAAGACGTTGTTGCAGGTGTTCGTACACCTCAAGAAATCACTCTGAAAGGTTCGAAAAAATGGGCTGAAAATCAGAATGTAAGTGAAAAAGTACGTAAGGAAAAGTATCCTTCAATGGAGGAGATAATGCCTAAAGCTTATAAGGAATTATTTGATATTCAGCATAAGTTAGAGAATCATTATAATGATATGCAGGATATTGAGTTTACCATTCAACAGGGTAAAATGTGGTTGCTGCAAACTCGTAATGGTAAACGTACTGGTAAGGCTATGATTAGAATTGCTATGGAAATGCTTGACGAAAAACGTATTGATGAGAAAGAGGTATTAATGCGTATGGAGCCAGAGAAAATTGATGAATTACTTCACCCAATTTTTGATATAAAAGCTATGGCAGAGGCAAATGTGCTCACAAGAGGATTGCCTGCATCGCCAGGTGCTGCCTCGGGTCAGTTAGTTTTCTTTGCCGATGAGTGCAATAAGTACGAGAAAGTAATTCTTGCTCGTATCGAAACATCGCCTGAGGATTTAGAGGGAATGAATATTGCCAACGGAATACTTACTGCTAGAGGTGGAATGACATCGCATGCGGCTGTTGTTGCTCGTGGTATGGGTAAATGCTGTGTTTCTGGTGCTGGTGAGGCTATTATCGATTATAAAAAACGTACTCTTACCATAGGTAAAAAAGTTTATCGTGAGGGAACATGGATATCGTTGAATGGCTCTACTGGTGAGGTATATAAAGGTGAAATAGAAACAATTAAGCCTAAAGTTAGTGGTAATTTTGATAGATTATTGAAGCTATCTGATAGATATTCTAGAATGTGTGTTCGTACCAATGCTGATACGCCACATGATAGTATGGTTGCTAGAGATTTTGGTGCCAAAGGAATTGGTCTTTGTCGTACTGAACATATGTTTTTCGAAGGAGATAAAATTATTGCAATGCGTGAGATGATTCTTGCTGATGATACAGATGGTAGGGAAGAGGCGCTAAGCAAATTATTGATAATGCAGCAAAAGGACTTTGAGGGTATTTTTGAAGCAATGCAAGGTTTGCCAGTAACAGTAAGATTATTGGATCCACCATTGAACGAATTTGTTCCTCATAATTCAAAAGGACAAATGGAAATGGCTGACGCTATGGAGGTGTCGCTTGAAACTATTCAGCTTAAGGTTAAAGAGTTAGAGGAGTCGAACCCAATGCTTGGTCATAGAGGTTGTAGACTTGGAAATACATATCCTGAGATTACAGTAATGCAAACAAGAGCGATTATGAATGCTGTAATTTCACTTAAAAAGCAGGGTATTGATGCTCGTCCAGAAATTATGATTCCTCTTACAGGTACTTATGCCGAAATGAAAATGCAGGAAGATATTGTAAGAAAGACTATTGCTAAGGTTTTTGCCGAAACTGAAGAAACTATTGATCATTTGGTTGGTACCATGATTGAGATTCCTCGTGCGGCTTTAACTGCTGATGCAATTGCTGAATCTGCTGAGTTCTTCTCTTTTGGAACTAATGACCTTACACAAATGACATTTGGTTATTCGCGTGATGATGTTGGTAAATTCCTTCCAATTTATTTGGATAAGGGAATTCTTAAGAACGATCCGTTTGCTGTACTTGATCAAGAAGGCGTTGGCCAATTAATAAAGATGGCTGTTGAAAAAGGTCGTCAAACTCGCCCCGATATTAAATTAGGTATTTGTGGTGAGCATGGTGGTGAGCCTAGCTCAATTGATTTCTGCCATAGGGTAGGACTTGATTATGTTTCTTGCTCTCCTTATCGTGTGCCAATTGCTCGATTAGCTGCAGCACAAGCTACAATCAGAGAAGATATGAATAATACCAATTTGGTTAAGTAATACCAATTTGGTATTAATTTGGTATAACATCATATTCTTTTGAAAATAAAAAGGGAGTGAATTTTGATTATCAAAATTCACTCCCTTTCTTTTTGGGGTACTTTGTGTTATTTGGAGTCTAATTTAACTCTAAAATAAGTCTACTTGTCCTTGTCCTTGTCCTTGTCCTTATCCTTATTTTTCTTCTCTTTCTCAACATCCTCAGGACTTATATACTCATCCTTGTTTTTGCCACCAAATACCGATACTTGAACATATCGTTTAGGATGTAATTTTATGTCTTCAAGTAGTTCATGTAGCTCACGAGTAGCCGCCTCAAGTTCAATGTATAAAGTGTCGTTATTCACAAGCTTACCCATTGTTCCTTCACCATTATTTATTTTTTGTGCTACTTCATTAAAGCCTACAACTGCGCTATCTATTTTGTCGAAAGTAGACTTAATATCAAGCTTAACCAAGGAATCGCTTAAGTCTGAAAAGTTAGCAATTACATTATTGATTTTTGCATTATTAGAATTCAAATTTGAACTTATTTTATCGAGGTTACTAAGTGTGTTTTTGATATGACTAGTTTCACCTTCAATAATATTATCAAGGTTTTTTGTCGAACTTTCTAGGTGAATAATAGTTTGCTTTATTCTTTTAAAAGTTTCGGAAAGACCATTTACGGTTTCATCATTAAAGACCATTTTAAAGGATACCATTATTGCCTCAATTGATGCCATCATATCCTCAGCCTTAGCCTTTAGTGGAGCAACCTGCATCGAGACTTCTTCTTGTATAGTGGTAGCCATAGCCGTTTCTAATGTATCTCCAGTTTGAGCCATTTCAGAAGATGGTTTTAATTGCAAGTCAATTTTATTTACTCCCAAAAAATCACTTCTGATAATTGCTACAGTATTTTTAGGAATAGGTATTTCGTTGGTAAGTTTAATCTGTACAACAACACGAGCATTGCTGTCGTTTGCAATAAAGTTTATTTTCGAAACTTTACCCACCTGAAGTCCATTTACACTTACTGGGTTAGACACATTTAGTCCAGCCACTCTATCGTAAATTAATACAAACTCTCTTTCCTTAGAGAATATATCGTTGCCCTTGAGGAACGAAAATCCCCAATATGCTGCAAATAGCGTTAAAGTTGCTACTATTCCAATTAAAAATTCTTTTCTAATTTTCATATTTGTTATTTCTTGTGTGTATGCAAATATAGTATTATTTTCCTTCTATTTCCTTGATTTTAGCCTCGGCCTCTTTACGTGCAACTCTTTCTCCATTAATAAAGCTTACTATAAAAGCATCTTTATACTCACCTTTTCTAATTTTATTCATGGTTTTGCGAGCTTTATTAAAATCCTTATACTTTCCGCTAACATATTTAATAGAGCCATTTTGTTCATAGCTCCACACATCATTTATACCTTTAAAATTGCTCAAAGGTTTGTTTTTTCGCGATGTGGTGAATTGTATACTAAAATATGCAGTTTCTTTTGTTCCAGAAGGTTTTTCTACTTTCGTAGGTGTTTTTACAACTAATTTTTCTTCAGGCTTTATTTCTTCTACAACAGGCTCTTCTTTATCTGCTGTTTCAATAGGTATTACAATTTTATCAATCTCTTTGCCTCTTTCAATTGCAAGTTTATAATCTCTAAAGGCTCTATAAATTGCTGATGCCATATAATCTTGTCCTTCTTCCGACATCAGAAATTTTTCTTCAGCAGGATTTGAAATAAAACCTAATTCAACTAATATACTTGGCATTGCGCTATAAACTAGGACCAATAGCCCGGCTTCTTTCACACCTCTATTAACTCTATGTACTCTGCTTGTGAATTGATTTTGTACAGAATTAGCCAGCGACATACTTTGGT
>Ga0256842_1001563_pt1 | contig 18074 bp, 22 predicted proteins | sample 4559240metaG_FD_185973 | JGI IMG/M metagenome (GOLD analysis project Ga0256842, IMG submission 185973) | Hydrothermal vent microbial communities from Guaymas Basin, Mexico - 4559-240 | ecosystem: Environmental > Aquatic > Marine > Hydrothermal vents | place: Mexico: Guaymas Basin | collected...
AGTAATTATTCTATAACCAGCACTTTTACCTTTATTGTTATCTCTATTTTTTATTCTAACTTTATAGGTGTTATTTCCTAGTTCAGTTCCAATAAAAAACTTTTTAAGTCTTGCTCCACTCTTTTACTTGATTGCATCTCTCTAATTTCTTGCATACCCTGTTTAATAGATGCTTTAATTTTATAAGTTTTTATATATTGAAGCATATTCTCAACAAATGCTGATTGTTTGCCATTACACTCTTCTTTATAGAAATTTTCAATCTCTTTATTATCAATATTTAATGCTAACATTTTGAATCCTTTGTCTCTATTGTTTAATTTTTGAGTTGTATGCATTTTTCAACTATAGACTCTTTTTATTATTATTAGATATACTGCTAACAGAATCCCCCAATAAGTCTTTATTTGAAATAGAGTAAAGCTTGGGGTTAATTTTATTCTTTCCAAACAAGCCACTTTCAAACCTTGACGATTTATAATCTCTTAAAATCATCCTCAATCCGAACAATATCATCTTCCCCAGTATATTCACCAACTTGCACTTCTATCATAACAACAGGAATTTTTCCTTCATTTTCTAAACGATGAAGCTCTCCCATTTTTATATAAGTTGATTCATTTGGTCGGATAAGCTTAGTTGTATTACCAACTGTTACCGTAGCAGTTCCACTTACAACAGTCCAATGCTCATTTCTATGAAAATGTTTTTGGAGAGATAATCTTTTTCCAGGTTTTACTTCTATTCGTTTTATTTTATAACCAACTGTATCTTCAAGAACTGTATAAGTTCCCCAAGGTCTATGTCCTGTTAAATGTATGTTATGAAGCTGTGTAGTTTTTTTAAGTTCAGCTACTACTTGTTTTACTTTTTGAGAACTCCCTTTTTTACTAACTAAAAGAGCATCTCCCGTATCTACAATAATTAAATCTTCAACATCTATTGTTGCTATATATTTATTTACACCATATATTAAATTATTTTTACTATCTATTGATATATGTTTATCATTAGTCGTATTATTATTCTCATCTTTTGGTAACTCTTCAAAAAGGGCATCAAAGCTTCCAACATCCGACCAGTTTATATCTGATGGGATAACTTTCACAATTTTAGATTTTTCCATTACGGCATAGTCGATACTATCTTCAGGAATACTAAGCATATCTTCATGTTTAATTCTTATCATCTCATCTTTAGAAGAGTTTTCTAATGCTTGTAATGATGTTTCATAAACTTCAGGAGAATACTTTTTAAGTTCCTCTAAAAATATTCCTGCTTTAAAACAGAACATTCCACTATTCCAATAATAGTTTCCAGCATTAAGATACGAAGTTGCTGTTTCAAAGTTAGGTTTTTCATGAAATGCTTTTACATCAAGACCATTCGCTTCTATATACCCAAATCCAGTTTCAGCAAATGATGGAGTTATCCCAAAAGTTACAAGATTATCTTCACTTGCTAATTGTTTTGCTTGTTCTAAAACTTTAGCATACTCTATTTCATCTTTTATCAGATGATCCGAAGGCGTTACTACAACTATCTCCTCAGCTTCAAGAGCCATACAAGCAAGCGCGATAGCAGGTGCAGTATTTCTCCCTATTGGTTCTAGTAAATATCTATTATTTTCTTTTTTCATCTCTTCAAGTTGGTCTAATGCTAAAAAATATTGTTCAGTGTTTGAAACTATAAACTGACTATCACATACTTTAGAATTTCTCTTAACTGTGAGTTGAAAAAGTGATTTATCATCAAATAGTTTTACAAACTGTTTTGGCATAAGTGTTCTACTTATTGGCCATAGTCTTGTACCGTTTCCACCACATAATATTATATTAGTCATCTAAACTCTTTAGATACCATCTATACATAGTAGTTATTCCCTCTTCAAGTTCAACCTTATGTTTCCAACCAAGCGCATGCAGTTTTGAAGGGTCTGTTAATTTTACCATTGTACCATCAGGTTTTATATCATTAAAATAAAGTTCCCCTTTATAGTCAACTATTTTTTTAATTGTTAATGCAAGTTCTTTAATACTTATATCTACACCTGTACCGATATTTATATGAGTATTTTTTATCTCAGTATGTTTAATGCTATTTGGTGTGCAGGTATCATTTGTATTTTTTTCTTGAGTATATGTATCTTTGAAATCTCTACTCTCTAGTATAAATACACAAGCATCAGCCATATCTTCACTATATAAAAACTCTCTTCTTGGCTTTCCACTTCCCCAAATTTCAACTTGAGAACTATTATTTAGTTTTGCTTCGTGCATTTTTCTTAATAAGGCAGGAAGTACATGAGAGGTCTCTAAATCAAAATTATCATTAGGTCCGTAAAGATTAGTAGGCATTACAGATATAAAGTTTGTTTCATATTGCAAATTATAAGACTCACACATTTTAATACCTGCTATTTTTGCTATGGCATAAGGTTCATTTGTGTATTCTAATTCTGATGTCAGTAAGCTATCTTCTTTCATAGGTTGTGGAGCATTTTTAGGGTAGATACAAGTACTTCCTAAAAATAGTAATTTTGTAACACCATTTAAGTAAGATTGATGGATTACATTGTTTTGAATTTGGAGATTTTCATATATAAAATCAGCTCTGTAAGTGTTGTTAGCAATTATCCCACCAACTTTTGCAGCTGCAAGTATTACATATTCTGGTTTTTCAGTAGCAAAAAATTCTGCTACTTCGTTAGAGTTTAATAGGTCTAACTCTTTATGTGTTTTATACACTAAGTTTGTATAACCTTTCGACGCAAGATTTTTTACGATTGCTGAACCAACAAGACCACGATGTCCTGCTATGTATATTTTTGAAGTTTTATTCATGTGAGTGTTTATTATCCCATTTCGTAAAATCTATATTGTAAACAACTATACCCATGATGGCAAATAAAATAGTAAATGATACTAAAAATAAATTTGTACTATCCATTTAATTTCCTTTCTGATCTGATTTTTTTATAAAAAGTGAACCTACAACATAAGCAAATATCCAAAATATTATACCAAATACTAATGAGTTACCATTATCTTTGTCAAAATAATCTTTTACAAAGACTAACGCAGTCACAATATTAGCAAAAGCTATAATACCCTTCCCAATCTCTTCTAAAACTTTTTGCATCTATTCAAAATAACTCAAAGTCTTATACCCACCATCTTGAAGATAAACATCTTTAGTCATAAGTTTTAAATCAGACTGCATCATATCATTTACAAGTGTTTCTAGTTTATACTCTCTTTTCCAACCAAGTTTAGTTTCTGCCTTAGTAGGGTCACCTAAAAGTAAATCAACTTCGGTAGGTCTAAAGTATTTAGGATCTACAGATACAATATTTTTACCTACTTCTACTTGATACTTAGGATTAGAACAGCTAACTACATAAGCTTTCTCATCTACTCCATCACCTTTAAACTCTACTTCTATACCAGCATATTTAAACGCCATCTTCACAAAGTCACGAACAGTTGTAGTCTCACCAGTAGCAATAACCCAATCTTCGGCTTCATCAGCTTGAAGGATAAGCCACATCATCTGAACATAATCTTTAGCATGACCCCAATCTCTTTTCGCATCAAGGTTTCCTAAATATAACTTATCTTGCAATCCTAAAGCTATTTTAGAAGCGGCACGAGTAATCTTTCTAGTTACAAATGTTTCACCACGAACAGGAGACTCATGATTAAAAAGAATTCCATTACATGCAAACATACCATAAGCTTCTCTATAATTTACAGTTATCCAGTAAGCATACATTTTAGCTACGGCATAAGGAGAGCGAGGGTAAAAAGGAGTTGTTTCACTCTGTGGTGTTTCTTGTACTTTTCCGTAAAGTTCAGAAGTAGATGCTTGATAGATTTTAGTTTTTTTACTTAGTCCTAAAAGTTTAACAGCCTCAAGGATTCTAAGAGTTCCTGTACCATCTGCATTGGCTACATATTCTGGTGTTTCAAATGAAACTGCTACATGACTCATAGCTGCTAGATTGTATATTTCATCAGGTTGTGTCTCTTGGATGATACGAGTTAGATTCATAGAGTCTGTCATATCTCCGTAGTGAAGAATTAGATTACGGTTCTCTACATGAGGGTCTTGGTATAGGTGGTCTATACGGTCTGTATTAAAAAGGGAAGTTCGGCGTTTGATACCATGAACTATGTAGCCTTTTTTTAGTAAGAACTCTGCTAGGTATGAGCCATCTTGTCCTGTTATTCCTGTTATTAGGGCTATCTTTTGTTTTGTCATTTTATTTGTCTCCTATTAATTTTATTATTTCTTTTAAATATTTATTTATTACAATACTCTCATCAAAGGTTTTTATCATTTTTATTCTTCCATTTTGACCCATTTTTTCTCTATTTTTTTTATTTAAATTCAACATTTTTTCCATCTTTTCAGCTAAATTTTTTGAGTTCTTTGGCTGACATAAATAACCATTTTTTCCATCATCTATCAAATCTTTACATCCTGGTACATTAGTAGCAATTAATGGCTTAGACATTGATGCAGATTCCATAAGTATCATACTTATGCCCTCTCTATATGATGGTAATACAATACAATCACTTTTAAATATAAAACTTTTAACATCATCTGTAGAACCATAATACTTAATATTAGCCTCTTCTTCCCATTTAGTCATTTGTATTTTTGATATAGCTCTTGGATTATCGACATCAAGATAACCTAAAAGTCCAAATTCAACATTTGGATAATCTTGTTTTAGTAAATTTGAAGCTTCGACATATTCACCAATTCCTTTATCCCAAAGCATTCTCGCAATTAATATAAATTTCATATTTTTGTTACTGATATTTTTTTCATCATTAAAAAATTTAGTATTTACACCTTCTCCTGCTATTGAAATAATTTTATTTTCTTTAACTAGATTAGATTTTATAAACTCATTTTTATCATCATCATTTATAAAAAAGACTTTATTTGAGAATTTAAATGAAAACTTATATAATAATTTTGCTACTTTAGATACTAAGGAATCATTTATAAATGTATATCCAAGACCTGTTACAACTGCAATTGATTTAAAACAAGCTATCTTAGATGCTATTGTTCCATATATATTTGGTTTAATAGTATAATGAATTATTAAATCTGGATTTATTTCTTTATAAATATTTTTTAGATTTAAAATTAATTTGAAATCTTTTAATGGATTAGATCCTTTATTATCTATGTCTATATCTATATATTTGCACCCTAATAGTTTTAATTCATTTGAATTATTATCATAAGGAGCAATAATAGTTACATCATATTTTTGATTAATTAATTCTTTGATTAAGCCTAATCTAAATTTTACCATACTCCAAGAAGTATTTCCCACTAAAATTATTTTTTTCATTTTAATCTACCTTCAATACTTTTATATATTCATTAACTATTTTTTCTATATTAAAATCATTTGACCGTTCAATAGATTTTTTACTATAACTATTCAATATACTATCCGTTTTTATTAATAAATTTATAGATTCAGTCATTTTTTGAATATTATTAATTGGTGTTAATATACCAAATTGAGCTAATTCATTTTTATCTTTAAGTTGAAATTCTACATCACTATTTGGAGCTAAAATCTCTCTAGGACCACTTAAACAATCTGTACTAATCACACTACAGCCACAAACCATAGCTTCAGCTAAAACATTTGGAAAACCTTCACTATTGGAACTTAAAACAAATATTGAACATCTTGATAAATATTTGTAAGGATTATTATCAAAACCTAAAAATATCACTCTATTTTCTATATTTAGTTCTTTTGTTAAGAGTTTTAAATTATCTTCCTCATTACCAATACCTAAAATATATAATTTATATTCATTGTTTTCAATTTTAGAAAATGCATTTATTAGTAAACTATGATTTTTTCTTTTTTGTAAACTTCCAACAGTTATAATACTTTTTTCTTTTTGAATTTTTATATCTATATTTTCTTTAGATAATATTTTGATATTTTCAATATCATAAGGATTATAAATGACTTCCTGTTTTACTTTTATATTAAAGTTATTTACCAAATCATTTTTTATAGCTTTTGAAACTGGTATTATTAAATCAGCTTTAGAATATAGTTTTTTTATCAAATATTTACTAATTTTTGATGTTATAGAATTATCACTATATATAGAACTAGATGCTATTCTTTCACTTAATATAACTTGATGAGATGATATATATTTAGATATAGCATTTACATAATTTGCTCTATGTAAAAAACTAATAATTTGTGCAATATTATTGTCTTTAATTATTCTATATAATTTATATGCAATAATAGGCAGTCTAAGAAGTTTAACTATTCCATTTTGATTCTGACTTTCATTTAAGTGGATTATATTTATACGACTATCTAAATCATAGCTTATTTTATTCTCCATTAAAATCAAACAACATTCATAATCATTTACAAAATGATTAAGTAAAGTTGATACTACTCTTTCAGCTCCACCACCATCAAGAGAGTTTATTAAAAATACTATTTTTTTATTTTGCATCACTTTTCCTTAGTAAATTTTTACCTATATTTATAAATATATTTTCTACATATTTATATGCTAAAGAAGATATAACGATAGTTATAACAAAAATAATTACAACTGCTAAATAATTATTTAATTCAAATAAGTTATTATTTTCAAATATTTTAATTATTCCATAATGAATTAAATAAAATGAAAAACTAATCTTTCCTAAAAATAAAAAGAATTTATTATAATTAATATTATTTTGAGACAAATAGAGCATAATTACGCTAAATAAGAAAACTGTTAAATATACTGATAGTGTGGTACTATTTAAAAACAATGAGTAGCTTATTAATATAATTAATGAAAGATAAAAATAATATTTAATTATCTTTATTTTATTTTTAAGCATTAGAATACCCCCCCCACAAAGAAAATATACATTTGAGTTAAAGGAGATAAAAACAAATATGTTTTAAATATCATATCATTACTATATAGTAAATTTCCCAATATAAATGTAGCGATACTAATTGAAAAGAAGAAGATTATTATCTTTGTATTGTAAAGTTTTATATTACTTTTATATAATATTAAACCTAATATTATATAAAATAAAAATTCATCATATATAGACCAAGCAGGAGCTATTATTGAACTCATTGTTTCTTGATGAAAACCAAATAATAAAGTATAATGAGATAATATATGATACCAATCAGGCAAAGTTGATTCATATTTTAAACTTAAACCAAAAGTGAAGTAATAAATTGGAATTAAAATGAAAAGTAAAGGCATAATCCTAAAAAATCTTTTAATTAAATATTTGTTTAGTTCATTACTTGATTTTATTTTATTAATATATATCATATATATTGTAAACCCAGATACCAAATAAAAAAGTTGAACTCCTCTTGAAAATAAATTTCCAAATTGATGTATAAAATCTATATTAATTAAATGATGAGTATGCGATAAAAAAACTAAAAATATTGCTACACCTCTTAGAAAATCTAAAAAATCTACTCTATTATTCTCTGATCTAATCATTATTCAAAACCTTTTTAATAATTTTCTCATAAGCCAAATAGTTATCATCATAATTACAAACTTTCATTAAATGTTCTCTTGCTTTTTTACCAATTACATTATCTATATTATTATCAATCACAAAGCTTATCTTCTCAACTAAACTTTCTACATCTCCAGCATCAGCCAATCCACCAGTAATTCCATCTACAATCAAGTCATATCCACTTCCAACAGCGGTAGTCGTAACTACAGGACACTCCAAAGCTATAGCTTCATTTACAGTAAATCCCCAACTTTCAATCTGAACATTGGCATCAAGTCTAAATCTAGTAGGCAATACAAATATATCACTATTTTTATAATAATATGGTGCTTCATTTGATAGGCAACTTCCTAAAAAATACACTCTACTTTTTAGACCTAATTCATCTACAAGTTTTTCACACTCTGCTTTAAACTCTCCATCACCTATGACTACCAAATCATACTCTTGATTTATATCTTTCATAGTTTCTATTAAAATATCTAAACCTTTATACTTAACTATTCGCCCTAGATATAAAAGTCTTTTTTTTGATGTAATTTTATCTAATTTATCTTTTATAATCTTATCTAAAGTTTTATCTTTGATATATTCTTTTGTATCTATTGTAGTATTATAGGCTATCTCTATTTTATCTTTTGGAAAATTCAACTCATCTACATAAAACTCTTTTGCTTTACTTCCTGCTGTTACTACACCATCAAGACAATATTTAGATAAAAACTTTATATAAGGATAAATCTTTTTATATTTATTTACCTCTATTGGGTACTTCCATAATTCATCAAAAAGAATTATTTTTTTATCAAATAGTTTTAAAAGTGGAGCTAACAATAAATATGGAACACCTGTAATATTTGAGAATATATATATTTTATATCCTTGGAATGGTAACTTAAAAAGTTGCCAAGAAAAGTTATCTATTGGGAAATTATGTAGTTCTTTAGCTTGAGTATATTTTATATCTGTATCTTGCAGTATTCTATTTATCTCTTCACTTATATGAGTACCTGATTTTGATTTACCACTCCAAAAAAATTCTACACCTAATTTTTTTGACAATAACTCAAATATACTAACTCTGTAAGTTCTAGTAGCTGGGTGGATGTATAATATTTTATTTTTCATTTAATTCACAAATTGTATATAAATATTTACCAGATTTTAATGGTGGTATATCATTAACAAAAGTAAAAATAATTTTACATTGTTTTCCCATAATTTTTTTAATTCCATCTTCAATATTTAATAAATCTTTTTTATTTTCATCTAAGTCTTTAACTATTTTAACTTCAATTAAATCAAATGACTTTTGAATAATTTGAAATTTTTTTATCCAAAATTTATTGTATATTAAATGAGTAAAATACTCTCCATCTATCAGTTTATTGTCTCTAGTCTTAAACATATTAACATTTCTACCACTAACTTTTTCTAAAATTGGAAAATCATATTTAGTTCTATTTAAAATACCCCTGTCACCAATTCTATATCTAATCAAAGGCATAGCATAATTAATTAAAGATGTTACTATTATGTCGCCTTCAATACCATTTGGACAAAGGTTTCCGTTTTCATCAACTATCTCAATATACACATCATTTGTAATTACCAAACCAGCTATATCTGGCTCTTCACAAGCTATATTTCCAACTTCTCTACTTCCGTATCTATTATAAACTTTTGTATTAAAGTTTTTCTCTATAGTTTCTCTCATAAATGGATATAAAGTTCCTGCACTTGTAATAATAGAACCTACATTTTGAATATTTAAATTATTTTCTTCTACAAACTTTGCTAACTCATACATAGCTTGAGCATAAGCAACTATAAGTTTAGGTTGTTTTTTATTAATATTTTCTACAAATGTAAACATATTTTCTTGAGACATATTAAAACTATTTAAAAAAGTTATATTTTTTATTTTATTAATTAGTTTACTTTTAAGTGATTGACTATTATTCAGTATCTCTTTTTCATCGCCCCAAAGCTTTATAAAATTATTTCCAAATTTATATCCAAGTTTTTGTTTCTCTTGATATGTTGTATATCTACTTTGTAATAAATACTCTTTATCTTGTATAAATTTCACAGGCTCACCAGTAGAACCACCTGATGTATTTATCCACCATTTACGGCTATTTAAGTCTTTAGATTTTAAATTTTCAAACTGATTTCTTATTATATCTTTAGTTAAAATAGGAAAACTACTTAAATCTGTAGCACTAAAATTCTTATAGTATTCTGTATTATTAGTAACATAATCTAAAATATTATTTAAACTATAATCTTTGTTGGATTTTTTGTATGCTATTTTTTCTACAATTCTATTTATCAAATTGCTATCCCCTCTCTAAACATCTGTAATTTATAAGAATTATTACAAGCCAACCTTGCTACCAATAATCCTTCGGCATCATTAAATCTTAATTTTTCTCTTTTTGTAGTACCTTTAGATGGTGTATTTCTAAACAATTTAAAAAGTAAGCCACGAAATATTAAATCATTTTCTTGAATTGAGATTTGATAAAAAAGATTTATCTGTTTTATTAGATATTCTATAAAGTTTTTGCCAGCTTTTAGTTGTTTTAAGTAAGTCCCTTGCGATAATGATTTAAGTTCTATTAACAAAACTACAAATTTATTTTTCTCTTGATATATCAATATCCCATCATTTTTTTTAGTGATATTTTCAATACTATCATTAAAACAATTAAAAACTTTATCTCCACTATCTAAACTCATAGCAAATACTTTTTTATTTGTTTGTATCTCTACTTTAGTGCATTTATTAGGTTCTCTTTGTGGTTCATCAAATATAATCTTACCACCACTATTGCTTATTTTAAATCTAATATCGATTATCTCATCCAATATTTCAAATAAAGTTTTATTCATCTTCTAACTCTTCTAATTTTGTATAATATATATCATCAGATGAACTATTTAGTTTGTTGATAACATCATCAAAAGTCTTTGCTATAATACCATCATTTGATGTTATCTTCATAGGTTCAACTGTTCCATCTGTAAGTAAATATGAGTTTATATCATCTTTTGATAAAAGTTCATCTTGGGTATATTTATACTTTGTCATTAATTTTTGTTTTGAGCTAAAATCATCTTTTAATATAATCAGATTATTTAACTCTCTTATTATATAATCACTATGTGTAGAGATGATTATATTAACACCTTTATTTATTATTTGAGCTATTAATCTTGCTGTTTTTCGTTGGTTATCAGGGTGTAGGTTTAGTTCTGGCTCATCTATGATAAGATAAGCACCTTTAGTTGCCATATGTTCAAGATAAAATTCAAGTGAAAAAAATGTTTTAACAGTAGATGATGCCATATGCAAATCTATTTTAGGCTGATGATTGTTCCCTTTAAAATATGTTTTATATGGTAAAAAAGAGATGCCATCATTTGTTACTTGGTATTTACCTTTTATGATTTTATTGTGTAATACTGTATTTAACTCTCTAAATTCACTTTTATTTTTCTTTAGATTTATAGTATCATTTAAAAACTCTATATAATCAGCTATGGGTTGAGGATATTTTGATACTATCATATCTTTGATTACATCCATAGGATTGATTTTTGATTTTTGAAGATGATTTATAAGTGTATTTCTATTTAAATTTAATTCTTGATAAAATAGATTTAGTCCTGTTCTCTCTGCTGGCAATAAAAAAGTATCATGGAACATATCTCTAAAAATATATTTAAAAAACAGATTACTTATAAAATCTACATACATATCACTAGGTAAATCTATATCTTTTATGATTATAATAACTTCAATATCATTCTCTTTTATAATCTTACATACTATATTTTTATTTTTTCCTATTGATAACTCTTCATTAAATTTCAACTCTTTAAAAGAGGTTTGTGTTTCTTCTAAAGTCTGATTTATGTTAAGTTTAAAATCATCAAACGAATCTTGAGTAGCACTAAAAAATCTATCTAATGATTTTTCAAAATGTTTTTCAAATGAATTTTTTAATTTATCAAAATTATCTTTTAAAAAACTATTTATATTTATTTGCATAGAACCATTTTCTTTAGTTTCTTTTACTATACTTTCAAATATGTTGTGCCTTAGTGTAAATCGTTTATCTAATAATTCATATAGTATATAATTTAGATATGTTTTTCCACTATTATTTTCACCACAAAAGATTGTAAGTTTATTTAGTTTTATATCTGCTTCTTTTATATTTCCTAAATTATTTACTCTAATATTTAACATTTTTATCTTTCCTTTTTTATAAATTTATGTGTATATTTTGTCATTGGTAATTCTAAATATAAATAAGTCAAAACTCCTAATATAATAGACCCAATAAATAATAATAAATTACTAAAATCTTTACTATAGTAATCATGTACAGAATGTATGAGTATGTAGTGAGTAAGATATATAGAATAAGATGCATTACCAAGTAGTATTAATATTTTATTATCAAAATCAATATGACTTTTTTCTAATAGCAATATAGAAGTAACTATGAAAAATGATGGTATAAGATTGTTATACAAATAGTGATTTACATCATCTACATAATATCCTAAACCTAAATATTTACCAAAAAATAGATATATAAAAGATGATAATAACACAACTAAAAGAAAAAGCTTATTTTGAAATATACTTGATAAATTACTATTTTTAATTATATAAAAACTAGCCATTCCAAATATAAAAAACCAAAAATAGTTTCCGTACTCAAAACCTCTTGATGTAAGTATATAGTTAAGCATAGTATCTCCGATGATGAGAGCTATCATTACAAACATATTTCTTTGAAATTGCCCCCCCCATTTATATATAGATAGTGATACTAAAGTATAAAATATAAACTCATAAGTTAAGGTATAACCAACAGGTAGAACTGAACCAAGAGCTGTAAAACTAAAACTTTGTATTATTCTTAGAACAGTTGGGTCATAAGCAATACCAAAGAGTAAAGTCAAAATAGTTAAAATATAATACAGAGGTGCTATCCTAAAAAATCTTGCTTTAAAAAATGCAAAAGCAGTTCTTTCTTTTTTATGTACTATATCCATCATAATAAATCCACTTATCACAAAAAATATAGCTACACCTTGTTCACCTGTTGTTTGCCAAAGATGAAAATATACAACTAATATAGCTGATATTCCTCTTAGATATTGTAGTGAGTTATACATTATTTTAAACCTTAATTGATTTTTGTTTAATTCTTGTATGTAATGAATAGAAAAATAATATTATCCCAATCCAAACAACTGAATCATGTGTTAAAAATAGACTAGCTGTATTTAGTAGCATTACAATTGATATTAATATTAATATAATTGAAGTTTTAAGCATAAAACTATTTGTAATAAATGAAGCAATACTAGTAATTTTATATATAAAATAAAAATACATTACGATTCCAAAAATTGAATAATTATATACTAAATATAGTATCGTGTTATGAGGACCAAGTTCTATTCTCATATCTTGAGGAGATATCGAAATAACATTTAATATGTAAATATCATAAAAGTATTCAATCCACTTTATAAACAACCATAATCTTCCATCTACTCCACCATCAGAATAAGTTTGTGTTCTAGCAATAAATATGCTTAATAATGATTCTCCAAGACCAAAATACATCAAAATTGGAAGTAGCCCAATAATAAAAATTATAATAACTCTTACAATAATAAATGTTATATTTTTAACATAGTATCCTTTGATATAAGCTAAATTATATATATAAATATTAAATAAAAATAAACTCAGAATTAGAGGGAAAGAACCTCTGTTTTTAGCTATTAACATATCAAATACTAACATTATAAATAAAAGTAAATAATTTCTATTTATTTTTTGCATATTAATAGATAGAGCTAAATAAAGTAAATATATTCCTATTATATAATACATCATTTGATTACCACCATTATAGATTGGTCTTGTTAGATAATTATAAAAAGGCATAGCCATGAATAAATAGATAATGTATTCTAAATACTTCATATATTGATATTTGTGAAAATAGCTGTATTTATTCATAAAATGTATAAATATAGAAATATAAATTATAGATGAAAATAAATATAAAATATCATATACAAATTGGTTATTATTATTAGAGAACAAGAAACTAATTCCAAATAATATTATAGAAAGTAAAAGTAAAATAAAAACATATCTATTTCTAACCTTTTTAAAATATATTATTAGTGATATTCCCAAAGTAAGTATAGATAATTCTAATCTATACTTAGACATCATATTAAGATAAATAAGTGCTAACAATATTGGAAATATATAAATATAAATTCTTACTATATTAATCATTAATCATAACCCTTAATGCATTCTTTCTATAAAAAGTTATAGTAAATATAAATGCAACTAACCAACCAATAATCGGAGCTAATACACCAAAATAATTAAAGAAAAATATTATAAATATTATTTTTATCACTATCTCAAAAAATTGTAATTTCGAAACAACATTTAATCCTAATGTATAATAGTTCCCACTTAAATACAATCTTTGCATAACTGATAATACAACTACACAAGCAGGTACAACATACATATATGGAATATTGGGTACATTATCACCATTTAACCATACATCAAGTACAAAACCACCTAAAAATATATAACCTAATCCAGCGAATACAGATAATAATAATATTTTCTTTTCTAATGTATAAAATTGATTTAAAATATCACTTCTATTTGATTTAATATTTTTACCTACTATTGCATAAAAAGGTTCACTGAGTCTCCAGCCTAACATTATCAGAGTATTTGGTATCTTCCATACAATCAAATATACACCAGCACTTTCACTTCCATATAAATAGCTTATAAGTAATATATCAACTTGCAACAGCAATATAGTAGTTGCTGAATTAAAAAAATATTGTATACCATTTGATAAAACAAGAGAATGAAAAAACTTTCTATTTATTTTATCTACTGTTAATGTGAGTTTATGATTTAATTGAAAATATAATACAACTAGTATAAATGAAATTATAGAACTAATAGCTAACATTAAAAATATAATATCTAAACTTTTATTATCAAAAAATATAAAAATACTAATAGCAGTAATAGAAAATAAACTTTGTTGAATCACTTTAAATAATGCTACTTGATATTGTTTTAATTTGGAAACAAGAATTTGAAAATATGTCACTGATACAAAGCTAAAAAATATAAATACACCAAAATAAATAGCACTGTACAAATAATCAGGTTGAGAAAAATATCCGTATAAGATAAAAGCAATCAATCCTAAGATTCCATAAATAATATTAGTTATAAAAGATAGTGTAATAATATTATCCTTTAAATAGCTATATTTTAAAAGTGCCTTAGTTATAGAGCTACTAAACCAACTAGTTGCTATATCTATAAGAGATTTAAAACTATATAAAATACCAAATACACCTAAAGCTTCTAAACCTAAATATTTTATAATCAAAGGAAAAAGTATAAAGCCAGTAAGTATATTAATTCCAATATATAAATAGTTAAAAATTGTAGTTAATTTGTAATTATTTAGCAATTTATATCCTTAATCATTTTTTACACACGACAATATATTTATAACTCATCTTTATTAAATATTTTTCTAATTTTATTCTTATATTTATTTGGTATATATTGATATATTTTACTACTAATATTAGTATTCATATCACTTTTATCCCAAAAAAGCCTATTATTAATATCTAAAAAAATACCATCATTTTTTGCATTTTCTTTAATAAAAGATAAAAATTTACCTTTTTCAACAAAATGTTTGTATTCTAATATTGAATTATAAGTAGCATAAAACTTATCACTATTTTTAAAGGCTTCATTAGTTTTACCTGCTTTTGTTTCAAACTGCCAAGGATTAAAATCATATTTCAATAAATCTAATAAAAACTCTTTATCCCATATTGCTGCTTGTAAACTAGTAGAATATGGAACTCTATCTTTTATGGATATTCTACCTATCATGGAATTGATTTTCACATCAGGCTTTGGACGAGAAGAAAGTCTTACCATCTTACTATTGTCTTTATTCATAAAATCAATTATTGTATCTATGCTATTTGTTACTACATTATTTGTTAATGCAAAATCATCAAGATAAACTAATACATATTTTGTATTTATACAGTTTAAATAATCAATCATACTTTTAGACCATGATAAATCTGCTCCTTTATTTATATACAACCATTTCTTTGGGCAATATTTTTTTTTATCATTACCATTCGCACCTAAAAATACTTTATATGGATTATCACTCCAATATTTATTAAAATAATAATCTGTAATATTCCATATATCATAAGCTTTAGAAAAACTTGCTATTAATATAGATAATTCATTTTTCATATAAACAACTCCTAGTATTTATTTTTATAAGTTTTGAGACATAATAATGCTCTAGTTGTAAGATACCTTTTCTAAAATAGTGAATCGATAATGCCATATATCTTAAAATATTATTCATTGAAAAAGTACTCCATTTTGTTTTCTCTATATAAATTTAACTTTTTATCAGTAAGCTCAAACCCATAATAATCAAATATTTTTTTAAACTCTAAATATTTCTCCTCTGAAACAGTCAAAAATGGTTTGTCAGTTTTTAAACTTATAAAAGATTTCTCAAATAATCTTAAACCATAACCTCTGTTCTTATGTTCATCAAATATACTCAAATGGCAAAGCTTTTTTTCACTATGTTTTATAATAGATAGACCAACTATTTTCTCTGAAGCAAATTCAAATATAAACTCTTTATCTCCATTTATAAGAGATGGTATAACATTATTATGATACCATTCATAAAAATTTGGATAATACATCTGAGCTGATGATATTTTTTGATAAATACTATTAGTTAGTATATTAAACATCATTAGATTGTTATTAAAAGTAATTATATCATTATGATTTTTTTTGTAAAGTTGATGCATTTTTATCTTCCTTTTTTTGTTTTTCTATAGTTTTATCTTGTTTAGAATAATTTTTTAAATATTCTGTCGTATAGTTTCCAGCTACACCACTTATAGCTCCTAAAGCTATGATAAAGAACAACATTTTAATGAAAAAAAATAGTTTTTTAATACGGTAATTCAATTTTAATAATAATAAAAAGCTATCTATATCATTTTCAATATCCCACTGATAAGCTACTATATTTGACATTTTAACGTTTTCATCTACATATTTATTCCATATATGTTTTTCTAGTATTCTTGCAGAATAGTTACTGTTATGTAAAGAGTCTATGTTCACATCATCATCTGTTAATAAAAAACAGTTTATTTTAATAAATTGAATATTTCTAAATTTAGAAAAGATATCAGCAGGTATCTTTCTTGTATGATTTACATTAAACTCTAGTATCGCTTTTTTATCAACATAGCCATCGATTAAAGATGAATTATAATTCACCTCTTTTATCAAATCATAAATTTTATTTATCCTAAATCTATAGTATTGTTGTTTTTCCATCTTTGTAAGAGATATCTCGATAATACTACCAGATTTTGTTGATTCAACTTTATAGTCTATAATTTTCTTATATACTAACTCTACATTATCTTTTATTTTAACTATTACATCATTATTCATATTATCTGAAACAATTTCAGCTTTACTATTAAATAAAGCTTTTGTCAATACTAAATCATTTTCTAATAAAATTATTTTATCTTCAATATCTTCTTTTAGTAGATCTGAAATAGGAACAAAAATATAAATTTTATTATCATCTTCATTATTCTTAAATTGAATACCAAACTCTAAATAATTAGAAAATTCATTTGTCTTTTGTATATGACAAAAATAATTTGCAAATTTATTTTGAACTTGTTTATACCACTTAATATGATTTAGAGTATGCCATATATTTATGTGCAAGACAGTTTCAGTAATATCTTTTTCTGCCCAGATAGCAATACTATTCATTAAATAACCTTTCTAATTTATTAGATTCACTATTCGATAAATATTTAAATTTTTGAGGGGCATTTTTTATATCTAAATCTATCAAAGATATATATTTATTTCTATCTAATATTTTTAAATTATCAATTTTGATAGCAAAAATCTTATTATAATTATAACTCTCTACATAACTATAATAAAGTTCTTTTGATACACCTGCTTTGTCTTTAGCAATACTCCAAATATTATTTGGTGTATCTTCTAAAATTTTATCTATTTTAAATTTAGCTACTATTTTTTTTATCTCTCCACTAGCATATATATAAACATAGTTTACATCTTTTTTCCAAATCCAGCCCCTAAATTCAAATAACTTTTCACTACTTAAAATTTTTTGAGCATATTCAGTTTTTATAGATAATAATATGTCTTTCATAATTATTTATAAAACTCTCTATACCACTTAACAAACTCAAAAATCCCATCACTCAACTTAGTATCAGGCTTATACCCAAAATCATCTATAAGC
>Ga0256842_1001564_pt1 | contig 18062 bp, 14 predicted proteins | sample 4559240metaG_FD_185973 | JGI IMG/M metagenome (GOLD analysis project Ga0256842, IMG submission 185973) | Hydrothermal vent microbial communities from Guaymas Basin, Mexico - 4559-240 | ecosystem: Environmental > Aquatic > Marine > Hydrothermal vents | place: Mexico: Guaymas Basin | collected...
CAGTTTGAGGTAGAATTAATAACTCCAGTGGCCATGGAGAAGGGATTGAGGTTTGCCATAAGAGAAGGTGGTAGAACAGTAGGTGCAGGCGTAGTCTCTGAGATTATAGAATAGTTGAGGATATGAGATATGAGAGTAACAGTCCAACTTCGTTGTACTCAATGCAAGTCTAAGAACTATTCAACAACGAAGAACAAAAGGAATACAGCAAAACTAGAGCTTAGAAAATATTGTCCAAAATGTCGAAAACATGTACTCCACAAGGAGTCTAAATAAAATTAGAAGCGCAGGCCAGTAGCTCTAATTGGCAGAGCATCGGACTCCAAATCCGAGGGTTGGGGGTTCGAATCCCTCCTGGCCTGCCAATTTTTTTGGAAAGGTCATGAAAAAGGATAAAAAAAATAAGCAAGCTAGGACGATCATAAGTAGGTGGCTGACTTTTTTAGAAGAAGCTAAGATTGAATTGAAAAAGGTGACATATCCCACCCAACAACAGACTATTGCCACCTGCACATCAGTGTTGTTTTTAGTTTTTTTTGTTGCACTTTATCTTGGGTTGGTTGATATCATCTTGTCCAAGATAATTCAAATTATTTTAGCTTAGAGGTCAATACACAAGCCATGGAAGAAAAAGAAAAAAAGGCAAAGTGGTATATTCTTCAAACACTTAGTGGTAGCGAATACAAGGTGGAAAAGACCATAAAAGAGATGATTAAAAAAGGTAAGGCGAAAGGGCTCATTGAAGATGTTATAGTTCCCACTGAAAAAGTAGTGGAAATGGTAAAAGGTCAGAAAAGGACCTCTACTAGAAAGTTTTATCCAGGGTACGTTTTAATCAAAATGATAATGACTGATGAATCTTGGTATATGGTAAATCAAATACCAAGGGTGGCAGGGTTTATAGGCAATAAGACAAGACCTGTACCCTTAAAGGATTCTGAAGCTGAGTTTTTGTTAAAATTGATTGAGGAGAGACAAGAGCAACCAAGACCCAAATATGATTTTCAGCCTGGTGACAGAGTAACGGTCATAGATGGGCCTTTTGCAAATTTTGACGGTTATATAGAAGAAGTAAATCACGACAAAGGAACAATAAAGGTTATAGTGTCGATTTTTGGTCGCAGTACCCCTGTGGAATTAGATTTTGTGCAAGTCACAAAGACACAGTAATAGATTAGCTTATTTGATGGAAGGAAGGTAGTTATGGCAAAAAAAGTAATAGCAAAGATAAAGTTACAAATACCAGCTGGGGCAGCAAATCCTTCTCCTCCTGTGGGTCCTGCTCTTGGACAGCATGGTGTAAATATCATGGAATTTTGCAAGGCCTTTAATGCAAAAACAAGTGATCAAAAAGGGATGATAATTCCTGTAGAGATTACTGTTTATCAAGATCGTTCATTTACATTTATAACCAAGACTCCTCCTGCTTCGGTGCTTTTAAAAAAGGCCGCTAAAGTGGATAAAGGATCCAGTGTTCCCAATAAAGATAAGGTGGGCAAGGTGACCATGCAACAAGTGGAGGAGATTGCAAAGGTAAAAATGCCAGATTTAAATTGCAATACCCTAGACGCTGCTGTAAAGATAATCATGGGTACTGCCCGTTCCATGGGAATAGAAGTAGTAAAATAGTGGAGACTAACTATGGCAAAGAGAGGAAAAAAATACATAGAGGCCAAAAAGAAGGTTGAGCCTCGGAAGTATGAATTAGAGGAAGCAGTAAAATTGGCAGTTGAAATAGCATATGCTAATTTTGATGAAACAGTGGATATAGCAATCAGACTAGGTGTAGATCCAAGGCATGCTGACCAAATGATAAGGGGCGCTGTGTCATTGCCTCATGGACTTGGTAAGGAAGTGAGAGTAGTAGCCTTTTGTAAAGGAGAAAAACAACAAGAGGCCATTGATGCAGGAGCTGACTTTGTTGGGGCTGAGGACTTAGTTAAGAAGATACAGGAAGGTTGGCTCGATTTTGATAAAGCAGTTGCTACCCCAGATATGATGGCTCAGGTTGGTAAGATTGGGAGAATATTAGGACCAAGAGGGCTAATGCCCAATGCAAAAGCTGGAACTGTTACCTTTGAGATTGGTAAGACAATTAAAGAATTAAAAAAAGGAATGGTGCAATATAAAGTAGAGAAGGCCGGTATTGTTCATGCACCTGTAGGCAAGGTTTCATTTGGGCCAGAGAAATTAAAAGAAAATATTCTTACCTTATTGGATAGTATAAATAAGGCTAAACCCTCGGGATTGAAGGGGGCATATTTTCAAAGTATATCCATTTCAACTACTATGGGCCCAGGTATCTCAATAGATGTTTCTAAAGTTGGGTCTTATCTAGCAGGGCTCTAAAAAATAATAAATAAGAGTCAAAGACAGCAGGTGGACTGACAAGTCTTTAAATATTGCCTGCCGAGACCGGCTTTGGCTCTTTTAGAGAAAACCAGGAGGAGGTTGTGAGTAAGACAAGGGCAGAGAAAGCAGAAATTATAAAGAGATTAAAAGAAAAGGTTGAAAAGGCCAGCATTATATTGGTCACTGACTTCAAAGGCATGAGTGTTGCGGAGATGGAAACGTTGAGAAATATGCTCAGGGAAAAGGGAGTTGATTTTTCTGTAGTGAAAAACACACTTGCTCGTATTGCGCTTAAAGATAGTGAATTTGAAATACTCTCTGACCATCTAAAGGAAAATTGTGCTTTTGTTTTTGGTTATGACGATCCTGTGGTAGCAGCAAAGGTTCTGAAAGAGTATAAAAAAGAGAACAACGATTTTGTTATCAAGTTCGGCGCCTTTGAAGGAGAGCTAATGGATGAGGCAAAAATTGAGCAATTGTCAAAGCTGGCCTCAAGGGAAGAGTTATTGTCCCAGATGTTGTGTACGTTAAATGCTGTACCAACCAACTTTGTAACCCTATTTGCCAATCTGCTAAGGGGTCTTTTGAATGTATTAAATGGGATTAAAGAGAAAAAGGCATAAAAAGCCAAAGCCAAATTTTAAGGAGGAAAAAATGGCAGAGATTACAAAAGAACAGGTTATTGAATTTATTTCAAACATGACTGTACTTGAACTTTCTGAATTTATTAAGGAACTGGAAGAAAAGTTTGGTGTCTCAGCAACACCAGTGGCAGCAGTGGCACCAGTTGCTGGTGGAGGTGGAGAAGCTGCGCAACAGGAAGAAGAAAAGACAGAATTTGATGTAATACTAAAAGAAGTAGGTAGTAATAAGATAAATGTTATTAAAGCAATTAGGGCATTGACTAACCTTGGATTGAAAGAGGCAAAGGCCAAGGTTGATGAAGTGCCTTCTGTAATAAAAGAAGGAGTGTCAAAAGAAGAAGCAGAAGAAGCCAAAAAACAGCTTGAAGAAGCTGGGGCAACTGTAGAATTAAAGTAAAGAATAAAAATATATATAAGGGCAGTGGTATATTGGGCCACTGCCCTTACTTTGATCCCACCGAGAATGGAAACTTCTCTCTCCCAATAATTAAAAATCAAAAAATAAAATACATTAAGGTGTGGCTATGGCAAGACTCATTAAAAAATTTGGAAGAATAAAACAATTATTAGATATCCCTTATTTACTTGAATTGCAAAAAAGATCATATGAAGAGTTTTTGCAAAAAGATGTTCCACCAGCAAACAGGAGAGAGGATATTGGACTTGAGGCTGCGTTTAGATCTGTGTTTCCAATAGAGGATTTTTACAAAACAGCTCAACTAGAATATGTAAGCTATGAGATTGGTGAGCCCAAATATGATGTAAAAGAGTGTCAGATCAAAGGGCTTACATACGAGGCGCCCATTAGGCTTAAGGTAAGGCTTATTGTATATGATATAGATGAAGAGACAGAAACGAGGACAATAAGGGACATAAAAGAGCAAGATATATATTTTGGAACTATTCCTTTAATGACGGATAGAGCTACATTTATAATTAATGGGACAGAGCGTGTGGTAGTAAATCAGCTTCAAAGGTCCCCAGGTATACTTTTTGATCATGATGAAGGTAAAAGCCACAGCAGTAAAAAGGTATTATACAATGCAAGAATTATCCCCATGCGGGGTTCATGGATAGATTTTGAATTTGATCACAGAGATATTTTGTATGTGAGAATTGATAGACGCAGGAAAATGCCTGCAACAATTCTCTTTAAAGCAATGGGGCTTACTAAAGAAGAGATATTAAATTATTTTTACGAAAAAGAGACATATAGTTTTAAAGGTGGTAGGGTCTTTAGAGAGGTTAAAAAAGGATTTTTTAGAAGAGAAAAGGTCTTTGCTGACATATATGATAATGAGGGAGAGCTGTTATTTCATAAAGGATCTGAATTAAATCGTGGGATGTGGAACAGACTGGTTAAAAAAGGTGTTAAATGGATTGAGGTAGATCCAAATAGTGTAATTGGAGAATATGTGGCGCAGGAAGTTATAGATGAGGATACTGGTGAAGTCCTTGCAAGTGTTGGTGACCCTGTTACTCCAGAACTTTTGGATCTAATTTCTTCAAAACAAGATTTTTCATTGGTGGTATTCCATACAAAGGGAATGGATACATCTGAATCTATAGTAAAGACATTGGAACTTGATAAGACCACGGATCAACAAAGTGCTCAGATAGAAATTTTTAGGAGACTTAGACCATCCTCTCCACCTGCCCCAGATGTTGCCAAGACATTTTTTGAAAACATATTTTCAAATCCAGAGTATTATGACTTATCGCCAGTTGGTCGATATAAGCTTAATAGAAGATTGGGACACAATGTGCCCATGGATGTCAGGATACTCACAAATGAAGATATCCTTCTCACTGTAAAAAAACTTATACACCTAAAAGACACACATGGACCAAAAGACGATATAGATCACTTAAGCAATAGGCGGGTGAGACCTGTTGGAGAACTTGTAGAGAACCAGTTTAGGATTGGACTTGTGCGCATGGAGCGGGCGATTAAGGAGAGGATGAGCCAGCAAGAGGTCTCTACATTAATGCCCCATGATTTGATAAATCCAAAGCCTGTAATTGCAGTTATAAAGGAGTTTTTTGGAACATCTCAGCTCTCTCAATTTATGGATCAAACGAATCCTTTATCAGAAGTAACTCATAAAAGAAGACTGTCAGCTTTAGGTCCAGGAGGACTTACAAGGGAACGTGCTGGATTTGAAGTAAGAGACGTACATCCTAGCCATTATGGTAGAATTTGTCCAATTGAGACTCCTGAAGGACCAAACATTGGACTGATAGTTTCCTTAACAACCTATGCTAAGGTAAATCAATATGGTTTTATTGAAACACCTTATATAAAGGTAAAAGATGGTAAAATTACAAATGAAATTGTATACTTAGATGCGATGGAAGAAGAGAATGAGATAATAGCTCAGGCCACAGATCAGATAGATGATGAGGGAAATATTATTCCAGATATGGTTCCTGCAAGGGAACATGGTGAATTTGTTGTTGTTGATAAAAATCGTGTGACTCTCATGGATATTTCTCCAAAACAGATTGTCTCAGTATCATCATCATTAATACCATTTTTGGAACATGATGATGCAAACAGGGCCTTAATGGGTTCTAACATGCAACGCCAGGCAGTTCCTTTACTTATTTCAGAACCTCCTTTGGTTGGCACTGGAATGGAGCCAATTGTTGCAAGAGATTCTGGGAATTGTATCTTGGCACAAGGCGATGGAGTGGTAGAGTTTGTTGATGCCAAGACAATGATAATTAGATATGATGATGAATCTATCTCGCCTGAAACAGGTGGAGTAGTAATATATGATCTTGAGAAATTCCAGAAATCTAATCAAAACAGTTGTTATAATCAGTCGCCTATAGTTAAAGCAGGCGACAGGGTCAAGGCCAATCAGATATTAGTTGATGGTCCATGTATTAAAGATGGGATGTTGGCTTTGGGTAAGAATCTTTTAGTGGCATTTATGCCATGGGGTGGTTACAATTTTGAGGACGCAATTTTGATTTCTGAAAGGTGTGTAAGTGACGATGTATTTACTTCTATCCATATAGAGGAATTTGAAGTTGTTGCCCGTGACACCAAGCTTGGACCTGAGGAGATTACTAGAGATATTCCCAATGTAAGTGAGGATATGTTAAAGGATCTAGATGAAAGTGGTATAATTAGAATTGGCGCAAAGGTTAAGCCTGAGAGTATATTAGTTGGTAAGATCACACCTAAAGGTGAAACACAGCTTACCCCAGAAGAAAGATTACTCAGGGCTATATTTGGAGATAAGGCTAGGGATGTAAAAAATACATCCTTGAAAGTGCCACCAGGCATTGAGGGAACAGTTATAGATGTCAAGGTCTTTAATAGGCGCTCAACTCCAAAAGACGAAAGGACCAAACTCATTGAACAGGAAGAATTAAAAGAAATAGAGAGAAAAGAGAGGCTTCATATTCAAGGTGTTACTAATTCAATAAGGGAAAAGTTGTGGGAGGTTATTAAAGGGAAAAATCTAGGTAAGACAATTATATTACAGGAAAAAGGAAAAGTCACTGCAGAGGCAAATAAGCCACTTAAAAAAGAGGTCTTTTATAAAATTCCTTTGAAAAAGCTAAAAAATGCGTTCTTGAATAAGGAAGTTAATGAAAAGGTTGCTGAGATCTTAGAAGATTATAATAGAAAAATAGAGTTCATACAGGGAATATACGAGAAAAAGCGGGCTAAAATTGTAGAAGGTGACGATTTGCCACCTGGTGTGCTCAAGATGGTAAAGGTGTATGTAGCTATTAAAAGGAAAATAAGTGTTGGTGATAAGATGGCTGGTCGTCATGGAAACAAGGGTGTTGTATCATGTATACTCCCAGTTGAAGATATGCCCTTTTTCAAGGATGGAACTCCTGTTGACATTGTGTTGAATCCATTAGGTGTTCCTTCGCGTATGAATATCGGTCAGATTATGGAGACCCATCTAGGATGGGGTTTAAAAGAGTTAGGGGAACAGCTTGCTGAAATGGCAAACAAGGTTGTTGATTATGATAAGTTGAGAGGAGAGCTTAAAAAGATTTTTGAGGATAAGGAAACCTGTGAACTTATTGACCAAATGAGTGATGAGGAATTGGTTGAAGAGGTGAGAAAACTAAAAAGTGGAATTATTTCCCAAACCCCTGTATTTGAAGGGGCAAAAGAAAATGAGATTTGGGATCTTCTAAATAAGGCAGGGCTTCCTGAGGATGGGAAAGTAACTCTTTACGATGGACGAACAGGAGAACCTTTTCATCATCCTGTAACTGTTGGCTATATCTATATGATGAAACTCCACCATTTAGTCGATGAAAAGATTCACGCAAGATCAACTGGGCCATATTCCCTTGTTACACAACAACCTTTAGGCGGAAAGGCCCAATTTGGTGGTCAGAGGCTGGGAGAGATGGAGGTTTGGGCACTTGAGGCCTATGGAGCTGCTTATTTGTTGCAGGAATTTCTAACAGTGAAATCTGATGACGTTAGTGGCAGGGTGAAGATGTATGAAAATATTGTAAGAGGTAAAAATTATCTCACGTCAGCTATGCCAGAGTCTTTTAATGTTTTGGTAAAGGAACTAATGGCCCTGGGGTTAGATGTGGAGCTACTTATTGATAAGAGAAAGAAAAGTAGTAAGAAGAAGGTTGTAGACCTATAATTTTTAAGGAAATTTATTGCCTTGCAATAAAAAATTTTCAAGGAGAAGATAATATATGTCATTAGATGAACTCTATATTATGCAAGGTAGCACAGAAGAAGAGATTTCTAGTCAAGATCTCATAGGAATAAAAATATCAATTGCTTCTCCAGAAAAGATTCGGGAATGGTCTTATGGAGAAGTGAAAAAACCAGAAACCATTAATTACAGGACCTTTAAACCTGAAAGGGATGGACTTTTTTGTGCAAGGATATTTGGACCTGTGAAGGATTATGAGTGCAATTGCGGAAAATATAAAAGGATGAAACACAGGGGTATTGTATGTGAAAAATGTGGTGTGGAGGTGATTTCTTCAAAGGTAAGAAGAGAAAGAATGGCCCATATTGAATTAGCTGCTCCTGTTGCACATATATGGTATGTAAAATCCATTCCTTCTAAAATTGGTCTCATGTTAGATCTCACCATGAGTGAGGTAGAGAAGGTCCTGTATTTTGAGTCTTATATAGTTTTAGATCCAAAGGAGACCTCTCTTAGAAAAAAACAACTTTTGTCAGAAGATCAATATATTCAGATAATAGAAAAATATGGTGAAGATGCTTGCAGAGTAGGAATGGGGGCTGAAGCGATTAAAGAACTCCTAGAAGAGATTGACCTAGAGAAGTTGAGAGACGAATTAAAAGAAGAAATTGCGGGCACAGAGTCATTAAATAAAAAGAAAAAAATTACCAAACGTCTTAAGATAGTTGAGGCATTTATTGAATCTGGGAACAGGCCAGAGTGGATGATTTTAGAGGTGCTGCCTGTTATACCTCCAGACTTAAGACCACTTGTTCCATTAGATGGGGGCAGATTTGCAACCAGTGATCTAAACGATTTATATAGGCGTGTAATAAATAGAAATAATAGATTAAAAAGACTATTGGAGTTGGGAGCTCCAGATATTATAATCAGAAATGAGAAAAGAATGCTTCAAGAGGCAGTGGATGCGCTCCTGGACAATGGTAGGAGGGGTAGAGCCATTACAGGAACAAATGGCCGACCCTTAAAGTCGTTAAGTGATATGATTAAAGGAAAACAGGGGCGATTCAGACAGAATCTTCTTGGAAAAAGGGTGGACTATTCTGGTAGATCTGTAATTGTTGTTGGACCAAAACTAAAACTTCATCAATGTGGTCTTCCCAAAAAGATGGCCCTGGAGCTTTTTAAGCCATTTATTTATAATAAATTAGAAGAAAAAGGTTATGCAAGCACAATAAAAAGTGCGAAAAGGATGGTGGAAAGAGAAGATGTTGTTGTTTGGGATGTGTTGGAAGAGATAGTTAGGGAATATCCTATCCTCTTAAACAGGGCTCCTACTTTGCATAGACTCGGTATTCAAGCCTTTGAACCAATTTTGGTGGAAGGAAAAGCCATACAACTTCATCCCTTGGTGTGTCCTCCTTATAATGCTGATTTTGACGGGGATCAAATGGCTGTCCACGTTCCGTTATCTATAGAGGCGCGGATAGAATGTAGGGTACTTTTGATGTCAACTAATAATATTTTATCTCCAGCAAATGGTGAACCAATAATAGTTCCTACTCAGGATATAGTATTAGGTCTCTATTTTCTATCTCTTATGCGCTCTTTTGAAAAGGGCGAGGGTAAGATATTTGCTGATTCAGAGGAGGTAATTTCTGCTTTAGATGCAGGAGTAGTATCCCTTCATGCAAAAATAAAAGTCAGGATAAATGGAAAACTTGTACAAACCACGCCAGGTCGTATCTTGATTGGAGAACTTTTACCTGAAAATGTGCCATTTGATTTAGTTAATAAAACAATGAATAAAAAGGCCATTGCAAAGCTTGTTGGTGAAACATATCGTCTTGCTGGAACTAAAGCTACTGTGATCTTATGTGACAAATTGAAGGATTTGGGATTTGAATATGCAACTAGGGCTGGAGTGACAATAGGATTAAAGGATTTACAGATACCTGATAAAAAGAAGGAGATTATAGCACAAGCACAAGCTGAGACAGAAGAGATAATTAGGCAACATTTAGAAGGTATAATCACCAAAACTGAAAGATATAATAAGATCGTTGATGTGTGGACCAAGGCTACTAGCGATGTTGCAAAGGCAATGATGGAGCAGATTTCAAAAGAGATTAGAGTCAATCCAGAGACAAATGAACAGGTTGAAGATGAAAGTCTAAATCCGATCTACATGATGAGTCACTCAGGATCTAGAGGGAATCCAGATCAGATGAGGCAGCTTGCAGGTATGAGAGGACTTATGGCTAAACCCTCTGGAGAGATCATTGAAACCCCAATTATTTCCTCATTTAGGGAGGGATTATCAGTTTTAGAATATTTTACATCAACACATGGAGCAAGAAAAGGACTTGCTGATACAGCGTTGAAAACAGCAAATTCAGGTTATCTTACAAGAAGATTGGTTGATGTGGTTCAAGATGTCATAGTATCAGAATTAGATTGCGGAACTGTTGATGGAATAGAGATTAGAAGAGAGATAAGACCAGGTGAGGTAGAGCAACTATATGATAGGGTAGTTGGAAGGATCGCTCTTATGGATGTGTTTCATCCAGAAACTGGCGAGGTTATTATTCCAGCTAATACCATGATTGATGAAGAGAAGGCAAAGCTGATTGATGAAATTGGTGTAAATTCTGTGATCATTCGCTCTGTACTTACCTGTAAGAGCAGATACGGAGTATGTGCATATTGTTATGGAAGGGATCTAGCAAGAGGACATCTTGTTAATGTTGGTGAGGCAGTGGGGATTATTGCAGCTCAATCTATTGGTGAACCTGGAACTCAGCTAACAATGCGTACATTTCACATAGGAGGAACTGCATCAAAAGAAATAGAACAATCTTCAATAGTTGCCAGATATGCAGGATCAGTGGTTTTTCACGGGGTGAGAACAGTACGAAATAGAGATGGACTATTGCTGGTAATTGGCAGAAATGGACAAGTTGGAATTGTAGATGAACAGGGAAGAGAAAGGGAAAGATATACATTACCGGTTGGTGCAAAGCTTTATGTGGAAAATAATGAGAAAGTTGAAAAGGGAAAATTGATTGCTGAATGGGATCCATTCCAAGAGCCTTTTATAGTGGATGTGGATGGGATAGTGCAATACACTGATATTGTAGAGGGTATAACCTATGAAGAAAAGGTGGATGAAATAACAAATAAGGCCACTAAAACTATAACAGAATACAGAGCAACATCTTACAGGCCAAGTATTGCAATAGTTGATGAAAAAGGAGAGATAAAGAAAAGACCAAATTCCACTATAGAAGCTGTATTTTATCTACCAGTTGGCGCTATTATAATGGTTGAACATGGACAACAGGTGCATGCTGGAGATATCATAGCAAGAAAACCAAGGGAAACAGCTAAGATTAAAGACATTGTTGGTGGTCTTCCTAGAGTAGCAGAGCTTTTTGAGGCGAGAAAGCCGAAAGAGATGGCTATAATTTCAGAGATAGATGGAATAGTAAGTTTTGGGCCAGATCTCAAAGGTAAAAGAAGGATTATTATTACTCCTGAAACTGGAGAGAAAAAAGAATATTTAGTTCCAAAGGGCAGACACATATTGGTTCAAGAAGGGGATTATGTAAAAGCAGGAGATTTTTTAACAGAAGGATCACCTAATCTTCATGATCTTTTAAAAATAAAAGGTGAGAAATTTCTTGCAAAATATTTAGTTGATGAAATTCAGGAAGTATATAGATATCAAGGTGTTAATATAAATGATAAGCATATTGAAATAATTGTGAGACAGATGCTCAAAAAGGTACACGTAATTGATCCTGGGGATACCAAATTCTTACTTGGGGAACATGTTGAAAAGCACGTGTTTATGGAAGAAAATGAGAGGGTTATTTCCCAGGGATTAAGACCTGCCATGGCAGAGCCCTTAGTTCTTGGAATTACTCAGGCATCTTTGTCCACTGAGTCCTTTATATCAGCTGCTTCATTCCAGGAAACAACTAAGGTTTTAACTGAAGCTGCGCTCCAGGGTAAGGTTGATTATTTAAGGGGACTTAAGGAAAATGTGATAGTAGGAAGATTGATTCCTGCTGGCACAGGCTTTAGACCTTACTTAGATATAGAAATCGATGTTCCAGAGCAACCAGAAAAACCTGAATTATTGCTTGATGAACTAAAAAAAGAGATATGGACAGATGAAGAATAGTTAAAAAATAGAGATTCTTATTTGCTGAACATTGACAGTTATAGAAAAATAAGGTAGGAATCCTTTTCTCTACTTTTTGTAGGATATGAAGGTGCTAAGGAATGGCGAGATTTCTTTGTAGAATAAAATTTGTAATTATTGATACTTAGGAGGAGGCGTTAATGCCAACCATAAATCAATTGGTGAGAATGGGACGGGAAAAAATAAAGAGTCCTAACAAGAGAGCAGCACTGCAAGGTTGTCCACAAAAAAGGGGTGTGTGTGTAAGGGTCTATACCACTACCCCTAAAAAGCCAAATTCAGCTCTAAGAAAAGTGGCCAGGGTTAGGTTAACCAATGGAATAGAGGTTACTTGTTATATCCCTGGTGAGGGTCACAATTTGCAGGAACATTCTGTGGTACTTGTAAGGGGTGGTCGTGTAAAAGACCTTCCTGGTGTGCGTTATACAATTATACGTGGTGCCTTAGATGCTGCTGGTGTTAAAGATCGTAGAAAGAGTAGATCTAAATATGGAGTTAAAAGACCAAAATAATTTTGTAAGGAGATAGGTGATATGCCACGTAAAGGACCGGTGCCAAAAAGAGAAGTTCTGCCTGATCCAAGATACAATAGTAAAGTAGTAACAAAATTCATTAACTGCATTATGAAGGATGGGAAAAAGAGTAAGGCAGAGAAAATAGTATATCAAGCAATGGAAGAGCTTGCAAAAAATACTTCAGAAGATCCTCTAGTTGCTTTTGAAAAGGCGTTAAATAATGTCAAGCCAGAGGTGGAAGTAAAGCCTAGAAGGGTGGGTGGTGCTACATATCAGGTACCAGTGGAAGTGGACCCCAGAAGGCAACAAATATTGGCAATCAGATGGTTGATATCAGCCGCGAGAGCGAGAAGTGAGAAGGGAATGGTTAAACGCCTAAGTGCGGAGTTGACTGATGCTTACTATAACAGAGGTGCTGCAATAAAGAAAAAAGAAGATACTCACAGAATGGCTGAAGCAAATAGGGCATTTGCCCATTTTAGATGGTAAATTTTTATTTTGGGGTGGATTGTGGGAAGAATAGTTCCAATAGAGAAACAGAGAAATATAGGCTTCATGGCGCACATTGATGCGGGAAAGACTACTACAACTGAAAGGGTCCTTTTTTACACAGGAGTATCTCATAGGATAGGGGAAGTTCATGATGGTGAGGCCATTATGGATTTTATGGTTCAAGAGCAGGAGAGGGGTATAACAATTACCTCTGCAGCAACCACTTGTTTTTGGAAAGGCCATAGAATCAACATAATTGATACCCCTGGACACGTGGATTTTACAATAGAAGTAGAGAGGGCTTTAAGGGTTTTAGACGGTGCAGTAGCGGTCTTTTGTGCTGTTGGAGGAGTTGAGCCTCAGTCTGAAACAGTATGGATACAGGCAGATAAATATAGAGTGCCCAGATTGGCTTTTGTGAACAAGATGGACAGGGTAGGGGCAGATTTTTTTAGGGTAGTAGAGATGATCAGGAAAAGGCTTAAGGCAAAGCCAGTCCCTATTCAAATACCAATTGGAAAGGAAGAAAATTTTAAGGGCGTTGTAGACCTTATTCACAATCAGGCAATGTATTTTGATGAACAGACATTGGGCAAAAAAGTATTTTCGGATAAGATTCCTGAAGATCTTAGAGAGGAAGTAGAATATTGGAGAAATTATTTAATAGAGTCTGTTGCTGAAGAAGACGAGGAAATCCTGGAATTATATATTTCCAATGAAGAGATAGATGTGGAGAGGCTCATCAGGGCCATTAGAAAGAGTACTATTAATTTAAAAATAACCCCTGTTCTATGTGGTGCTGCATTTAAAAATAAAGGCATCCAACCACTTCTTGATGCTGTAATCGATTTTTTGCCATCACCTGTTGATTTGCCACCAGTAGAGGCAAAAAGGGCCGATACAGGTGAGAAAATTTATTGTGAATGTAGAGATGATGCACCACTAAAGGCTTTGGCCTTTAAATTAATGACTGATCCCTATGTTGGACATTTGACCTTTTTGAGGATTTATTCTGGCCACATAGAGTCAGGAATGACATTGATAAATGCCTCTAATATGAAGAAAGAACGCATTGGAAGATTGTTAAAAATGCATGCTAATAAAAGAGAAGAGATAAAAGAGGCATGGGCGGGCGATATAGTAGCTGCAGTGGGACTCAAGACAGTATCCACAGGTGACACTCTCTGTGACCCAAAAGAAGTAGTTATTTTGGAGAGTATTGATTTTCCTGAGCCAGTTATAGATGTTGCTATTGAGCCAAAGACAAAGGCTGACAGAGATAATCTAAGCAATGCACTACAAAAATTGGCAAAAGAGGATCCGTCTTTTAGGGTAAAGATGGATGAGGAAACCGGGCAGACAATTATCTCTGGGATGGGTGAGTTGCATATAGAAATAATAGTAGACAGACTGATTAGGGAATTTAAAGTAGATGCTAATATAGGACAACCCAGGGTGGCCTATAGAGAGACCATAACAAAGCCTTCCAAGGCAGACACAAAATTTGTAAAACAGACTGGTGGTAGAGGACAATATGGTCATGTTGTGATTGAAATTGAACCTGCACCTGATCAGGGATATATATTTGAAAATAAGATCGTAGGAGGGGTAATTCCCAAAGAATATATTCCAGCAATAGATAAGGGTATTCAAGACGCCCTTAAGAGTGGGGTAGTTGCAGGATACCCATTAATAGATATTAAGGTGCGGTTGGTGTTTGGTTCGTTTCATGAGGTAGATTCCTCTGAACAGGCATTTTACATTGCCGCATCCATGGCCATTAAAGAGGCTTGTAAGAATGCGCATCCTGTACTGCTTGAGCCTATTATGGCTGTTGAGGTACTTTGTCCAGAAGAGTATGTTGGTGATGTAATGGGGGATTTAAATAGCAGAAGGGGCAAAATCACGGGCATGGAAAGCAGGATGGGAATTCAGATTATAAGGGCCTATGTGCCTTTAAAAGAAATGTTTGGCTATTCTACTACCATTAGGACCTTGACTCAAGGCAGGGCCCAGTTTTCTATGCAGTTTGATCACTATGAAAAAGTACCAGCAAATGTAGCTGAAGAAATAATAAGAAGTAGGGGGTAGTTATGGGGAAGGAGAAGTTTGAGAGGCGGAAGCCACATGTAAACATAGGGACGATAGGGCACATAGATCATGGTAAGACCACATTGACGGCGGCGATAACGAAGCAGTTGGAGTTGAAGTATGGTACGGCGAAGTATGTGCCATTTGATGAGATAGATAAGGCGCCGGAGGAGAAGGAGAGGGGGATAACGATAGCGACTGCGCATGTGGAGTATGAGACGCCGAAGAGGCATTATGCACATGTAGATTGTCCGGGTCATGCTGATTATATAAAGAACATGATTACAGGAGCGGCGCAGATGGATGGTGCGATATTGGTGGTAGCGGCGACAGATGGCCCCATGCCTCAGACGAGGGAGCATATATTGTTGGCAAGGCAGGTAGGAGTTCCGTATATAGTGGTATTTTTGAACAAGGTGGATCAGGTAGATGATGAGGAGTTATTGGAGTTAGTGGAGTTAGAGGTAAGGGAGTTACTTAGTCAGTATGATTTTCCAGGAGATGAGGTGCCGGTAATAAGGGGAAGTGCATTGAAGGCATTAGAGAGTGATGACCCAGATAGTGAGGATGCGAGGTGTATATTTGAGTTAATGGAAGCGGTAGATGAGTATATACCAACGCCGATAAGGGAGAAGGATAAGCCATTTTTGATGCCGATAGAGGATGTATTTACCATATCAGGGCGAGGGACAGTAGTAACAGGTAGGATAGAGAGGGGAGTTGTAAAGGTAGGAGATGAGGTAGAGATAGTAGGATTTGGAGAGACGAAGAAGACAGTGGTGACGGGTATAGAGATGTTTCGTAAGACATTGGATCAGGGTGAAGCTGGAGACAATGTAGGGATATTGTTGAGAGGGATAAAGAGAGATGAGGTAGAGCGAGGTCAGGTATTAGCGCAGCCAGGGACAATTACGCCCCATACGAAGTTTTATGCGGAGGTATATGTTTTAAAGAAGGAAGAAGGTGGTCGTCACACTCCATTTTTTTCAGGTTACAGGCCACAATTTTATTTTAGGACAACGGATGTGACAGGGAGTATCAAGTTACCAGAGGGAGTAGAGATGGTAATGCCAGGGGATAATGCGCAGTTTGAGGTAGAATTAATAACTCCAGTGGCCATGGAGAAGGGATTGAGGTTTGCCATAAGAGAAGGTGGTAGAACAGTAGGTGCAGGCGTAGTCTCTGAGATTATAGAATAGGAGTAGTTAGTATGCCAACAATGCAAAGTGATAGAATACGAATAAAACTAAAGGCCTATGATTACAGAATCTTGGACAAGGCTGTGCAAGAGATAGTAGAATCAGCACGAAATACAGGAGCAGCTGTAGTGGGGCCAATACCCCTACCAACGAAAATTAATAAGATAACCGTAAACAGATCTGTGCATGTTAACAAAAAGTCTAGAGAGCAGTTTGAGATAAGGATTCATAAAAGACTATTAGATATTTTAGAGCCCACACAGCAAACTGTAGATGCCTTAGGTAAATTGAGTTTACCAGCTGGTGTTGATGTAGAGATTAAGCTCTAAAAATTTGAGAGGTAATGTATGAAAGGTTTAGGGTTAATAGGCAAAAAAATCGGAATGACAACTTTTTTTGCACGAGATGGCAGTAGGGTGGCAGTAACTGTTCTCCAAGCTGGGCCATGTCCAGTAATTCAGTTAAAGACAGAGGAAAAAGACGGTTATAACGCACTCCAGTTAGGGTTTGAGCCAATAAAGGAAAAAAAATTAAATAAACCTTTAAAAGGCCATCAAGCAAAGGCGGGAAAGGGATTTTATAGGTATTTAAAAGAATTTAGGGTTGATAATGTAAATGACTATTCATTGGGTCAGGAATTGAATGTTGAATTATTTAAAGTTGGGGAAAAGGTTAAGATTACCGGGGTTTCTAAAGGACGTGGATTTGCTGGTGTAATGAAAAGATGGAATTTTGGTGGTTCACCAGATTCACACGGTCACCATAAAGTACATAGGGCCCCAGGATCTATTGGCCAATGTGCAGATCCTTCTAGGGTATTTAAAGGTAAAAGGATGCCTGGACACATGGGTGTGGAGCAAAAGACATATAAGAATATTGAAATCATTGATATAAGGCCTGAAAAGAATGTAATAATTGTTAAAGGACAGGTACCAGGGCCGAAAAATTCAATAGTTTACATTCGTAAGCAGAATTGAGGTGGGAAAAATGACATTGGTAAGTGTATATGACATAAATAAAAATAGAGTGGGAGAAATTGATCTTCCAGATGAAATTTTTAATGTAGAGGTAAGACCTGAAATATTAAATTTTGTGGTTAAGGCCCATCTTGCAGCAAAAAGGGTTGGCACAGCATGTGTGAAGACTAGATCCACTATAAGAGGTGGTGGAAGAAAGCCTTGGAGACAAAAAGGTACTGGAAGAGCAAGGGTTGGTTCTATAAGATCTCCTCTTTGGGTTGGTGGAGCTGTTGTACACGGTCCTCAACCAAGAGATTATTCTTTTAAAGTAAACAAGAAGATAAAAAAACTTGCCATGAAAATGGCACTTTCTTCAAAAGTGCAAAATAATAAATTCATAGTATTAGACAAGTTATCTCTTGAAAAACCAAAGACAAAAGAGTTTGTAAAAATAAAAAATGCCCTTGAGGTAAAAAAACCCTTGATTGTTTTGGATAAAGAGGATAAAAACGTTTTTCTTTCAGTTAGAAATATTCCAGATACTGAATTGATGTTGGCTAAGGATGTGGATGTGTATAATGTGTTGAAATATGATTATTTGGTCATCACAAAGGATTCAATTGAAAATTTAAAGCAAAGGTTGGCTTAGCCATGGATTATACAAAGATATTAATAAGGCCTGTTATAACTGAGAAAACAACTTATTTAAAGGACCAGGCTAATCAAGTGGCCTTTATAGTTCACAAGGATGCTAATAAAATAGAGATAAAAAGGGCAGTGGAAAATGCCTTTAATGTAAAGGTAGAGGATGTGAGGATTGTAAATAAAAAGCCCAGGCTGAGAAAGAGGTTTGGAAGGGTTATAGGGAAGGTAAGTGGTTTTAAAAAGGCGTATGTCCAACTTGCGCCAGGTGAAAAAATAGAATTTTTTGAAGGTGTA
>Ga0256842_1001565_pt1 | contig 18050 bp, 13 predicted proteins | sample 4559240metaG_FD_185973 | JGI IMG/M metagenome (GOLD analysis project Ga0256842, IMG submission 185973) | Hydrothermal vent microbial communities from Guaymas Basin, Mexico - 4559-240 | ecosystem: Environmental > Aquatic > Marine > Hydrothermal vents | place: Mexico: Guaymas Basin | collected...
ATAGTGGCAGTGGAGATAATTTCATTTTCTAAGAGAAAGAGTAGAGATGATTTATTAGAAGCAGTAGCAGTATAATTGAAAAATTTTTAAAAAACTGAAAAAACTTTAGGAAGGATATATTTACACACTTGCGAAGTGACACCTACGAAGTGTCACTTACGAAGTGTGAAGAGGGTAAGGTAGGTAGATGGGGATTAAAAGATTGTTAGGCTCTACATTGGCGAGAGAAACAAGCATTAGTCTTTTTCTTAGAATTTCGCAAGCGTTTTTTAGTTTTATGACTACTATTATCCTTAGCCGAAAATTTATTGAAATAAAGTATTTTAAAAAATTATAAATAGAAAATAATAAAAAATTGCTAAAAAATAAAAAATTACAAACTATTTTAAAAGATAGAGACAAAAAAAGGCTCTTTGAAAATTTTATTTCTCTTTCAGTATTACAGGGAGCAAATTATATTCTACCCCTTATTACCCTACCTTATTTAGTACGAATTTTAGGTCCTGAAAAGTTTGGGCTTATTGCTTTTGCCCGGGCTTTTATTCAATATTTCAATATTTTGACAGATTATGGATTTAATCTTTCAGCAACAAGGGAAATTTCAATACACAGAGATGATAAAGAGAAAATTTCTGAAATTTTTAGCTCGGTAATGTTAATTAAATTTGGCTTGTTACTCCTTTCATTTATAATATTAACCATTATTGTTTTTAGCTTTAAAAAATTTCGCCAGGATTGGGAGATATATTATTTGACATTTGGCATGGTAGTAGGACAAGCGCTATTTCCTGTGTGGTTTTTCCAAGGAATGGAAAGGATGAAATATATAACTTTTTTGAATATTATAGCAAAGTTAATTTTTACTGTTTTTATTTTTGTTTTTGTTCATAAGGTTTCGGATTATGTTTATGTGCCGCTTATAAATTCGGCTGGATTTTTAGTTGCAGGAATATTAGCTTTATGGATAGTTTTTAAAGATTTTAAAATTTCTTTTAAAATTCCGTTTTGGAATAGTATTAAATATCAACTAAAAGAAGGAGCGTATATTTTTATATCACGAGTAAGTATTAGTTTTTACACTGTTTCAAACATATTTATTTTGGGGCTATTAACTGATAATACTATCGTTGGAATTTATTCTGCAGCTGAGAAGCTATTAAACGCAATAAAAAGTATTAATATTATGATATTACAAGTCATGTTCCCTTATATTTCAAAAATTTGTAAGCAATCTTTTTATAAAGCTTTAAAAGTAATAAATTACGAAATTAAATTTTTAGCAGGATTGCAAATTATACTTTGTATTTTTATTTGTTTGTTTGCACATAAATTTATTTTACTATTTTTTGGCGAAAAATTTGAAAATTCAATTAATATTTTTCAAATTTTAATTTTTACTGTGCCTATAGTATCAACCTCTGGTATTATAGGTCAGCAAATTTTGTTAAATTTAAAATTAAAAAGACTTTTTACGCTTAGTATAGTATATATATCTTTTTTTCATTTAATAATATTACCTATCATGATATGGTGGAAAAAGGAAATAGGAGCTGCAATAGCTGTTTTAGTTGCTGAAACATTAATATTAATAGTTAGACTTATTGGCTTATATAAAGCAAGAAAAGATATATTTTATTCTTTGCTAACCATTGGAGTTTAATGAAATGTCAGTTAAGTTGCCAGATTTTTTAATTGTTGGAGCTGCGAAAGCAAAATTACTTTGCTTTATTCTTATTTAAAAGAAGAGAGACTTTTGTATTTTTATTTCCAGCGTAGATGCTTTGTTAAGCACCCGTATTTTTTGACATTAGAGATAACGGATATTACTTAGTGCTTATGTTTTAGCAAGGATATGGATAATTTGATAGATTGTAAACTTGTTTTTTTTCTTCACGGCTTCCTGCTTATATTGAATAGTTTTATCCTAATATTTTGTTTTCCCAGAAATGGAGAGCCGTTTATATTATTTAGGTAAATAACCTAATGAAGAGTTATTTATTGAAAAAATCGCTGTTTTAATTTATACGATATGCAAATTTAAGGTATTGATACAAATCGAAAAAGTGTTATTTTTAAAAAAGTATTTAGCAGTAAGAGCAAATGAAAAAAAATATTTCATAAAATTTGATTTTTTAAATTTATGAAGTTATTAAAAGAGAACAGAAACTTTAAAATAAACTTTTTTACTTGTGATGAGATATGTACTTTTACAGATTCTGTCCCTCCTAATAATGCTATTTCTAAAAAAGGATTAGAAGCTATTATAGCAAATAGTTTGAATTTAGTGGGCTTACCTTCCTTTATTCGTTTTAATTATAGACCATTTAGGTTAAAAAATTTTCTATTTTATTTGAAATCTAAATATTATTCATTTTTTTATAACGCTCGTTATCCTTATGTTGTAGACTTTGGAGACCATAAAGAAGTATCTTATTATCCAGTTACTCCATCTCAAACTTTGGATTTTCTTTTGAAAGGTTTTGAATTTTGTGAAAAAGTTGGAGGTGTGTTTATATTTTCGGTGCACTATCATGCTTTTAATCGACGACTGAAAAGTGGTGAATTAATAAAAGATGTATTAAATATGTTTATTGAAAAAGTATTTAATTCTTCCAAGGCAAAATTTTTTACTTACCGAGAATTATGGAACAGTTAATAGTTATTGTTTTAGGTATGCATAAATCAGGAACAACTTTGATTTCTCAAATATTACATAAGTCTGGGATTAATATGGGAAACTTTGATGAACGAATTTCTTATGATCAAGGTAATCAATATGAGCGGTATGAAACCCAAATTTTAAATAAAGAAATACTTAAATGTGGAGATACTCACAGCCTTGATGTTATTCATCCTGTTACAGATATTACAAATGAATATCTTCTAAAACGCATGTCTTTATTGGTTCAAGATCTTTGTCAAAAATATTCGGCTTGGGGTTTTAAGGATCCTAGAACTTGTTTAACATACCCTGTTTGGCAAAAAGTTTTGCCTCCTCACAAGGTAATTATTGTATATAGAAATCCTTTAGAGGTATATCATCACTATCGAAGAGGTATCCCTTTTTATAGAATTTTTAAAAAGTTAAAATATTCTTATAAAGCGTTACGAGCATGGTATATATATAATTCGCTTTTGCTTCAATATATAAGTCAATTAAATTCTGATTATATAGTAATAAACTTTTCTGAATTTATGTCTTCTTCAAGAGGGTTAAAAAAGTTAGAGTCGTTTCTTAATATTCCTTTAGTTGATTGTAGAAGAAAAGATTTATATCGAGCAAAACCTAAGAAAGTTCTTTCTTATTATATTTGTTCGAAATTACTTGCTATTAATTATCATCCATCTGTTATAAACCTTTATGAAAAATTACAAAAATATACATTATAAAAAATAAAAATGTTTGAATATATAAATGCTAATCCTATAAAAGCTTTGGTTTTTGCGCTTTGTTTGTTAGGAGCTATTTTATTTGTATCTTTAAATTTAAAAAAGCCCAAAACATTATTTTTTTTCGTTATTTTCTATATTCCTTTATCTTTTACCACAAATTTTGGATGTTTATCTACATATTTGATTTTGTTCTTATATATATGGTCTTTACAATACAAGTATAATTTACAATACAAATATAAATCCTCTTTAACTAATTTTCAATTTGATAATTTTTTAGTTTTTTTACTTTTTCTGATTACTATTGTTGCTATGTTTCAAAATGGTGTTCCATCTTTTTTCTATCGAGAATCTGGCAAGATTAGATTAACTAAAGAATATTGGTTAATAATAACAATGTTGTCAAGTATATTTATATATTTAATGACCAAAAAATTCATTACTACTAAAGAAGATCTTTTAAAAGTTATTAAAATTATGGTAATCTCTGGAACTATCGCTAGTATAGCTGGCTATTTCCAGTGGATATTTCATGGAAAAACATATTTTTTTAAGTATATAGTTTTAGGTGAAAATCCTAAATGGGTATATAGAATTAGTGCTACTATGCAGGGATATGAAATATTAGCAGAATATGTAGCTATTTTAATTGTTTTTTCATTTATACTTTTAATGATTTCGCAAAAGAAATTATCAAAATTTTTCTATTTTCTTTTAATTTTAAATTTTGTTATCATAATGACTCTTACTCAAACTAGAGGGATATATATAGCTTTAATTTTGACTTGCATTTATTTTGGTATTTTATCTATTTTTTTTAAAAGGTTTGCTTTAGGAATTAAATTTATCTTTTTATCTTTTTTTATTGTGATTTCATTGTTTTTATTTATATTTTTAATCGATAAAGTAAGGCCAGAAAGCCATTTTCTCAATAGATTTTTAGAGTTAAAATCAACGATAAATATTAAACAAGGACAATTTGCTGATAGAACAGGAACTTATCTCTATGGTGTAAATACAATAAAAAAGATGAATTTTAGAGAGATAATTTTAGGAGGCGGTTATAAATATATTCCTAGATATAAATCAAAGCATGGAGTGATTTGGCCCCATTGTCTTTATTTATCTTATTTACTAAGAGATGGTATTTTAGGATTGAGTGTACTATTAATTTTCTTTGCATGGTTATACAAACGATCCCTGCTATCTTTTTTAAAAAATAATTTTCTAAAGGATAATAACTTGTTCATTATAGGAGCCGGTCTACATTTTGCATTTGTAATGTTTTTAATAGATGAATTTAAAATTGAGTTTATCAGATCTGATAGATCTTATACTCTTTATTGGCTATTTTTTGCTTTGATTTCTGTTTATTCCAATATTGTTTATCAACAAGTTAGAAATTTTAATAAAAATAAAATATAAAAAAGGATGATATTTAGTTATGAAAATTTGCATTTTTGGACATAGTTTTTTACCTAGAATTGGTGGTATGGAATTAGTTATGCATTATTTAGCAAATTCTTTAGTTGAGTTGGGACACGATGTTACTATAATTGCACAAATTGTTAAATCTAAAAAAATTCGCAAAACATCATTGGATCTCGAAGTTAAATATTCCCTTGTACGTTATGGTTCATATTTACCTTTCTCTATACGATCTGGATTAAATTGGTTATTAGGTTACTTAACTTTTAAACGAGAATATAAGTTTAAAAAATTTGATATTATTAATTGTCATGGAGTTTCGTACGGTGGACTAATTATGCGATTTGCCAAAAAGCTATTTAATTTTCCTTTAGTAATGACTCCTCATGGTGAAGATATTCAACGAATTCCGGAGATTAATTATGGTATCCGATTGAATAAAAAGTGGGATAAAAGAGTTAAAAAGAATTTAATGGTAGCAGAAGCTGTTACTGCTATTAGCGATTCTATTAAACAAGAAATAGATTTTTTGCCCCAAGAAAAAGTTTTTATTATTCCTAATGGCATAAATTTAGACGAATTTGTTCCTAAAAGATCTTTTAGATTACATGATGATTTAGGTTTAAATTATAATACTAAAATTGTACTTTCTGTTGGGCGTAATCATGTAAAAAAAGGATATATATATGGTATAAAGGCATTTAAATTTTTAATTGACAAATATAAAATAGATAATTTGGTTTATGTAATAGTTGGTAGAGATGTAGAAAATTTATTTTATTTAGTTTCTGAAATGGGTTTACAAAATAAAGTGTTTCTTATTCCTCAAAAAGATAGAAAGACCGTTTTGGAATATTATCGTTCAGCATGGTGTTTTTTTTCTCCTTCTATTGTTGAGGGATTAAGTATGGTAAGTATCGAAGCTATGGCGACAGGTCTTCCGTTAGTTGTTACTGATGTACCTGGTAATTTAGATATAGTGAGAGATAATAAGTGTGGGATTATTGTCAAAAATAAAGACCCTGAATCTATGGCAAAAGGGATTTTTGATTTATATTTAAACAAAGAATTATATAGCAAATTTTCTGAAATTGCTCGTAAACAAGCTAAGAATTATGATTGGTATAATATTGCTAAAAAGTACTTAGATGTTTATCAATTTGCTATAGAAGTTTGTAATTCGAAGAAATGATAAAAGTTTTACAATTTATAGATTCTTTAAGAAGCGGTGGAAAAGAAAGACAATTGGTAGAATTACTTACTTTTTTATCAAAAAAAGATGGAATTTCTTGTGAATTGATATTAATGTCTAAAAATATCCATTATTCTTATGTAAATAATTTAAACATTAAAATTCATTATTTGATTCGAAAGAGTAAAAAAGATTTATCTATTTTTTTTAAATTATATAATCTATGTAAGAAAATACAGCCTGATATCATACATTCTTGGAATTCAATGTGTTCTGTGTACGCAGCTCCTATTGCAAAAATTTTAGGTATTAAATTCGTAAATGGGTTTTTAAGAGATGCTCCGCCAGTATTTAATTTTAGAAATAAAGAGTGGCTTAGAGCCAAGCTTACTTTTTCTTTGTCTGATGTTATCGTAGCTAATTCTTTAGCAGGACTTAAGGCATATAAGGTTCCTAAAAATAAAGGAGTATGTATTTACAATGGTTTTAATTTTGAAAGAGTTTCTTATCTCCAAAATAAAGAAGTTGTTCGAGAAAAATTCGAAATTAAAACTAAATTTGTTGTAGGAATGGTAGCTTCATTTTCATATAGAAAAGATTATCCCACTTTTATTTATGCTGCTCAAAGTATACTTAGCAAGAAAAATGATGTTACATTTATCTGCGTTGGAGACGGTGATCTACTGGAATGTTGTAAATCATTAGTTAAACCTGAGTATAGAAAAAAGATAAAATTTTTAGGTAAACAAAAGAATGTTGAATCAATAATAAATATTTTTGATGTCGGTGTATTAGCTTCAAATTCTGATGTTCATGGTGAAGGAATTTCTAATGTTATTATGGAATATATGGCTTTAGGAAAACCTGTAGTTGTTACAGATTGTGGTGGTAACAAAGAATTAGTTGAAGATGGGAAGACGGGGTTTATAGTTAAACCCAAGGATCCATTAGAAATGGCAGAAAAAATCAATTTTTTATTAGAAAATAGAAAGTTAGCAACTGAGTTTGGATTAAGAGGTAAGGAGAGACTTGAAAAATACTTTAATCTTGAAACGATGGGAAATAATTTTTTAGAATTATATAAAAGTTTATACGCTCATAAAAAGAAGTAAAGCCTATGGTTTATAAGCCAGTATTTATAGTTGGTATGCCAAGGAGTGGAACCAAGCTTTTACGTTCTTTATTAAATAATCATCCAAAAATTTCTATATTACCAGTAGAAACTGAATTTTTACCTTATTTGGTTAAAAAGTGGCATAAAATTGGAGAAGATTTGCATGATTATAAAAATTTTCTTAAATTTTATAAAAAAATGATTAAGCTTCCTTATTTTTTATATATGGCAGAAAGAGGAAAATTAATTGAACCTCAGGAATGGTTTAAAAGGTGTAAAAGTTTTGATGTAGCTGGAATTTTTGAAGCTTTAGCTAAACATGACTGTAAGGCTACCGAGAATATAATATGGGGAGATAAATCACCTGGATATATTAAACATATACTTCTTATAAAAAAACTATTTCCTTCAGCTAAAATTATTCATATTATTAGAGATGTAAGAGACTATTGCCTTTCTGTTAATAAAGCATGGGGAAAAAATATGTTAAGAGTTGCTCAGCGCTGGGTAGATGATGTGAGTAAGGCACGATCTGATGGAAAGAAAATTAAAAATGATTATTTTGAGATAAAATATGAAGATTTACTAGATAATCCAGAAGTGAAACTGAAAGAAATTTGTAATTTTTTGAATATAGAATATTATCCAGAAATGATTCAATTAAATGAATTTACTGAAAATATTGGAGATGCTAAAAATGTAATAGGTATTTTAAAAAATAACAAAGAAAAATACAAGAAATTGATAAATCCTAAATTGTTAGAAAAGATAGAGTCTATTTCTTGGCATCTTTTATTATCTCTCGGTTATCCAGTTAAAAGGTATGAAAAAATGAAAAGAATTAATAAAATCAAAATGAAGCGGTACAAAATTTTAGATGGGTATAATTTAATAAAAACAAAAAGTTCTTTAAACGGAGATAATATAAATATATATCATCAAAAAATATCGAGATTTTGAAGTTTAAAGGTTGGTGCCAGACTGGTTATGATTTTAAATGCTTTTAAAGGCATAAAATTTTTATATATCTTCTTATTAGTTAATTTGATCCTTTATATTCCACAAGTTTTAGCGTATACTATCAAACCATATCATCCAAGACTGTTTATAACTCAAAATTTTCAGAAAAATTTGAGTTACATTCAATTTAACAAAAGTTATAAAATACTTGTCAAATTTTGTAAAGATCATAAAAAGGATGATGAACTTGAAATAGTCAATAATAAGCATAAAGTATTAAGATTTATTCGAGCTTATGCTTTTTTATATTTTATTTCTAAAAATGAAATATATATAAAAAAAATTAAAAAATTGAGTCACGCTTTAGTTGTTACTGGATTGCCTAAAGATGACCAATTCGTAAGAAATAAACTTGAAGCTGCAGCTTTAATTTATGACTGGTGTTATGATGGATTAACTTTAGAAGAAGAACATAAACTTTTGACTTTTATAGAGGACGCAATCCATTGGTTAGAGAGAAAGGGATATTTATCAAATAAAGGAGTTCTTGGTGGACATCACTATCATGCTCATAAAAGTGCGTTAATGGGGGCAATAGCTATTTATTACAAAAGTAAATATGCTCAGCATATTGTAAAAAAGGTAATGAAAAATTTAACGAATCACTATTGGCCTTTTTATAAATTTTTATCTGACGAAGATGGAAGTTTTCATATGTGGTGGGAATATACTAAATATTATCTGTGGAATACTTGTGAGATTTTTGATATATGGAGAAGTGCAACAGGTGAAGATTTGTTTCAGAAAAATAAATGGTTAGATAAAATATTTTTATTTCTGCTTTATGGTATTAACGATGATTATACTGTTTTTATGACAGGTGATAATCATTATCCTAAAGCAGGACATATTTATAGATTATTATTTTTGAAAATTGCTAAAGAATACAATAATCCCTATGCAAAATGGATGGCAGAGAAATTAAAAAAAAGATTGGGATATTACAGACCTTTTTGTGTTTATGATTTATTATGGAAAACTTTTTTAGTTTCTAAATCTATAACTTTTTTGCCTACTTCTAAGTTATTTAGAAAAGCAGGTATAGTTATTATGAAAGAATGTTGGGGATTAAACGGAGTAAAGCCATGTATGAGTGTACTTTTTAAATGCACTCCCTATTATTTCGAAAATCACTCTCATAGGGACAATAATAGTTTTGAAATTTATTATAGAGGTAATCTTGCTATTGATAGCGGATATTATGATAGATATGGTTCTTTACATTGGCTAAACTATTATATCAGAACTATTGCTCATAATACCATCATTGTTTATGATCCAAATGAAATATTCAGATTTCATAATAAAATTGTGTCAAATGATGGTGGTCAGAAGATAATTAGACCTCCAAGGAACCTTGATGATCTATTATCCGGTTATTATACTATTGGCAGTATTATTAAATATGAAGATAGTAAGCTATATACATATTCTATTGGTGATGCGAGTAAAGCATATAACAAAAATAAAATTAAAATATTTAGAAGGCACTTTCTTTTCGTAAAATATAATAAATATTTTAAACATCCTTTAATTATTATTTTTGATCATATAAAAAAAACTAGTCCAGTCTTTGAAGCAAAATATTTATTACATTCTGTAAATGAGCCTTTAATTAAAGATAATATTGTTATATTGCAAAATAAAAATGCAGTATTATATAATTATGTAATTTATCCGAAATCACCACTTATAAAGAAAATAGGTGGCCCGGGTCGAGAATTTATGGTGAATGGTAAAAATTATCTTCCAGAAATACCTTTCCCTAAATATGCAGGAAAGTGGAGAGTAGAAATTTCTGGAAAATCTCTTCAAACCTCTAATGAATATTTTTTAAATGTTTTAGTGCTAAATGATAAAAATTCCTTTTATAATTTTCCTGTTTTTTCTTTAAGTGTTGAAAATTTATCTTCTGGATTAGGATGCATAGTAGGAAATCAAGTTTTCTTTTTTTCTACATTAGAAGATAATAAATTTATTGCATATAATGTAGAAAAAAATCAATTATTACATCATTTTGTTTTTAATCTTTCACCAGATAAACATTATAAAGTATTTTTTAATTCTAAGCCTATAATTGATTATAAACTAACAAGAAATGGCACACTAATGTTTGATTCTATAGGTATTGGGAAAGTCACAATTCAATGTGTGGAATAAATTAAATTTTTAATTAATAAATTAGTTTATAAGATGAAAAAGGTGAAAATATTAATGCTTGGTACTTCTATAAATACAAAAGGCGGGATAAGTAGTCTTGTAAATCAATATTTAGCATCAGATTTAAAAAAAATTTTTAAAATAAAATATATTGAAACTCATTGTGATGGAAGCAAATTTGCTAAATTTTTTATTTTTATTAAAGCTTATTTTCAATTTCTTTGGCAAATTTTGTATTTTAATCCTCAAATAGTTCATATACATTCTGCATCAAGAGCGAGTTTTTATAGGAAATCTTTATTTGTTTTAACATCAAAATTATTTTTTATAAAAACAGTTTTTCATCTTCATGGTGGTCAATTTATGATATTTTATCAAAATGAAAGCGGATGGTTTAAAAAACAGCTAATAAAGATTATTTTGTTATTAAATGATATAGTTATTGTCTTATCAAAAAAATGGGAAGCGGATATAAAATCTATCTCTTCACGTATAAAAACAAAGGTTATTTTTAATTCTGTAGCAGTTCCTAATATAAAAGAAAAAAATCAAAATGAAATTCCTGAGATTATTTTTATGGGAAGGGTTGGTAAACAAAAAGGCTTTCATGACTTAATAGAAGCAGCAAAAATTTTGATAAAAAGAAAGAAAAAATTTAAATGTATTGTGTGTGGAGATGGAGATATTGATTTGTGGAAAACCAAATGTAAAGAAGCAGGACTTGAAGAAATTTTCATATTTAAGGGTTGGTTAACGGATAAAAATAAGGATGCTGTTCTAAGAAGAGCAGATATTTTTGTCTTGCCTTCTTATAACGAAGGATTGCCTATGGCCTTACTCGAAGCAATGGCTTATGGACTTCCTATTGTGGCCAGCAATGTTGGTGGTATTCCTGAGGTTGTGAAACATAATATTAATGGTTATTTAATAAAACCTGGTGATACGAAATCATTAGCTAATTATTTGGAAATGTTGCTAAATAATTCTTCTTTAAGAAAAGAAATGGGCATAATTTCACGCAAAATAATTTTAGATAATTTTAACATTAAGATAGCAGTAGAGAATCTTAAGAATTTATATTTAAGTTTGATTTAAAAGGTGAAAAGCTCATGAGTATAAATATGACATTGAAACTTTACCTCAAATATCTTGGAAGAAAAATAAGAGACAAATTAGGTGAAAAATTAGTAAATTTTGAAAAAATTAATCCTGAAGAAGCACTTAGAAAGACTTTAATAATTGCTAGTAAAAAAATCCCATTCTATAAAAACATAAAATTCAATCCCGATGCTGATAATATTTATGAAGAATTATTAAAGTTTCCTGTGATTAATAAAGATAATTTATTAAACCAGAGAGAATTATTTTATCCTAAAAAAAAGCCGTGGTTTATTGTAGGAAAAACAAGTGGTACTACTGGCACTCCACTTGAAATTTACCGTTCTTTTAAGTCAATTGTTTACGAAAATGCATTTATTCGCAGACATTGGAGTCAGGTAGGTTTTAAAACAGGAATGAAAAGGGCAACTCTTAGAGGAGACTATGTAGTTCCTGTTACACAAACTAAGCCGCCTTTTTGGTTTTATAATATTTTTGATAATCAACTTATTATTTCTTCAAGGCATTTAAAGGATGAATATTTTGAAATTATTGCTGATAAATTAGAAGAATTTTCTCCTTACATTTTAGAAGCTTATCCATCAACTGCTTATGAATTGGCATTATATTTAGAAAGGGTAAATAGATATATAAAAATACCTTATGTATTTACTGGTTCTGAGATTTTATATGAACATCAAAGAGAGCTTATTGAAAAAAGATTTTGTGCTAAAGTATATGATTTTTATGGTATGGCTGAAAGAGTAGCTTTTGCTACAGAATGTGAATATGGAAATTTACATGTGAATACTGATTATTCGTATGTAGAAATATTAGATGAGAACGGAAATCCAACAGACGATTATGGTTTTATTACTGGTACAACATATCATAATGAAGTTATGCCTCTTATTCGTTATCAATTAACTGATATAACACGATGGAAAAAAGGGACATGTCCATGTGGTAGTAAATTTCCTATGATTGAACCTATACAAGGTAAGTTTGAAGATGTTATATATGGGGGAAAAGGAGATGTCATTAGTCCATCGGTTTTAACATTTGCTTTTAAAGAAGTACGCTTTATAAAGAAATCACAAGTAGCCCAAGTAGATTATGGAGTATGGGAGATAAGGATTGTACCTGATAATAAATTTAATAAGGAAGTAGAGAAGAAATTGATTGATAATATAAAAAGATTAGTTGATCCTTATGTAAATATAAAAATTAGACTGGTTGATGATATTCCAAGAACAAAAGCTGGTAAATTTAAATGGGTAGTAAATGAGTGGAAAAAGCAACAATGAATATTCCCAAATTCGTTTGGTATATTAACAGACTTTCTAAGATGTCTCCACCTGAGGTTTTATATAGAGTTAAACAAGTTTTAAGACAACAGTGGGATAAAAGAATCTATCGTTTAAATTTTAGGCCGAAAGAGAATAAAGAACTAAATTTAAAGCCTATATTTAAACTATCTCATGAAATTTCTAATAAAAATAATACAGAATTGAAGAAAATTGTCAGTCAAGCTGAGGATGTACTAAATAATCGTTTTAAGATTTTTGGGATAAAGGTTGATTATGGTGATAAAATAGACTGGCATCTTGATCCTAAAACAAAAAAGAGGTGGCCATTAAAATTTTGGGCAGATATAGATATTCGAGACGGATTTACAATAGGTGGAGTTAAGTTTGTCTGGGAAATAAACAGATTTTATTTTATGCCAGTTTTAGGCATTACATTCCAAATAACTAATGATCAGCGTTTTGCTGACAAAATATTTTTATTATTATCTGACTGGTTGGAAGCAAATCCTTATCCTATTGGGGTAAATTGGACGAGTGGGATAGAGCTGGCTTTGCGTATTTCTAATTTAGTATGGGCATTATCTTTTTTAAAAAATTACCCTATAAACAAAGAACAAAAAGTTTTAATCAATCGATTTATATATATTCATGCACATCACCTTATTCGTTATCCGTCAAAATATTCTTCTAATAATAATCATGCCATTGCAGAAGCCTTTGGTTTGTTTTTGGCTGGTCTTTATTTTAAACATCTAAAAGAGTCAAAAAAATGGTTTTTGTTTGGGAAAAAAGTTTTAGAAAGAGAATTAGCTCGACAAATTTTACCTGATGGCGGAAGTCTGGAGTGTACAACTACTTATCTGTCTTTCGTTGCTGACTTTCTGCTTCTGTTTATATATATATGTAACAAAGAAAAAATTCCTTATTCTTCTGTTTTAAATGATCGTTTGTTACACGTTTGCAATTTTATTCGCGCAATTATGGATAAAAACGGCAATATTCCTAATATCGGGGATCAGGATAGTGCTATTCTTGTAAATTTTGGGCTTGATAACTACGAAAATTTTAAATCTATTTTGAATAGCGGCGCGGTTTTTTTCAAACGTGGAGATTTTTGTTGTGATAACTATCCTGATCTCAAGACTGAATTATTATTTGGAGAAAAGGTTAGAAAAGTCCGAAGAATGTATATAAAACCTAGTAGTACTTTTTTTAGACATAGCGGTTTAGCTGTTATTAGAGAGGAATTTAAAGGGAAAGAGATTGTGTTTGTAGCCAATTGTATGCCATTGGGTATGCCTCCGCTTTATGCTCATGGTCATTTAGATGCGTTAAGTTTCACTTTATCTGTAGATGGATACGAATTTTTCATCGATCCTGGTACCTATCTTTATCATAGCGGGGGTAAATGGAGGATGTATTTTCGTTCAACAGCAGCTCATAATACAGTTCGTATAAACGAAAAAGATATTGTTCGGCAAGTGGCAGATTTTATGTTTGCTAATACGTATAAAGTCGAATGTTTCCTCTGGGAGAATAACTCAAATGAAATTCACTGGGGAGCTTATCACAATGGATATACTAAGAAATCCCCGTACGTTAAACATACTCGCTTTGTAAAGTATTTTAAAAATCAGGGGAAATTTATTATTTCTGATATTCTGGAATCGAAAAATGAATACATAGCAGAATGGTTTTTTCATTTGCATCCAGAGTGTACATTAGAGCTTACAGGAAACAAAGTAGTTATTTCTAGAAAAAGTATAAATATTTTGTTGCAAACTGATACATTGGTACCGATAAAAGTTATCCGCGGACAACTTGAGCCTGTACTTGGCTGGTATTCCAAAAATTTTAATCACATTCAAGAAACAAATACGATTACATGGAAATTAAAATGTAAAGGTAAATTGGAATTTAATACCACTTTAATAATAGGTTTCTAATCTGTTAATGAACGAAATTTAATGCTGAGGAGGGAGGAAATGAATATCTCTGTTTTTGGACTCGGATATGTCGGATGTGTTAACTTAGCATGCCTTGCTAAGCTTGGATATAAAGTAGTAGGGGTGGATATTAAACAGGATAAAGTAAAGCTGATAAATCAAGGGTTGCCAACAATTATTGAGAAAGAAATAGATTCTTTAATTAAAGAAGGAGTAGAAAAAGGATTGATAAAAGCAACAACTAATGAAGAGGAAAGTGTTATGGAAACTGATATTTCTCTGATATGTGTAGGAACACCAACAAAAGAGGATGGTTTATTAGACCTTAAATATGTTTTTCAAGTCGCAAAGTCAATAGGAGAAGCACTTAAAAATAAAAATAAATTTCATTTAATTGTAATTAGAAGTACTGTTATTCCTGGAACTTGTGATGAAGTCGCAAAAATTATTTCTTTTATTTCTGGGAAAAGAAGATTTATAGATTTTGATGTTGTATCAAATCCAGAATTTTTAAGGGAAGGCACAGCTGTATATGATTATTTTAATCCACCTTATACAGTAGTAGGAATAGAAGATCGTGACGAAAAAAGCATAAATATTATTAAAAATCTATATAAAGATATAAATGCTCCTCTATTGTTTGTTCCAACAAAGGTTGCAGAGATCATAAAATTTGTAAATAATTCATGGCATGCACTAAAAGTAGCATTTGCAAATGAAATTGGTAGTATTTGTAAAAAGTATGGCATTGATTCACATAAAGTGATGGAATTATTTTGTAAAGATACTAATTTGAATATATCTTCTGCTTATTTAAAACCTGGTTTTGCTTATGGAGGCTCTTGTTTACCAAAAGATACTAAGGGATTGGTAGCTTTAGGAAAAAATAAAGGAATAAAAGCAAGTCTTTTATCTTCAATAGAAATTTCTAATGAACTTCACATAAAAAGAACATGTGAACTTATAATTTCAAAAAAACCGAAAAAAGTAGCTATATTAGGTATAAGCTTTAAAGAAGGGACAGATGATGTGAGATTTAGTCCAAAATTAAAACTTGCTAAACTACTTGATAGTGCTGGAATAGAAGTTAAAATCCATGATCCATATGTGTTTAGGTCAATAAAAGAAAATATTAATTTAATATATATAAAAAACGAACTTGGCAGCTTATTTAATGCAGTTTGTGGTGATCTGGAAGAAACTGTTAAAGATGTAGATCTTATCGTTGTTGCAAATAAATATGAAGATTATAAGTCTATACTTGATAAAGTAAAAATTCCGATTCTTGATCTTGTTAGATTATATCCTGAAAAGGTAAGCAGAGGTGATTATGAAGGAATTTGCTGGTAAGAAAATTTTAATTATAGTTGAAAATTTACCTGTTCCCTTCGATAGAAGGGTTTGGCAGGAAGCAAAGGCGCTGAAGGAAAAAGGTGCAGAAGTTTATGTAATATGTCCTAAAATGAAAAAGTATACTAAATCTTTTGAAATAATTGAAGGTATTCATATTTATAGACACCCTTTACCTCAAGCAAAAGGAAAGTTAGGTTATTTACTGGAATATACCTCTGCCCTCTTTTGGGAGTTTTTTCTTTCTTTAAAAATATATTTAAAACATAGATTTCACGTAATTCACGGCTGTAATCCTCCAGATTTGATTTTTTTAGTAGCCCTGCCCTTTAAGTTATTAGGTGTTAAATATGTATTTGATCATCATGATCTTTGTCCAGAGTTATACGAGGCGAAGTTTGAAAAAAAAGGAAAGTTCTATAAACTTTTATTGCTTGCCGAAAAGCTTACATTTAAAGTTGCAGATTATATAATTTCAACTAATGAATCTTACAAAAAAATAGCTATTCAAAGGGGTAAGGTGCATCCTAATAAAGTATATGTTGTTAGAAGTGCACCAGATTTGTCTAAATTTAATATCCAATTGGATAATTATAATACAGAGATATATAAAAAAGGAAGTAAATACCTTATAGGATATGTTGGTGTAATTGGAGAACAGGAAGGATTAGATTTGCTAATGCATGTGGCTAAATTATTAAAAGATAAAGAAAGCTTAAGATTCGCAATAATTGGTGAGGGACCAGCATGGGAAAAAGTTAAACTTTTAGCCAAGAAGCTTGAAGTCGATGATATTGTTGATTTTTATGGCAGAGTTAGTGATGAGGAATTGGTTAAAATACTTAGTAGTTGTGATGTCTGCGTAAATCCTGATAAGCCTTGTAAAATGAATGAACTCTCAACAATGAATAAAATAATGGAATATATGGCTCTTAAAAAACCTATAGTTCAATTTGATTTAAAAGAGGGTAGATTTTCAGCACAAAAAGCGTCTTTATATGCCAAAAAAGGCGATACTAAAGATTTTGCAGAAAAAATTCTTACTTTGTTACAAAACGAAAAACTCAGAAAAAAGATGGGGGAGTATGGATATAGGAGACTTATTAATGATCTTAGTTGGGATAAGCAAAAGAAAAATTTGTGGAAATTATATAGACAAGTTTTTAATTAGTCTTTTAATTTTAATTCAGCAAGGTGATTAAAAAGTTGGAGATACCTCCTTTTTAGATATTATGTTATACTTTATTTTTCTCATGGCAAGTTGTCCCCCCTTCTTGAACACCTCAAAAAAGTGTTCTGTAATTGTCTCACTTCCTGCAAGGCTAATGTCCACCAGAGGTGGAAAAGCAAATCTGGAAAATACATCAATTACATTTAAAATTCTGAACTTCCTTATAGTACCATTTCTTTGCAAGATATCTTTTATAATGTCAATGCTCCGCAGTTCATTTACATAGTAAAGTTGAAAATAGGCTTTTGAGGTCTGAGAGTTTTGTAAATTCTATAAACTCGTTTGTGATTAACAGAGTAGCTCATTTGTTTTAGTAGTGTAGTAATTCTACAATAACCGAAAGAAGGGGTAAGTGTAAGCGATTTCTTAAATTAAACAAGCAAGTTTATAGTTTTAAGAATTTTTGTTTAAATGATAATTTAGATTAAAAAAATAACCACGGGTGAGATGCCTCCAAATTTTGGACACTTTTAATGTTAGGGTAATTTCGTCCCCAAAATTGGACACCTTAAATGTTGGCATCTTTTTTACTCTCTTTTTGTGTTATTAATTATTTTCAAATCTTAACATTTTAAATGTCCAAAAATGGAGAGCCGTCCAATGTAGTCCAAATTTTGTAGGATACTTCAAAAACACTAAAAGTTTATGAAAAGATTTTATGATTCTTTTTTCTCAAGGAGTAGTGTCCTGAAATTACTTTTTTGGATATATGTTGTAATAATTTTATATTTTGCCTTTATTCCTCATTCATCTTCTTCAATTCTTTATATGGATAAAGTTAAACATTGCTTAGCTTTTATAATTTTTG
>Ga0256842_1001566_pt1 | contig 18050 bp, 23 predicted proteins | sample 4559240metaG_FD_185973 | JGI IMG/M metagenome (GOLD analysis project Ga0256842, IMG submission 185973) | Hydrothermal vent microbial communities from Guaymas Basin, Mexico - 4559-240 | ecosystem: Environmental > Aquatic > Marine > Hydrothermal vents | place: Mexico: Guaymas Basin | collected...
GTAAATCCAATGGTCATAAATTTAAACATCATATCAAAGCGTTTATTTACATCTTCAAAGCGTCTATTAACATCTTCAAATCCCTGTTTAACTAATTCTATCAAGGCTTTAAGATCTGATTTAGTCTCTTCTTGTTCAAGTTCTACTTCTTCTATCTTCTCAATTTTTTCACTTAACAGAATGCTTATTCTTTTAATAGCCTGTTTATCTGATCCAAATATTGCTGCACTCAACTCACTCTCAATCAATTCTGCTAGTGGTATCCTCTCCATTTCTTACTCCACACAAATTATACTTCAATTTCTTTTAAAAAGGCAACTTTTCATCCTTGGCAGAAAATATGAATCCCTCTATGCAATATTTTCTTTCAATGAATAAATTTAAATACAACAATCAATATTGTTATTACAGTAAATCCAATGGTCATAAATTTAAACATCATATCAAAGCGTTTATTAACGTCTTCAAATCTTCTATTAACATCTTCAAACCTTTTATTAACATCTTCAAATCCCTGTTTAACTAATTCTATTAAGGCTTTAAGATCTGATTTAGTCTCTTCTTGTTCGAGTTCTACTTCTTCTATCTTCTCAATTTTTTCACTTAACAGAATGCTTATTCTCTTAATAGCCTGTTTATCTGATCCAAATATTGCTGCACTCAACTCACTCTCAATCAATTCTGCTAATGGTATCCTCTCCATTTCTTACTCCACACAAATTAAACTTCAATTTCCTTTAAAAAAGGCAATTTTTCATCTTTAGGAGAAAGTATGGGTTCCTTTATCCTATATTTCTTAAAAGGCCAATTAATTCCAATGTCTGGATCGTTCCACCTAATACCGGCATCATGTTCAGGACTATACTCAGCACCTGATACCTTATAAATTATTTCAGCTGTATCTGACAAGGTCAAAAATCCATGGGCAAATCCCTTTGGTATCCATAGCATTTTTTTATTTTCAGCACTCAAAATTACTGCGTACCACTTGCCGAATGTAGGGCTATTTTTTCTAATATCCACTGCTACATCAAAGATAGTCCCTTTTATACATTTTATCAACTTTCCTTGCGCATAAGGTGATTTTTGAAAGTGTAAACCTCTTAATACACCTTTTATGGATTTTGAATGATTATCTTGAACAAAATTTTCATCTATTCCTGCCTTTACAAACTCCGAGTATTTATACGTTTCCATAAAGAAGCCACGATCATCTTCAAATACCTTTGGAATAACAAGAATAAGTCCATCTATTTCACATCTTTTAAAATTAAATGGCATTGTATTCCTCCCACCACCTGTCAATACCAGACTGCCATGATGGTATTTTGGCTCCAACAAGGGATTCAATCTTTTTGCTATCCAGCTTACTAAAATTTGGCCTCCTTGCCTTTAAATTAAAGTCTGAAGTTTTTGCCCTATAAAGAGTTCCAGCCCAACCAATTTTATTTAATAGATACTTTGCCTGATCATACTTGCTTGCAATTCCATTATTTGAAAAATGAAAAAGACCAAAATTATTTTTTTTAAGTAATTTTAAAGAGAAGTTAGCAAGGTCATAAGAGTAAGTAGGTGAGGAGATTTGATCATCTACTATTCTTAATTCTTTGTGTTTTTTTGCCCAATCTAATACTTGAGTATTAAAATTTTTACCATTTATTCCAAAAAGCCACGAAGTTCTTATTACTATTGATTTATCATACTCATTTAAAACAAGAATTTCCCCTTTTAACTTACTTTTTCCATAAACTGAAACAGGATTTGGTCTATCTTCTTCTGTATAAGGCATTCCTTTATTCCCATCAAATACAAAATCTGTAGAATATGTAACAAAAATAGCTTCCACCTCTTTTGCGGCCTTTGCCAAATAAAAAGGTGCAGATGCATTTAACTTATAACAATTCTCTCTATCCTCTTCTGCCTTATCAACATCATTATATGCTGCACAATTTATTATCAAATCAAAGTTACCTCTCTTTACAAAATCAAAAACTAATTTTTCTTTAGTAACATCCAATTCTTTATAATCTGTGGCAATAAAATTACATCCCATATTGTTTAATATACGTCTAATATCAAAGCCTAGTTGTCCTTTAGCACCAGTAATTAGTATTTTTGCTTGTTTGATATTCATAAAGAACTCCAGAGAGTTTGTCTATATTTTCAAAACAGCCTTATACATATCATGAGTAATGGATAAGACCTTTTGTGCAAGCTCAATATTCAAGGAACCAGCTCCACAACTAGGAGTTATAAATGTATTTGTAATTATCTGGGAGGTACTTATACCTGTTTGTTCTTCCATTGTATTTAATTGTGTCATAAATTTAGTATATAAATTATCAAAAGTCTCTTTCTCAATATAATTTGCATTTGTTGGCACTATACCCCATGCAATAAATTTTCCCTGTGTTAAAAAATCTTTTAATTTGTCTTTAAAGAGAACTAATTTATCAAAATAAGAATATGCGTCAAAACTCAAGATGTCTGCTCCAGAGTCAAAGACCAATGACCAATCTGTATTAGCGCATACATGAATCCCAACAAGCACATTTTTGGTGTGTAAATAGTCTATTATTTCAGAAAAGGCTGATAATACGTCCTCTCTGCTTATACTTATAAATTCTGAGGAACCAAATCCAGCAAGTGCTGGTTCATCCAGAAATATTATAACAGGCTTATTAAACTGGGATAAAATACTAACCTGATATGCAGAGAGCATTGTTAGATGCTTAATTGCCATATCCCTTAGTTGGAGGTCATAAAAAATTGCCCTTCCATCTGCATCTTTTACAGCGGTTGCAAAGGTAATTGGCCCTGTTATTTGGCCTTTTATAGCAGAGACATTATCTAAGTTGTTCATTTGACTTAATCTATCAACCAAATGATAAAACCCTGCAGCTCTCTGCCTATTTAATTTAAACCTGCTATCTTTAATATCTATTTTACCTTCCACTATCCCCATATATTCTTCATAAAATGAGACCATCTCTTCTTGAAAAACGGGAGTAGCTGTATCTATAAATTCTTTTCCTGATTTAAAGGTATATCCTGGAAGGGAATCCATAAACTGAGAGATCATGCCTTCAAAAGGCCTTTTAGGCAGCTGAACCCATAAAGGAATGTAAGGTGAATATTTAAAGACCCACTCAAGACCCTTTTTGTGATCTTCCAAAGGAAGGCTTCCAATAAGCATTGGAAGCCCATTTGGCTTTATTGCTTGCATTAACTCACCTCTTTTAGTTTACGTTGATAGCCTATAACCTTTGTAACTATTTAGCTCACATGCTGCTATGAATCGGTAACAAAATCGCGCTCAGATGGAGCACTTCATAGACAAATGATAATGATATTCTCACAAAAGCTGCTTGAATTCTTCAACCGTTAATCCAACTTGCTTTATAATCTTCCTTAATGTCCCTTTTGCTATTTCCCTATGATCTGGAACAACAATACGTCTGTGAGGGGAATTGATTTGCCTTAAAACTATATGACTACCTTTCTGTCTATCTATTTCATAGCCTATCTTTGATAAAGCTGATATTGCTTCGCGCCCTGATATTCGAGGTAATATACTCACTACCCTGCCACCTCTACAATTTCTTCTTCTATAGATGGCGGAACAGGTTCATTATGAGCATTGAGGCTTTCGATATAAACTTCAATTGCCTCTTGGATATTTTTTAAAGCTTCTGTCCGTGTTTCCCCCTGTGAAATACAGCCAGGTAAAGAAGGGACCTCTGCTATAAACATTCCATCTTCATCTTGTTCAATAATAACTCTATATTTCATTCGTCCCTCCAGTTCTTATCTTTGGTTATATCTTTTACTATACCTTACACGCAGTCTTTAAATCATCAATTGCATCTGTTTTTTCCCAAGTAAAATCAGGGTGTTCCCTTCCAAAATGTCCATAACAAGAGGTCTCTTTATATATTGGTCTTTTTAGCTTTAATCGTTCGATTATAAAATAAGGCCTTAAATCAAACACTTCCAAAATTGCCTTGGTCAAGGTCTCATCACTGACCTTTCCAGTGCCGTTAGTATTTACTAAAACAGAGACAGGCTCGGCAACACCAATAACATATGCTATCTGCACTTCACACATATCAGCGAGATCAGCTGCTACAATATTTTTGGCAATATATCTTGCCATGTAAGCAGCAGATCTATCCACTTTTGATGGGTCTTTACCAGAAAAAGCACCTCCTCCGTGAGAAGCCATGCCTCCGTATGTATCCTGGATGATTTTTCTTCCTGTCATTCCACAATCACCCATTGGGCCGCCAATTACAAACCTTCCTGTGGTATTGATAAATATTCTCAGTTTATCATCTACTAGCTCTTCAGGCAAACTTGGTTTAATGACCTCCTCAATAATGGCTTCTCTCAAATCTTCATATTTTACATTCTCCTCATGCTGAGCAGCTATCACTACGTTGTCAATTCTAATTGGTTTGCCATTTTCGTATTCTAGAGCAACCTGGGTCTTTCCATCTGGTCTAAGAAAATCCAAAATTCCTTTTTTTCTTACATAAGTAAGCCTTCTGCTGAGTTTATGGGCAAGGTATATTGGAGTGGGCATAAGGACCTTTGTCTCTTTACAGGCAAAACCAAACATCATACCTTGATCTCCCGCTCCCTGCTCTTCAGGTTTGTCTCGGTTTACCCCTATAGCGATATCAGGTGATTGTTTATCAATAGATGATATTACTGCACATGTCCTCCAATCAAACCCCATATCTGAACTGTTATATCCAATTTCCTTTATGGTTTGTCTGACCACTTCTGGATAATCAACAACTCCCTTGCTACTTATTTCTCCTGCTACAAAGCATAAACCAGTTGTAACCAGGGTTTCACATGCAACCCTAGCATCTGGGTCCTGCTTTAAAAATTCATCCAATATTGCATCAGAAATCCTATCAGCCACCTTATCTGGATGTCCTTCAGTAACTGATTCTGAGGAAAACATGTATCTTCCACTCTTTCCTATCATATCAAACTCCTATTATTTTTAAATTCTTTCAACAATCAAAGGCAAAATTTCCCCTGCCTTCCCCTGGATAGAATAATCCATATAACTTGTATACGGTGTTTTTTCTAAATTGATTTCCACCACTGTTGCCCCTGCCTCCTTTGCTATCATTGAAAAAGAGGCTGCAGGTTGCACAACAGAGGATGTTCCAACTACCATCATAAAATCACAAGACTTTAAAAATTCTATGGCTTTATCAAGCAACACAGGATCCAAAGATTCTCCAAAAAATACAACTCCTGGTCTAAGTAATCCACCACATTTGTCACATTTTGGAAGCACCCCTAAATTTGGCCTTTTATCAAAAAATTCGTTCTTGCATTTTGTACACCTTACTTTCCAAATGCTTCCGTGAATTTCTATTACCTTTTTGCTTCCAGCAAGCTGGTGGAGCCCATCTACATTTTGTGTAATAAGCAAAAAATCATCCTTTTTCTGTTCTAACTCAGCAATTGCCTTATGAGCAGGATTAAAATTTACCTTGGATATCAGTTCCCTGCGCCAGTTGTAAAATTCCCATACTTCCTTTGGATTTTTTAAAAAACCTTCTATACTTGCAAGCTTCATGGGATCTCTGTTTCTCCAAAGTCCATCTTGTCCCCTAAATGTTGGGACCCCACTTTCAGCAGATACTCCCGCCCCTGTGAGGACTGCCACCTTTTTTGCTTGTCTTAATTTTTTTGCTATTTCTTCTAATTGTCTTTCCATATCTTTATTATGCCCTCTAAATTACTTTAAATTTTAAAAATATTGTCTTAATTTAATAAGACGAAAATCCAGAGGATCAATATTGGTAAAAATCGTCTTGATAATAATTAAGGGATTTAAATAACAGCTTCTCCAATCAAACACAAAATAAATAGAACTCTCCCTAATCTCCCATTTTTCCACAATCAAATCAAGTGGAATCTGTTTCTCTTTTTTTTTACAACACATTTTTTTTATTGACTTTTTGTTAAAATCCCCTAAATAACGCTCTTTTTTATTTACAAAAATTAACTCAAATAGCTCTTTTTTAGAATAGGGTATCTTTATTCGCCTTCCAATAGGCTGAAAAGAAGTAAATCTTATCCCAGGTATAGTAGAGGTATTTAACTTCTCAAGTATGTTTTCATCAAGTTTTTTTATAACCTGCAGTGCAAAAAATTCACAAAGACTTTGAATACCCACGGGTAATGCTCGACCAAAAGATATTTTTGGTCTGGGATTATAACCTTGTGAAAAGGCTAAAGGGAGATCTGCTCGTCTCATAATCCTTTCAATAACCTTTTGTAGTTCCAGTTGAGAGAGATAAGCTGCGAAATCTTTTTTTTCAAACCAAAACAAATAACTGAGCCTATCCTCCTCTTTTTTTATCTTTTTACTTATAACCAAATTCTTTGTAGATTTTAGTTTTGAGTTTAAAACAGGAGAAATATTTTTAAAATCGCAGACTCCACATCCAGAACAATCACCCCACCTACAATCTGGGGTTACCTCTCCTTTTTTGGCCTTTATAAGTTCTTTTTTTAAAAAACTTTTACTAACCCCTGTATCTATAAAATCCCATGGCAACTCTTCATCTATGACTCTAGGCCCAAGATATTTAGAGATATCTATACCATGTTTTTTTAAAACTTTGGTCCACAGATTGTAATCAAAATGTTCCCTCCAGCTAGTAAATACATCTCCAGATAAATATGCATCTAAAATAACATTTGCAAGGCTTTTATCTCCCCTTGAAAAGATCCCTTCCACAACAGACATTTCTAATATGGGCCAGCTTAGGTTAAGCCATTTATTCTTTTTAAACATTTTATTTAAAAAAAGGATTTTTTCTTTTATTTCCTCTAAACTATTTTGTCTTTCCCACTGAAAAGGAGTATGAGGTTTGGGGACAAAAGGAGAGATAGAGGCAGAGACCTTAACTCGTCTTGTCAATTTTGGCGCAGTTTTTAAGACCTTTAAACAGAGATCAAAAATTCCTTCTAAATCTTCTTTTGTCTCTGTAGGGAGACCAATCATAAAATATAGTTTTATCTGTTGCCATCCGTTTTCAAATGCCCACTTTGCGTGATTTATGACATCTTGTTCTGATATACCCTTGTTTATTACATTGCGAAGCCTCTGTGTCCCTGCCTCTGGTGCAAGGGTAAGCCCTCTGCTCTTTAATTTTCCAATACATTTCATAAAATTTTCAGGCACACTACCAGCCCTCAGAGAAGGAAGAGATAGAAAAATATTTTTAGAAATACACTTAGAAAATGTCACTGAAATTAATTCATCTAATTTAGAAAAATCACCAACACTTAAAGAAAGTAAGCCAACCTCTCCATGGCCTGTGGCGTTTAGACCTTCATCTAAGATAGAGCCAATTTCACTGACGGATCTCTCCCTCACTGGTCTATTAATCATTCCAGCATAGCAAAACCTACATCCCCTTGTACACCCTTTGGATATTTCCACTACATATCTGTCATGCACTGGTTTTCCAAAGGGAACTATTTGTTTTTTAGGAACATAAGCATCTTTTAGATAGGGAATCATTCGCCTTTTTACTGGTTTGTTTCCTAGAATAGGAACATAGACTCCTTCAAGAAGGGCCAATTCCTTGACAATCTCTTCTCTTGATAAAGACTTTGCTTTACACCTAAGAAACAGATCTGAAATTTCTAAAACTACCTCTTCTCCATCGCCAATTACAAAGGCATCAAAAAAAGGTTCAAGAGGTGTTGGATTAAATACCCCTTCTCCGCCTGCAATTACAATTGGACATAAATCTTTTCTTTCTCTTGCCAAAAGAGGAATATTCCCCAGATCCAGGATATATAAAATAGTAGTATAGCATAGTTCATGGGTAATACTAAAACCAATTATATCCATGGAAGTTAGAGGCATATCCCCCTCTAAGGTGCAAAGGGGCATATTTTTTTTTCTAAGAAGGTCAGCTACTTGTTTTGAGGGGGCATAGACCCTTTGAGCCCAGATATCTTGTTTTGAATTTAAAATCCAATATAAAATTTGATGGCCAAAGTATGAAACAGCAACAGGATATTTATCAGGAAAAGCCAAACACCACTTTAGGGGGATGTCCCTAGATTTATGGAAACTATTTACTTCCTGGCCAATGTAATGGGAGGGATTTTCAAATAATGGGAGAAGCTCTTTCATATCAAAAAATAAAGCCAATGCCCCTATTTAAAGGCATTGACTTTTATTTTTTTACTTTTTTAGTAGATCAGAGATATTTGTGATCTTTCCTCGTTTTTGGCCAGCCCCTATAATATTTTCCAGGTTTTTTAAGTCTGAGGTAGAAGAGATAGTAAGATTACTTGATGCCTCTAAATACTTAGATTCAAGCTCAGCAGGCATATTTTTATACCAATAAACAATATGATCCTTAGAAATTTCACCTTCTATTTCGTGATCAAATGGATATCCAAAGGGCATTATTGCCATTGATATGCCATTTTGGGTAGGTATTGTTTGAAGGATAGCTGGATCTTTTAATTTGCCTTCTTCTTCTACCCACTTTCCAATTACATAATCGCCAGTAACGATTTTTACTAATTTTATTTTATGAGCCATAGACTTTTCCTCCTAAAAATTTTTTAATTTAGATTTAAGTTGAATTAAACACGGAAGTGGAAACTGTCAAGGAAGGAATTAGAGTTCTCATGGTGTTTTTTTGTGAAAATTATATAGTGGTGCATCAAGAAGTCTTTGATATTAACCTGAGGAAAGAACCAGAAAGTTTCTAGACCCATTCCAAGTAAAAGGGGAGGTAAGGAAGGAGTTGTTATATCTATTTTGCAATCTGTATAAATGACATCAATATCTTTTAGTTTCTCTTTTGTGACCCATTCCTTAAAACTCTCGTAAGATATTTCTGTTAGGTATAGCGAAGGATGTGCTATTTGGATGTGGTCTTTGTTTATATGGGAGGTTGCATTATCGCTGTTTATCACAAGGCCATATTTGGGCAAGCTTAGGTATTTAATTTGGTTATTTAAGGGGACACAGGGTGTTCCTAAGCTAAAAAATGACCAGCATGGGTCAATACTTAAATTGATATTAGAAAGTTTTTCCTCAAGGAGATTATATACATTAAAGATTCCCAAAAGTTCCAGGGTGACCAATATATTTATAGGCCACTTGTTATAGTTTCCTATGACAAAGGTACTAATTCCCAATATTCTTGGAATGAGTAAAAGTCCAATGAGTTGTGATGGCGAGTTAAATTCTCTTGATAAGAATACAACTACCCCCATTTTTGTTTGTTGAACTTCTACTATATTGAGTTCTTCTAAATCTACTTCTGTCTTTCTTTTATCTGTATATTGACAGAATTTATTCTTGATAAATAGATAATTTAAAGAGATTGACTTTTTTATAATTGATTTTACATATGCATCTATACTTTCAAAGGCTATGTCAAATTCCTTTTCTTCTAAAGGTTGAATAATTTTTTGTTCAATAAATTTTTCTATAACCATGTTTTTATTTTTGTCCACAAACCGCCGTATTCTTTTTCCCTTTTTTCTTCTGAAGATTTTAGATCAGATTTAATATAGGCAATCTTGGCCATATATTTTGCATATTCCACTATGTCTTTGAATTCGGAGAAATTTTGTTGAATATACAAAAACCTTTTCCATGCCCCTTTGTATCTTTTGGTCCTAAAATAGAAATTGGCAACATATATTTCATGTTTTGCCAGGATGTATCTACACTTTTTTAGGAACTTTTTTGCTTTTGGCACATATTTTGAGTTTGGATATGCTTCAATTAATTTGGTAAAATAGGAGATTGCTTCATATATACACACTTGAGGGTGGTCGATACTTGGTTTTTGGTAAAAATTACATATACCTATTTGGAAAATTACATAATCTATATTTTTATGACCTGGATGTAAGGACTCAAATTCTTTATAGGCTGTTTCAGCTTCTTCATATTTTTTTGCATAAAAATAACTATCTGCAAGGAGAAGTTCGGCAGTCACTGTATATGGACTAAATGGGTATTTATCTTTGATTTTTTGAAAATATTCAATGGCTCTATCAAAATTTTTTTCACTAAGTGCATCCTCTCCAGCTTCTAGGAGTTCAAGGGGAGTTTGTGGCTTTGGTTTTAAAAAATAATAATCTATAACGCCACAACTAGAGCATAATATACAAAAAAACAAGCTAAATATAATGAATCTTATTCTCATAGGATTTATCCAAAAGAGTTTAATCAATCTTTTTTTTGGAGAAAAAGGTAAGCAGAGTGGGCTGCTTGTGCACCATCTCCAACTGCTGTAACTACCTGTCTGCAGGTTTTAGCCCTGACATCTCCTGCTGCAAAAATTCCTGGCAGGTTAGTCTGCATTTCATTGTCGGTCTTTATAAAACCTCTCTCATCAACATCCATCTCCTTTGGGATAAAATTGGTATTTGGTGCTATTCCAATAAAGATAAACACGCCATCCACTTTTAGTTCTGTTTTGTTTTGAGTTTTTTTATTCAATATAAGGATTTCTTCAACATTATCTTTTCCCTTTATCTCTTCAACCACTGAGTCGTAGAGAACTTCTATTTTAGGATTTTTTAATACCCTTTCTTGATAGATTTTATATCCCCTAAATTGATCTCTCCTGTGTATTAAATATACCTTTTTTGCCAATTTTGAAAGATACACAGACTCTTCTAATGCTGTATTACCGCCTCCAATACAGGCCACTACTTGGTCCTTAAAAAACATCCCATCACATAAGGCACAATAAGATACGCCTCTACCTGTAAATTCCTCTTCTCCTGGCACACCTAATTTTTTGTGATTGGCTCCTGTGCAAATTATAACAGTCTTGGCTTTAACTTCTTCCCCTGAGAGTTTTATTTTGTTGTCCTTATATGCATGTTCTATTTTAATGACTTCATCTGTATACCTGTCAAATTCAAAGGAGGACAGGTGTTTTTCCATCTTTGCCATGAGTTCATACCCTTTTATCCCTTCTGGAAAACCAGGATAATTTTCAATAATCTCTGTATTTAGGACCTGTCCTCCTGGGGCAAATTTTTCTGTCCAGCCGATTTTAACTCCAGCCCTTAACAGATACATACATGCTGTTATACCTGCAGGTCCTCCCCCAATTACAAATGCGTCATATTCTTTCATCACTAAAACGCCTTTTCATCGATCATTTTTTTGAGGTTACTTTTGGCCACAGCTCCAGTAACTTGGGAAACCACTTCACCATTTTTAAATAAGATAAGTGTCGGTATAGCTCTGATACCATATTTACTTGGAGTTGACGGATTTTCGTCCACATTCATTTTAACAATTTTTACCTTCCCATCATATTCCTGGGCCAACTCTTCTACAACAGGTGCAATAGCCCTACAAGGTCCACACCATGGTGCCCAAAAATCTACCAGCACTGGTAATTCACTTTTTAAAACTTCTGTCTCAAAATTGTTGTCAGTAACTTCATTTGCCATAATTTCCTCCTCTTAAGTTGATATTATAAAATTTGCCGCAATATTGATATATAGATATTAGCAAGATGTGTTCATTGTCAACTCTTGTTTTTTATCTTCAAGTAGTCAAATGGGATAGGTTTACCCCTAGGTATTGCATCTATGTCAATGGTATGTATATATCCATTTTCATATAAAATTTTTCCAGCATATGCTATCATAACTCCATTATCAGTACAAAATCTTTTATCTGGGAAATATACTGGAAGAGAATATTTTTTTCCAAGATCAAAAAAATAATTTCTTATTATAGAATTGGCAGCAACTCCACCTGCAATCATTAATGACTTTATGTCCTTATTTTTTTTTAAAGCCCTCTCAAGCTTTATCACCAAGGTCTTTGCCACACAATGATTAAAGGAGGAGCAAACTTTACACAACATGGGATTAATATCTTTAATTTGTTCTATGTCTAGTTTTGTTGGCATTTTTTTTAATCTGATTTCTGGATGATTATTTAAAAAATTTAAAACTGCTGTTTTAAGTCCACTAAAGCTAAAGTCTAGGTTATCATTATCTATGTATGGGAGAGGAAACATTTTTGGATCAGGGTTAGCTAAGTTGGCTAATGTGTCTATGTATTTGCCGCCAGGATAGGGAAGATTAAGTAGTTTAGCGGTTTTGTCAAATGCTTCACCTACTGCATCATCTAGGGTCTTACCTATGAGATTAAATTCTATAGGATCTTGGACTTTGTATATTTGAGTGTGGCCTCCTGAAATAAGGAGGCCCAGTGCTGGAAACTCAATTTTATTTTCAATAAGACATGCAAGGATATGGGCATGAAGATGGTTTACGCCAACTAGTGGTCTATCAAGAGAAAGACATAGTCCTTTGGCAAATCCAAGGCCCACGAGCAGACTCCCCATCAGTCCAGGCCCTCTTGCAACACAAACAACATCGATCTCTTCAGGAGCTAAGGAGGATTCTTTAAGTGTTTCCATAAACAAAATAGGAATAGACTCTAGGTGATTTCTGGAGGCGATTTCAGGGACAACGCCACCAAAAATTGCATGGATATCTTCCTGTGACAAGAGCTTTTCGCAAATTATGTTATCATCCTGTAGAATAGCTATTCCTGTTTCATCGCAAGAGGTTTCAATTCCAAGATATATACTCATGTTTTAATTATTCACTTTTGCTTTCTTTGTATATTTCCCTGACTTTTTCAACCTCTTTTTTTGATCCTATGAAAAGGGGTGTTCTTTGATGTAATTCCTGGGGCTCTATTTCCAAGATACGGTTTAATCCATCAGTGGCCATTCCGCCTGCGTGTTCTACAACCATAGCCAGAGGAGATGCTTCATACAGCAGTCTGAGTTTTCCCTTGGGTTTTTTGGGGTCCCTATAATCTGCAGGATACATAAATATTCCACCATAGAGAAGTGTCCTGTGAAAATCAGCTACTAAAGATCCAATATATCTAAGGCTATACAACCTGCCAAGATCACTATTAGGATCTTTAAAGGTAGAGACTACTTTTTGAGTAGTTCCATCCCAGTAATTCCAATATGCCTCGTTTACTGAATATATCTTGCCCTGTTCAGGAATTCTAATATCAGGATGAGAAAGTAAAAATTCGCCAACAGTGGGATCTAAGGTAAAGCCATGGACTCCTCCATCTTTTGTTGTATACACCATCATGGTAGATGGTCCGTATATAAAATAGCCAGCTGCAACTTGTTCTATCCCTTTTTGAAGGACGTCACTTAATTCAACTTCTGGTCCAACTCTTTCCTTTTTTGCCCTGTATATAGAAAAGATAGTTCCAATGTTAACATTGGCCTCGATATTTGAAGATCCGTCTAAGGGATCAAATACCAAAAAATAGTCACCAAGAGGTAGACCATGAGGTATCTGGATAATGTCTGCGTGTTCTTCTGAAGCCATTGCGCATAAAACACCGGCCCTTTGCATCCTGTGGACTATTACTCTATGGGCGTATTCATCTAATCTCGTTACCTCTTCTCCATGTATATTTTTATCCCCAGTATACCCTAAAATGTCTACTAGCCCCGCCTTATTCACCTCTCTTGATATTATTTTTGCAGACAGAATAAGTTCGTTTAAGAGTCTAGTAAAACGTCCAGTAGCCATGGGAACCTGTTTCTGATGGAGTAGAAGGTGTTCTACTACTGTTACCTGTCTCATCTCTAGCCTCCTTAAGGTGATAATATTTATTCTTCAATTAAATAAAAAATTGGCTTATTACCTAAAAATTTTACCATCCAAAAGAGCTTCTTTTTTTTATATTTGATTATACCTTTGCTCTTGTTTTTTATCAATGAATTCCAGTTAATTTTTAAAATATTTGATCTCTCAATTCCATTGTCTATAAGTATATCTTTATTATCCACAATTGCGAATTTTTGTAATAAGTTACACTTGTAAAAGGCCAATTTTGTAACATCTAATAAAATTAATAGCAGATCAAACTCTCCTTTTCCTCTTCTTTGATAGTTAATTAAGGCCATTTTATTGTCATAAGTTAAATAACTCATTGAATTTTTGGATAATTTAGGGTAGTTTTTAAAGAGTCTATCTGGTTCTATACTGAGTTTTTGTCCAACCTGCTTGTTTAGAGTAATATGATTCTTTGTGCCTTGAAGTAGATATACTCCCACGATCCACGGCCTGTTGGAAATAATTTTTTGAGCTATTAGCTCAAAGTTTGAATTTGATAATTTTTCTAAAGTAGTGGTTAGGTAGTCAAGTTCACTATCAAATTTGTAAAAGGTATTTGCAAGTTTCTTTTCACCAAATGAAAGTTCCCATCTCTTTTTAGAAATACTGGTGTCCTCTTTTAAAAAACGACCCTGCCATAGATAGGTAACCTTTGACCATAGTGAACATCCGGTTAGAACAAAGATCAACAAGTATATAGAGAATATTTTTTTCACAAGCTTTTTCCTCTTATTCATTTTTTATTTGTAAAAGGAGTAAAAGTTTATTAATATACTCAGCACGAGATATATTGCTTTTTGCCTGTGGTGGTTTTATCCTTTTTAACCTAAAAAAGGCAACCCAAAAAAGGCAAAAAAATGGAATTTGGGATAATTTTTCTAATGGTTATTGTGGTTGTATCTATAGATTTTTTTATTTATTTAAAGATTGAAGAAAAGTTTAAAAATGGTGCAACTCCTCTTGAGGAAAACTATATTAGACTCAAAGATAAATATGAAGCTCTGAAATGTGAAGTTGAGATGTTGAAAAAGGAACTCAAGGAAAAAGAAGCAGAGTATGTAAAGTTGAAGAATAAAAAAGAGGTGGAAGAAAGAAAAAGTGAGCAGGCAGTGCCGGGTGAGGTAGAAATTTTGTTGTCTGAAAAGTTAGTGTCTGCCTCTGATATAGAAAAGGCAAAGGATTTTATAAAGAATAACAATCTTTCTTTTTCCATAAGCGATGCTTTAGTGCTTTTAGGTAAGCTAGAACCAAATGAAGCCCAATTAGTTAAGGCCAAGTTAAGGAAAGATGAATAATGTGTGTAGTAATTTCTGGTATTATATTATTTTTAATCTCTTTTTGGATACTGGGTTATATTTATCAACAAAATAAGGCCCAAATGTCTGTATCTCAAAGGAAATTGAAGGAAAAGATTAATTCTTTAAACAAGAAAATAAATGCCCTTGAAAAAGAAAAAAAGATTTACCAGGAAAAAATTCGCTCCCTTGAGGAAGAATTAAAAGAAATACAGGAAAAAATAGACGCTATTGAAGATAAAAACAAACTCAGAATAGATTAAATTGCACGGGCCTCTAATCTTGTGGCCAGTTTTTTTAAGATATTTAGGAGTTTCTTTTTTTTGGCCTTGTGTTTTGGCTCTATTTGTTTACCAACAGGTGGAGGAAATAGTTTTTCTTCAGCCTCTTTTATGGAACTTTTTAATTCAGCTATCTTTGTTTCATCAGTTTCTTTCTCCAATAGTTCTTTGTATATATTAAGAGCACCTCTATAATCCCCTTGAGCCATTAATATATCTGCCATAGTTTTTGTTTTAAATTCTATTTCTTCGCTTATCTGATCTTTTGTCTCAGCCTGGATTTTATCTTTATCTTGTTCAATTTCTGTTTTTTCCTTTATATATTTTGATTTTTCTTTAGATGGAGTTTCTTTGTTATATGTTAATAAAAAATCTTGTTTACTTAGATAGTTATAAATGCATTTGCTTATATTGAGTAGATTTCCATTTTTAAATACTATACTCAAGATAAAAATTAGCAGAGCTAAATCATAATTTTTGTTTTTAGATAGTAATTCCGCCCATTTTTTCCAAAAAGAACTATATTTGGTAAGGATACAATGAATTTTTTCAATATGTAAATTAGCCTCATTATCCATGTTATTTTTTGTAAGTAGATCTATCAAAAAGAGACGGGCCTCCATGTGTTCTGGATGTTTATCTAATCCCATTTTTAGAGTAGATATGGATTTATCTATGTTGTTTTTTTCAAGATATAGTTTAGCAAGCTGGAAAAATAGTTTGGATGAGGGATCTTGTTCTATGATCTCTTCAAATAGTTTTATCCTTTCATCTAAATCCATATTTCAATCCTGGAATAACATATAGGAATTAGTTTATTCTGATATAAATAATCTCATTTTTTCTTCCAAGGTGCAGCCTCTGCCTAATTATCTTTTCCTGAAATTCCTTATTATTTTTTATAAGCTGAATTTTTTGACTAAGCTCAATATTATGTAATTCAAGAAGTTCTACTTTTTTTTCGTAATTTTCCTTTAATTTTTTTAGTTTTAGGTAATTAAAAATTCCATTTGGTGAGATTGTGACTTTGTATAATAAAAAAAAATTTACACCTAAAAGAAAGATAATAATAATTTTTAGTAGTTTCAACCTATTCCCTCAAATCTAATTTTGCAAATATTTTAATTTTGTTAAATTTAACATACAATTGTTAATTTCTCGAAGCAAATCCTTTGCAATATATTCTAATTTTTTAAACTCCTTTTCAGAAATTTCTATATTATTAATATCTTTTTTAATATTTTTCAAAAATACATATTCTTTTTTAAAGAATTCCGTCCCAATAACCATATTAAAAATCGGTTGTGTTTCCAAGATAAAATCTATCCACCCTAAAAGTCGTAATTTTATATTTTTGCTATTCATCTTTTTGAGCAAATTTCCAAGGAATTAAAAAGTCTTCGTGTCTTTTGATTGCATTTTTGATTAAAGTATCAATATTTTCAAAGTCATCAGTTGAAATATAGGAATTTACTCCGAGTATAAATTCTCGATTGGGATCAAATGTCTTTGCTAGGTTTCCTAGAGCTATAACATTTATATATCTTCTCAAATTCCCTGGCCAAAGTTCTATTTCTTTAAAAATCATCTTTGTATCAGGAGAATCAGAAATTATGATCATATTGTATCTGTTGAGATTTATTTTTGCCACAGCCTCTTGTGTGTTTGAAGCTGTGCTTATTATATATCCCAATTCTTTTAATATTTTCTCTAATTTGTCAAATAGTTCCTTTTCCTTTAAAAATACAAAAGCAACCTTTGAACCTGGCGGATGCATCTCTGGTTCAACTGATGGTAAATTGAGTGCTTGATCAATACTACTTTCTTTAGACTCAGTGGGAAGATTTCTTTCAACACGAATTTTATAACCACATGCTGGACATTTTACTATAAATTTAGACACATTAGGGACCTTTTCATCTGGTATTTTGAATCTTTTATTGCAATTTGAGCATTGTATCTCCATACAACATCCTTTATTTATAGTTACTTATTCTTTTTTCATATTCTAAGTCCAATTCTAATCCTTCTATATCGCTCACCTTTTCCCCTCTTTTTGCCTTGATCTTGTCTATCATTTGTCCAAGTCTGGCCTTGTCAGAGCCATTTAGCATGGCGACTTCTTCGGTTATAATGCCATCTTCATAAAGTTTTGCTATGTACTGGTCAAAGGTTATCATTCCATAGGTGGAGCCAGATTCTATTACATTATAGAAGGTTTTTTCTCCTTGTTCACCATTGAGAATTAGATCCCGAATTCTGATATTGTTTACCATAATTTCAAAGGCAGCCACTCGTCCTCCCTGTTTTTTGGGGAGAAGTCTTTGAGACACAACATATTTTAGACTTTCAGACAAGCGACCTCTAATAAGTCTTTCTTCTGCAAGTTCAAACATTCCTATTATTCTATTCACAGTTTGTCCAGCATCTGATGTATGAAGGGTGCCCAAAACTAAATGTCCAGTTTCAGAAGCCTCAAGAGCTATTTCTACAGTTTCCCTGTCCCTCATCTCACCAACAAGGATGATTTTTGGTGCCTGACGAAGGGCAGCTCTTAGGCCTGAGGCAAATGTATCAAAGTCTATCCCTAATTCTCGCTGGTTAATAGTGGCTTTTTTGTGTGGGTGTATAAATTCTATGGGATCTTCTAGAGTAATAATATGCTTTTTTTGAGTAGAATTAATGTAATCAATCAAAGCTGCAAGGGAAGTTGACTTACCTGTCCCTGTTGCACCAGTAACTAAAATCAACC
>Ga0256842_1001567_pt1 | contig 18025 bp, 31 predicted proteins | sample 4559240metaG_FD_185973 | JGI IMG/M metagenome (GOLD analysis project Ga0256842, IMG submission 185973) | Hydrothermal vent microbial communities from Guaymas Basin, Mexico - 4559-240 | ecosystem: Environmental > Aquatic > Marine > Hydrothermal vents | place: Mexico: Guaymas Basin | collected...
TAGAGATGGTAATGCCCGGCGACAACATCGCCATGACTGTAGACTTGATAACCCCCATCGCCATGGACAAAGAGCTGCGTTTCGCCATCCGCGAAGGTGGTCGTACTGTTGGCGCCGGTGTTGTCAGTGAAATTGTTGAGTAATCGAGGTTAGCTAATGTCCAGCCAAAAAATAAGAATCCGCCTGAAAGCGTACGATCATAAATTGCTTGATATGGCTGTAAATGAAATTGTCGATACGGTAAAGCGTACCGGCTCCCGTCTGGCGGGGCCGATTCCGTTACCCACAGTGATAAATAAATACTGTGTGTTGCGCGGTCCGCACGTAAACAAGAAGAGTCGCGAGCAGTTCGAGATCCGTACGCACAAGCGTCTGGTAGACATTCTCGATCCCACGCAGCAGACTGTCGACGCGCTGATGAAACTGGATCTGTCGGCGGGTGTATTTGTTGAGATAAAGCTGTAAGGCAACAGGTTAAATAAATAAGGATAGTGTGATGGTAAACGGAATTCTTGGAAAAAAACTGGGTATGACCCAGATATTTACCGAGAGTGGTACACGCATCCCCGTTACAGTGATTGAAGCCGGGCCTTGCACGGTGGTACAGAAAAAAATCACGGAAACAGACGGGTATGAAGCGGTACAGCTCGGATTTGGGGCGCAAAAAGCGCACCGTGTAAACAAGCCTAGGGCTGGTCATTTTGCCAAGGCGGGCAAGGGTATGTTCGCATACCTGCGTGAAGTAGGCGGCGATGTTTCCGACTGTGAGGTGGGTACGGAGATAACCTGCGCCGATGTCTTTACCGCCGGAGATGTGGTGGACGTGACTGGTGTCAGCAAGGGTAAGGGCTTTCAGGGTGTTATGAAGCGCTGGAACTTTTCCGGTGGTCGCAGCACACACGGCTCCAAGTTTCATCGTGCTCCAGGTGCCATTGGCTGTAGCGCGTGGCCTTCGCATGTGTTCAAGGGCAAGAAGATGGCAGGCCAGATGGGAAATGAGCGCGTAACGACCCAGAACCTTGAGATTGTCGATGTGCGAGCTGAGCAGAATCTGATTCTGGTCAAGGGTGCGGTTCCTGGCCCCAAGAATGGTCTGGTTACTATACGCAAAGCTGTCAAGGCCTGAGCCGGACCAGTGGTTGTAGGGGAGAAAGTGGTATGGCAAATATAGCAGTTTACGATAAACAGAAAAACCAGGTGGCGGAGCGTGAACTCAGTGATGCTGTGTTCAACGCCGATATTAAGGAATATCTGGTTCATGATGTAGTGCGCTACCAATTGGCGGCGCGGCGTCAGGGTACTGCAGCTTGTAAGAATCGCAGTGCTGTGGCTGGTGGTGGTAAAAAGCCTTTTAAGCAAAAAGGTACTGGTAACGCCCGTCAGGGTACAGTCACTGCGCCCAATCATGTCGGAGGTGGTGTCGCGTTTGGCCCCTCACCGCGCAATTATGCTTTCAAGCTTAACCGCAAGGTTAAGAAACAGGCATTGTGTTCGGCATTGTCGGCGCGTTTCAAAGGTGAAAAGCTCACTGTCTTGCAGGATCTCAAGCTGGATGCCATCAGCACCAAGGGGTTCAAGCAGATTGTTGATACCTTTGAATTTAGTGATGCGCTGTTTGTTGTTGGGGAGCCCAATCCGGAAGCGGAACTGTCGGCGCGCAACCTGCGTAACGTGAAGGTTCTTCGTGCGGACGGTGTGAACGTTTATGACGTTCTTAAATACTCCAACCTGGTACTTACAGTGGATGCAGTTGAGCATCTGGAAGGGGTGTTGGCGTAATGAAACCGTTGCATCAGGTGTTGAAGAAGCCTTTGATTACCGAGAAAACTGCTATGCAAAAAGAGTCCGATGGGCGGGTAGTTTTTGAGGTGGCCATGGATGCCAATAAAATCGAGATAAAACAGGCTGTGGAAAAGGCTTTCGACGTGAAGGTTGAAAGTGTGAATACCATGATTGTCGCTGGCAAGATCAAGCGTGTTGGTCGGCAGTTTGGCAAACGACCTAATCGGAAGAAAGCATTTGTTACTCTCGCCGAAGGCAGCAATATCGACTTCTTTGGTGTTTGATAACAGTCTAAGGGATACGGAGTAAGAATAATGGCGATTAAAAAGTTTAAGCCGACCTCGCCGGGTCGCCGCCACATGACGGCCTCAACCTTTGAGGAAGTTACAAAAGCGACACCTGAAAAGTCACTGTTGGAGCCTTTGAAGAAATCAGGCGGCCGCAACAACAATGGTCGCATAACCAAGCGGCACACCGGTGGCGGACATAAGCGCAGGTATAGAATTATCGATTTCAAGCGGGATAAAAAAGAGATTCCGGCCAGGGTTGTTGCCATTGAGTACGACCCTAACCGCTCGGCGCGTATTGCCTTGCTGTGCTACGCTGATGGGGAGAAACGTTATATTTTGGCTCCGGTCGGTCTGGAAGTCGGGGCAGAAGTTGTCGCCAGTGAGAAAGCTGATATTCAGCCTGGCAATGCTATGACTATTCGCTCTATCCCTCTGGGTACTTGGGTGCATAACGTTGAGCTCAAGGTCGGCAAGGGAGGGCAGCTGGCGCGCAGTGCCGGTGCTTATGCCATGATTGCCGCTAAAGAAGGGCGTTATGCTCAGCTGCGACTGCCTTCCGGCGAGGTGCGGCTGGTGCTGCAGGATTGTTGCGCTACTATCGGTCAGGTAGGTAACGCAGACCATGAGAATGTCAAGATTGGTAAAGCCGGACGTAATCGTTGGCTGGGGAAACGCCCGCAGTCGCGTGGTGTGGTAATGAATCCGGTTGACCATCCACATGGTGGTGGCGAGGGTAAAAGCTCCGGAGGTCGACATCCTGTTACCCCGTGGGGGGTACCGACAAAGGGATATAAAACACGTAGCAACAAGCGTACTGATCGTTTCATCGTTCGGCGGCGGAACAAGTAGAGGAGTGAGTCGTGGCTAGATCTATAAAAAAAGGACCTTACGTCGAGGAAAGTCTGCTGCGTAAAGTTGATTTGGAAGGTGGCGCAACCGCCAATAAAGTAATCAAAACCTGGTCGCGTCGTAGCACGATCATACCTGAGTTCGTCGGTCATACTTTTGCTGTGCATAACGGTCGTAAGTTTTTGCCGGTGTATGTGACCGAGAATATGGTAGGTCATAAACTGGGTGAGTTTTCACCGACCCGGACTTACTACGGCCACGGTGCTGACAAGAAGTCTAAGAGAAAATAAACGCAACGGAGTTCCCGGATGGAAGCAAAAGCTAAGTTAAGATATGTCCGCATGTCGCCGCAGAAGGCACGGTTGGTTGTCGATATGGTACGCGGAAAAAATGTCCAAGATGCATTAAATATATTGCGTTTTTCCCCACAGAAGCCTGCAGGCATAGTAGCCGAGCTCCTTAAGTCGGCAGTGGCCAATGCAGAGCAGAAGGGGGTTGCTGATGTTGACAGGATGTACGTGAAAGCTATCACTGTCGACCAGGGGCCGTCGCTGAAGCGTTTTATCCCGCGGGCGCAGGGTCGTGCCAGCAAGATTCGTAAACCTACAAGTCACGTTCAGATTGTTCTGGACGAAATTTAGCTGATCAAGGAGGTGATAGTTTGGGCCAGAAAGTTCATCCTGTAGGATTTCGCCTGGGTGTAATCAGAACCTGGGAGTCGATGTGGTATGCGGATAGTGATTATTCTCAGTTTGTCCATGAGGATTTGAAACTGCGTGATTACCTGAAGAAGCGTCTTTACCATGCCGGTATCGCCAAGATTGAGATTGAGCGTGCCGCCGGGAAGATGAAGTTGAATATTTACGCTGCGCGTCCTGGCATAATCATTGGTAAGCGAGGTTCCGAGGTCGAAGCACTCAAGCTCGAACTGGCCAAACTCACCGACAAGGAAGTGTTCCTGAATATACAGGAAGTCCGTAAGCCGGAGATGAATGCTCAACTGGTTGCTGAGGGTGTTGCGCTGCAACTGGAACGGCGTGTAGCTTTCCGCCGTGCCATGAAACGCAGTGTCGGTCAGACCTTGCGCTTTGGCGCCCAGGGAATCAAAATCACATGCAGTGGCCGTCTTGGTGGTGCTGAGATGAGTCGTACCGAGTGGTATCGTGAGGGGAGAGTTCCCCTGCATACCATCCGCGCCGATATTGACTATGGTTTTGCTGAGGCGAAGACCACATATGGCATAATTGGGGTAAAGGTTCTCATCTTCAAGGGCGAAGTCCTTTCCAGGGAACAATAGGTTTGACAGATAGGAGTATGTAGTTATGTTGATGCCCAAGAAGGTTAAACATAGAAAACAGTTTAAAGGTCGTATGAAGGGTGCGGCGAAGGGGGCTACCGAGATCAACTTTGGTGATTTCGGTCTGCAGGCCACCAATCGCGGCTGGCTTTCTTCACGGCAAATCGAGTCGGCACGTCGTGCTATGACCCGTTATATAAAGCGTGGTGGTAAAATCTGGATTCGCTGCTTCCCCGACAAATCGCTTACCCGTAAAGCCGCTGAAACGCGTATGGGTAAAGGTAAGGGTTCGCCCGATAGTTGGGTTGCGGTAATTCGTCCGGGTCAGGTTTTGTATGAGATGCAGGGTGTTTCTGAGGAGATTGCCCGGGAAGCGTTCCGTCTGGCAGCTCACAAGCTGCCTGTTTCCACCAAGTTTGTTGCCAGGGAGGAGCTTTCAAATGACCGCTAAGGAATTGTCCGATCTTGAAGTGGATGAGCTGGAGAAGAAATCTCTGGAGCTGAGCCAGGAGTTGTTTGATCTGAAGTTTCAGCTGCATACGGGCCATCTTGAGAATACCGCAAGTATCTCTGCGCTGCGTAAGGATATTGCTCGGGTAAAAACTGTGTTGCGTCAGAAACGTGCACAACAGGTATTGGGGTAGATAGATATGGCAACTGAACGTCGAAATAAAAAGAAGCTCGTTGGTATTGTTACCAGTGACAAGATGGACAAGACCGTAGTCGTCAAGGTCGATACGCTGGTGCAGCATCCGGTTTATAAAAAATACCTGAAGCGCAGCACAAAATATAAGGCTCATGATGAGCAGAACCAGTGTGTTGTTGGTAATAAGGTGGTTATAACAGAGGCGCGCCCCCTTTCTCGTGACAAGCGCTGGCGTGTCAGCGAGATTCTCGAGAAAACGCTGTAGGCTAGGAGATTAGATAATGATTCAGATGCAGACAGTTCTTGATGTGGCAGATAATTCCGGTGCGCGGAAGCTTTGCTGTATCAAAGTGTTGGGCGGTTCCAAAAGGAAATATGCCGGGCTTGGAGATATCATCGTATGTTCGGTGCGTGAGGCCATGCCCAATTCCAAAGTAAAAAAGGGTGATGTGATTCGCGCAGTTATTGTGCGCACCGCCAAGGAAGTATCCCGCCCGGATGGATCGCGGATTCGTTTTGACAAAAATTCCGCTGTTGTCGTCAACGCCGCCGGTGAGCCAGTGGGTACCCGTATCTTTGGACCAGTTGCGCGTGAGTTGCGTGCGCGGCGCTTTATGAAAATCGTATCCCTGGCACCTGAGGTGCTCTGATACGGCTTGGAGAATATACAAAGATGGCTGCAAAAAAGTTTCATGTAAAAAAGGGTGATCTTGTGCAGGTGATGGCTGGCAAGGAGAAGGGCAAGCAGGGCAAGGTTCTGCGGGTGTTCTTCGATAAGAACCGGCTTACTGTCGAGAATCTGAATATGGTTAAGCGGCATGTCCGCCCTTCTCGCCAGAATCAGGATGGGGGCATCGTGGAAAAAGAGGCACCGCTCTCAGTTTCTAACGTAATGCTGGTTTGCAGTGCGTGTAACCAACCAACCAGGACTGGTATGCGGTTGCTGGAGAATGGTGACAAGGCTCGTTTCTGCAAAAAATGTAACGAGATTGTTGACAAGTAACGGAGATTTGAATGGCCAGGTTGAAAGATAAATATACGGATGAGCTCGCTCCCAAACTGCTCAAGGATCTGCAGCTTAGTAATGTGATGCAGGTTCCGCGGATTGAGAAGGTTGTGGTTAATATGGGTGTTGGTGAGGCTATCCAGAACATAAAGTTGTTGGAGTCGGCTGTGGAAGAGCTCGCTCTTATTGCCGGGCAGAAGCCGGTGATTACCAAGGCCAAAAAGTCAATCGCTGGCTTCAAGCTGCGCGAGAATATGCCTATCGGCTGTATGGTTACCTTGCGGCGTGAGCGGGCGTATGAATTTCTCGATCGCCTGATAAATATCGCTTTGCCACGGGTAAGAGACTTCAAGGGAGTGTCGCCCAAAGCTTTTGATGGTCGCGGTAATTATACGCTTGGAGTGCGCGAGCAGATTATTTTTCCTGAAGTCGATCTGGACAAGATTGCCAAGGTGGGTGGTCTGAATATCTCAATTGTTACCAGTGCGCAAAATGATGAGCAGGGACGGGCGCTGCTTACAGAGCTGGGCATGCCGTTCAGGAAATAAATCGGAGGATACTGTGGCAAAAAAATCTATGATCGCAAAGGCAGCACGCCAGCAGAAATTCAAGGTACGGCAGTATAACCGTTGTCCTCTGTGTGGTCGTCCGCGCGCCTATTACCGGAAGTTTGATATGTGCAGGATTTGCTTGCGCAAACTGGCACTTGAAGGTAAACTGCCCGGCGTTTTGAAATCAAGTTGGTAACGTATTAAGGAGTTGGATTCATGTCGATGACCGATCCTATTTCGGATATGCTGACTCGCATTCGTAATGCGGGTATGGCTAAGCATCAGAAACTTGAGATGCCTTCAAGTAAAATAAAAGTGGCCTTGGCGGCAGTGCTCAAAGAGCAGGGCTATATCAAAAATTTCAAGTTTATCAACGATGGTGTGCAGGGTGTTCTGCGTATCTATCTTAAGTATGATGATAAGAATACTCATGTAATTCATGAGATAAAGCGTGTTTCGACACCGGGCCGACGCATGTATGTAGGCAGTAGTGATATCCCCAAGGTGAAAAATGGTCTTGGGTGTGCGATTATATCTACGTCACAAGGACTGATGTCCGATGTAGCAGCCCGAGAATCCCAGATCGGTGGCGAATTGGTCTGCACCGTTTGGTAATCAGTTAAGGAGTGTAGACGATGTCTAGAATTGGTAAAAAACCTGTTCAGATCCCGGCTGGTGTAAAAATAAAGCGCGAAGGGGATCGCATAGAAGTTGAGGGGCCGAAGGGCAAGTTGTCCCGATTTATACCCGAGACGGTCGGTGTGGTGTTGGAAGCTGATACGATTGTGGTTACGCCGGTAAACGCCGGACGGCGAGATACTTCTCTGCAGGGCTTGTATCGTACCCTGGTCAGCAACATGATTGATGGTGTGACCAAGGGCTTCAGTAAGGTTCTTGAGATCAATGGTGTCGGTTATCGTGCTGATGTCAAAGGATCGGTTCTTAATCTGGCATTGGGGTATTCGCATCCCATTGAGTATCAGTTGCCCGAGGGAATTACTGTAGAAGTTGAAAAACAAACGCGCATCACTGTACACGGAATTGACAAAGAGGCGGTTGGTGCCACTGCGGCAAAAATTCGCTCGTTCCGGGAGCCTGAGCCATATAAAGGCAAAGGGATCAAATATGCTGATGAGCGCATTTTGAGAAAAGCCGGGAAGACCAAGTAATTAATAGTAACCAATTACGGGAGAGATAAAGTGGCTGGCGTAATAAGTAGAGCGGAATCAAGAAAGAGGCGGCAAGCACGCGTACGGCGCAAGGTGACAGGAACGCCGCAGCGACCACGCCTGTGTGTGTTCCGCAGCTCCAAGCACATATATGCGCAAATCATCGAAGATACTACCGGTACTTCGCTGGTTTCTGCTTCGACCCTTGATGCCGGCATCGGCGAGGGAGTGGATTATACCGGAAATGTTGCCGCTGCCAAAGCAGTAGGTGCAGCTGTTGCGAAAAAGGCTCTTGATAAAGATATCAAGGAAGTTGTTTTTGATCGTAATGGCTTTGTCTATCATGGTCGTGTTAAGGCCTTGGCCGATGCTGCGCGTGAAGCCGGACTTGAGTTTTAACGGAATAGGAGGGTCCTTTGCATCGCAATGAGCCAAATGAAACAGAATTGTTAGATCGTGTCATACATATCAACCGTTGCTCGAAGGTAGTGAAAGGTGGGCGGCGTTTCAGCTTTTCAGCACTTGTTGTTGTTGGTGATGGCAATGGCCGGGTTGGCTATGGTCACGGCAAGGCCAAAGAGGTGCCTGAGGCTATCCGCAAAGGGGTTGAAAAGGCTAAAAAGAGCATGATTGAAGTGCCTCTGGACGATCGTACCATCCCCTATGATGTTATCGGTAAGTTTGGTGCGGGCAGTGTGCTGCTTAAGCCGGCGTCGAAAGGTACTGGTGTTATAGCTGGTGGACCGGCGCGTGCGGTGCTGGAGGCTGCAGGTGTGGGCGATATTTTGTCCAAATGCCTGGGTTCCAATAATCCGCATAATGTTGTCAAGGCGACCATGAATGCGTTGTCGCAGCTCAAGAGTGGAGCCGAAATCAAGGCGAGACGGGGTGTTTCCGTTTAGACTCTAGCTGTTTGCAGGAGTAGATCAGATGGCGAATGAAATAAAAGTAACGCTTAAAAAGAGTGGTATCGGTCGGCCGGAGTATTTTACCCGTGTTCTGAAGGGGCTCGGGCTGACACGGTTGCATAAGACTGTAGTGGTCAAGGACACCCCGGAGATGCGTGGCATGATCAACAAAGTATGTCACATGGTTGAAGTGGAAGAAGCCTAGATAGGGATAACGATAATGGATTTGAGCAATTTAAGTCCCGCTGTGGGCTCGGTAAGGAATAGAAAACGCATTGGTCGCGGTGCAGGCTCCGGATTGGGTAAGACCGCAGGCAAAGGACATAAAGGGCAAAATGCCCGTTCTGGCGGTGGTGTGAAGCCCGGTTTTGAGGGTGGTCAGATGCCGTTGCAGCGGCGCCTGCCAAAGCGCGGGTTCACCCCTCTAAAGAAGAAGGTCTACGCCTTGGTAAATTTGCGTGATTTGGAATGTTTTGAGGCTGGCTCGTGCATTGATCCCGATATGCTGATCAAAACCGGCTTGATCAAGCGGGTGTGTGATGGTGTCAAAATCCTCGGTGATGGAGATATCAGTATCGCTCTTACGGTTAGAGCGCATAAGTTCAGCAAGGTTGCCGCTGAAAAAATCGTTGCCGCGGGTGGCAAGGTTGAGGTGCTGTAACCGTGTTTACTAGCCTGCGGAATATCTTTACCATCGTCGAACTGCGCAAGCGTATTTTCTATACGCTTGTAATGCTGGCAGTTTATCGCATTGGTTGCCACGTTCCTACACCGGGAATAAACGGTCAGGTGCTGGCCACCTTTTTTGAGGGTGCTCAGGGTACACTGCTGGGGTTGGTAAGTGCTTTTACTGGTGGTGCACTCAAGAGAATGACGGTTTTCGCTCTCGGTATCATGCCTTACATCAGTGCCTCAATTATTCTGCAGTTGCTGACGGTGGTATTTGAACCGGTTGAGCGGTTATCCAAAGAGGGCGAGCAGGGGCGTAAGGTGATAACCCGCTGGACCCGCTATGGGACTATCGCCTTGTCGGTTGTCCAGGGTGCCGGTATAGCGGTTGGGCTGCAGTCTATGACCGGTCCTGCGGGCGATCCGGTGGTGCCTCATCCCGGTTTTGGTTTTATTCTGTTGACCATTATTACCCTCACAGCGGGTACGGCGTTTATCATGTGGATAGGTGAGCAAATCACCGAGCATGGTGTTGGTAATGGTATTTCGCTGATAATCTTTGCTGGTATTGTTGCTAACCTGCCGTCGGCGATTTTCAACTCCATGCGTTTGTTGCGTACTGGCGCGTTGCCACTGCTGACGGTTATTTTCCTGTTGGCGGTTATGCTGGCAGTTGTTGCCGCCATTATTTTCATGGAAAGAGCGCAACGTCGAGTGCCAATCCATTATGCCAAAAGCGTAGTCGGTATGCGTAACCAGGGGGGACAGTCAAGTCATCTGCCGCTGAAGATCAACATGAGTGGGGTAATCCCGCCTATTTTTGCCAGCTCGATTATCATGTTTCCGGCTACGATAGCAAATTTTGTTGATGTGCCGTGGGTGAAGAATATGGCGGCCATGATGTCGCCAGGCAACTGGTTGTATAATGTGTTTTATGTTGCATTTATCGTTTTCTTCTGCTACTTCTACACGGCTGTGACTTTCAATCCAGTGGATGTTGCAGAAAATATAAAAAATCAGGGTGGCTACATACCGGGGATTCGCCCCGGCAAGCCAACATCAGAATATCTGGACATAGTGCTCAGTCGGCTGACGTTTGCCGGGGCTGTGTATGTTTCGCTGGTGTGTGTATTGCCGACGATGCTTATCAACCAGTTCAATGTACCGTTTTATTTCGGCGGCACGTCTCTGTTGATTGTTGTGGGTGTTGGTTTAGATACGGCATCACAGATTGAGTCACATCTTATCTCTCGTTCTTACGAAGGTTTTATGCGTGGTGCTTCCATCAAGGGACGGCGCGGCTAGGGAGACTGATAACATGAAGTTGATTTTGCTTGGACCGCCGGGTGCAGGAAAGGGGACGCAGGCCAAAATGCTGGTGGAGCATTTCGGCATTCCCCAGATATCTACAGGTGACATTCTGCGTGGGGCCATAAAGGCCGGCTCTCCCATGGGGTTGAAGGCTAAAGAGTACATGGACGCGGGGGCCTTGGTGCCAGATGAAGTGGTTGTCGGCATTGTAGAGGAACGCTTGCAGCAGGACGATTGTGCGGCAGGTTTTATCCTTGATGGATTTCCGCGGACCTTGCCGCAGGCTGATGCGCTGGCGGTTACCCTTAAAACTCTTGATAAAGAGCTTGATGCGGTGATCTCTCTGGTTGTCGATACCGAGGCGCTGGTAGCGCGCCTGGCCGGTAGGCGTACATGCCGTGATTGTGGTGCCGGGTACCATTTGCTGCATGAGCCGCCGCGCAAGGATGGTATCTGTGATAAGTGCTCCGGCGAGCTGATACAGCGCGATGATGATAAGGAAGAGACAATCCGCAATCGTATGGAGGTTTATCAGCAGCAGACAGCGCCGCTAGTTGATTATTACCGAAACCTTGGCTTGTTGAGTGAGGTCGATGGCATGATGGATATCTCTGCAGTTGGACAGAGAATTTTGGAGATTCTTAAGGCGTAGACTGTGATTATTGTCAAGTCACCACGTGAGATAGAGCTGATGCGGGTTCCTTGTCGCATTGTCGCCGAGATTCTCGCCCAGTTGAGTGAGATGGTTCAGCCCGGGGTGACGACATACGATCTGGACAAGTTTGCCGAGCATGAGTGTAAACGGCGTAAGGTGAAACCGGCGTTCAAAGGGTATGGTGGATTTCCTTACACTATTTGTTCCTCGCCCAATGAGGTTGTTGTACATGGCTTTGCTGATAAGCGGCCGTTGAAGGAAGGGGATATCCTCAGCATTGATTTCGGCGTACTCAGTGGTGGTTACTATGGTGATGCCGCGCTTACTGTTCCGGTTGGGAAGGTCAGTGATGATGACGTTAAGCTGATGGATGTTACACGAGAATCGCTCAACGCCGGTATCGGCCAGGCGCGTAGTGGCAACCGTTTGCAGGATATTTCGTCAGCGGTACAGCAGGTGGTTGAGGACGCTGGATTTTCGGTGGTGCGTGAGTTTGTCGGTCACGGCATCGGTCGAAACTTGCATGAAGATCCGCAGATTCCCAATTATGGCAGCAAAGGATGTGGTCCTGTGCTGAAGACCGGGATGGTGCTGGCGATAGAGCCCATGGTCAATGCTGGCAGTTGTCATGTCAAAGTGCTTGATGACGGCTGGACGGCGGTTACTAAGGATGGAAAACGATCTGCCCATTTTGAGCACACGGTGGTAGTAACGGAAAATGGCGCAGAGATATTAACTAAATGCAGCTAGCTCTGCATGTACGTTTCTCGTAGAGGTCGGATATTATGAAAGTTCGCGCATCGGTGAAAACCATTTGTGACAAATGCAAAGTAATTAAGCGCAAGGGCGTGTTGCGTGTTATTTGCGAAAACCCGAAACACAAGCAGAGACAGGGTTAGAACCGGGAGGGTATTGACTTGGCACGTATCGCTGGTATTGATTTACCGAAAAATAAACGGATTGAAATTGCGTTGACCTATATCTATGGTATCGGTCGTTCTACAGCGCAGCAGATTCTAACCCAAGCTGGTGTCAGTTTTGATACCCGCTCTGATGATTTGACTGAATCTGAGGTTGCGCAGATTCGCAAAATTATTGACTCGCAATGCCGGGTGGAAGGGGACTTGCGACGTGAAGTCTCCATGAATATCAAGCGCATGATGGATCTTGGCTGTTATCGTGGATTGCGCCACCGCCGTGGGTTGCCTGTTCGTGGGCAGAAGACCAAAACCAACGCGCGTACCCGTAAGGGACCGCGTAAGACGGTTGCCGGTAAGAAGAAATAATTGGAGGAACGATGGCTAAGCCAGGTAAGAAAGTAGTAAGAAAGAGCAGGACTAAAAAGAATATTGTTAATGGAGTGGCGCATATTCAGGCGACGTTTAACAATACTATAGTGTCTATCGCTGATGTCAGCGGAAATGTTATCTCTTGGGCCACTTCCGGCGGCTCAGGGTTTAAGGGCTCGCGTAAAAGTACACCGTTTGCTGCTCAGGTGGCTGCCGAAACCGCTGCCAAGGCCGCGCAGGAACACGGGCTGCGTAACGTGGAGGTGTGCGTTAAGGGGCCGGGATCAGGGCGTGAGTCGGCGCTGCGTGCTTTGCAGGCGGCCGGTTTGAACGTCACCATGATCAAGGATGTTACTCCCATACCGCATAATGGATGCCGTCCGCCCAAGCGCCGTCGCGTATAACGGCTGGTTTGCTTGGCGATAGACTATAGAGGATTTAGAAATGGCAAAGAACTTTACTCCCAAGGGTAAGATTGTACGTCGTCTTGGTGTTAATATTTTTGGTAACCCCAAGTATGACCGTCTGCTTGAGCGTCGTCCCACTCCGCCTGGACAACATGGCGGTGGTCGTCGTGGCAAGCCCTCCGATTATTCCCGCCAGCTGAACGAGAAGCAGAAAGTACGCTTTTGCTATGGGCTGAGTGAGAAACAATTCCGCCGCGTGTTTGACAAGGCCAAGCAGATGAAGGGGATCACCGGTCACAATATGTTGATCCTGCTTGAGCGTCGGCTTGACAATATGGTTTACCGGCTTGGTTTTGCGTCGAGTCGTACTGAGGCGCGGTTGTTTGTTCGTCACGGCCACTTTCTGGTTAACGGACGCAAAGTGAATATACCATCTTATCTGGTACGTGCCGGCGATGTTATTGAGGTGCGCGAAAAAAGTCGTAAGATCGCCAAGATATCCGAGTCTTTGGACAGCGTTATGCGGCGTGGTATTCCGGCATGGCTTGAGCTTGAGCGCGACGCCTTCAAGGGTAGCGTCAAAACTTTGCCGGAACGTGAAGAGTTGACCTCTCCGGTGTTCGAGGAACAGCTGATTGTTGAACTTTATTCCAAGTAATCACAATCGCGTGTGAACCCTCACCATGGAGTATTTGCATGTATAAAAACTGGCGGGATTTGATTAAGCCAAAAAAATTGCAGGTCGACAGTAAAACCCTTACAAGTAGCTATGGCAAGTTTTACGCTGAGCCTTTTGAGCGTGGTTTTGGTACTACTATTGGCAACTCATTACGACGTATATTGCTATCATCCCTGCAGGGGGCCGCAATAGTTTCAGTGCGCATCAAGGGTGTATTGCACGAATTTTCCACTATCCCATGCGTGACAGAGGATGTTACCGACATCATTCTTAATCTCAAAACGGTGTTGCTCAAGCTGGAGGGGCAGGACAGCCGTAATGTGCGCATTGTGAAAAAGGGAGCCGGAGTGATAACGGCTGGTGATATCATCACTGATGCCAATGTGGAGGTGCTTAACCCTGATCAGTACATTGCCACCTGTACCAAGGGCGCTGATGTTGAGATCGACATGGTGGTTGCGCTGGGTAAGGGTTATGTAACAGCTGAACGCAATCGTGACGAAAAGGCGCCGGTGGGGACTATTCCCATTGACGCAATTTTCTCTCCGATTAAAAAGGTTAACTACAGTGTTACTAATGCCCGTGTCGGTCAGATCACCGATTACGACAAGTTGACACTGGAGGTGTGGACAGATGGCAGTGTTACTCCTGAGGATTCGGTGGCGTATGCCGCTAAAATTCTTAAGGAACACATCCAGATGTTCATCAATTTTGATGAGGAGCAAGTTCCGGTCGAGGAGCCTGAAGTTGAGGAGGTTCAGCGCATCAATGAGAATCTCTATCGCAGCGTTGAGGAACTGGAACTATCGGTACGCAGTGCCAATTGCCTGAAGAATGCCAAGATTGCTCTTATCGGTGACTTGGTGCAGAAGACTGAGGCAGAGATGCTTAAGACGCAGAATTTTGGGCGTAAATCACTGAATGAGATCAAGGATATACTGGCTGAGATGGGTTTGACTCTGGGGATGAAACTGGAGAATTTCCCCGATCCGGAATATCTGAAAGTACTGCAGAAGAGTCGCGAAGAAAACAGTTAGAATTTTACGCATAGAAAGGATAGTCGAGTTATGCGTCACAATAAGACAGGCAGACGGTTAGGTCGTAACTCCAGCCATCGCAAAGCGATGCTGAGAAACATGGTAACATCTCTGCTCGATAATGAGCGGATTACCACTACCGATGCGCGCGCCAAAGAGGTGCGTAAAATTGCAGAAAAGATGATTACTCTTGGCAAACGCGGTGATCTGCATGCTCGTCGTCAGGCCATGAGTGTAATTTTTGACAAAAAGGTTGTCGGTAAATTGTTTGAGCGCCTGGCACCGCGTTACCAGGAGCGCAATGGTGGTTATACCCGCATCATCAAGGTGGGTAGTCGTCAGGGTGACAATGCGCCCATGTCGATTATCGAGTTTGTTGAGGCGGACAAGGCTGCTGAGTAGCTTGCAGCTTTATATACAGGCACAGACTAAAGGCAAGGGATTTCCCTTGCCTTTTTTTTGCTGTTTGACTTAGTTTATAACGGCTCCCGGGTTTTTTGAACAGTACGGGTGGCATGGAGTCGCTTAGCGGTATAATTTCCCGTCGAGTATCTGAGTACATCGTATGTGAGTTGGTATGCCTGTTTATCCATCCTATGAACAATTTTGCAGTTTGACTGGGCAAGGGAATCTGATTCCCGTGTACCGGGAGATTCTCGCTGACATGGAGACCCCGGTTTCAGCTTTCAAGAAGATTGACGACGGTAAGTTGTCTTTTCTGCTGGAGAGTATTGAGGGGGGGGAGAAGTGGGCGCGCTATTCGTTTCTTGCCTCCGGAGCTGCAACGGTATTCCGCTCGCGCGGCGATGAGTATCAGGTATTGCGTGATGGAGCTGTCGTTGAGTCTGGTAGCAGCAGTGACCCCATAGAACATCTGCAGCAGCTGATGAGCCGGTACCGGCCGGTGGAGATGGAGGAACTGCCGCGTTTTTGCGGCGGTGCCGTCGGTTACATGGGTTACGACATGGTGCGCTATGTCGAGCAGCTGCCTGATGCCAATCCTGCCGCCATTGGGGCGTATGATTGCTGCTTTGTCTTTACCGATACCCTGCTCATATTCGATAACCGCCGCCAGAAAATCAAGGTGCTGTGTAACGCTTTTGTCGAGTCCGGGGCGGATTTGCGGGCGTTGTATGACGAATCGGTGACAAAAATAGAAGCCCTTATTGCACGTTTGCGTGCGCCGTTACCGCTCACGGACGCTGTACCAGCTGCGGCGATGCCGCAGTTCGCGTCAAATTTCAGCCGGGACGATTTTGTCCGCGCCGTGGAGCAGTGCAAGGAATACGTGCGCAGCGGCGATATTATCCAGGTGGTGTTGTCACAACGCTTCAGCGCCGCCTCAGCCGTTGATCCGTTTGATATCTATCGCTCCCTGCGTACCATCAATCCGTCGCCGTATATGTTTTTTCTCCGCTTCGACAATACCCTGGTGGTGGGGGCGTCGCCAGAGGTGCTGGTGCGACAGGAAGGCGATATGGTCGATGTCCGTCCCATCGCCGGCACCCGCCCGCGCGGCAGCAGTGCCGATGAGGATCTGCGCTTGGAACAGGAACTGCTCGCCGACCCCAAGGAGGTGGCTGAGCATGTGATGCTGGTGGATCTGGGGCGCAATGACCTAGGACGGATCTGTGCTACCGGCACTGTTGAAGTAAGCGAGTTCAAGGTAATTGAGCGCTATTCGCATGTAATGCATATTGTTTCTAATGTGCGTGGCCGGGTGCGGCCGGGCAGCAGTGCTTTTGATACCTTCCGTGCCACCTTTCCCGCCGGTACTTTAAGCGGGGCGCCGAAGATCCGCGCCATGGAGATTATCGACGAGATGGAGCCGGTGCGGCGTGAGATTTACGGTGGCGCCGTGGGTTATTTCTCCTTCTCCGGCAACATGGATATGGCCATCGCCATTCGCACCCTGGTGGTGCATGATGGTGTTATTCACCTGCAGGCTGGTGCCGGTATCGTCGCCGATTCCGATCCTGAGGCGGAGTACGAGGAGACCATCAACAAAGCCAAAGGGGTGATGCGCGCCATTGAGATGGCCCATGGAGGGCTGGAATAATGCTGTTGATGATCGATAACTACGATTCCTTCACCTACAATCTGGTGCAGTATTTCCGCGAGCTGGGCGAAGAGGTGGTGGTCAAACGCAACGATGCCGTTGATCTCGCTGCCATTGCCGCGTTGGCGCCTGATAAACTGGTGATTTCGCCCGGGCCGTGCGCGCCGGAGCAGGCGGGGATCTCGGTGGCCGCCATCAGACATTTTGCCGGCAACATTCCGCTATTCGGTGTCTGTCTCGGCTGCCAGTCCATTGCCGCCGCTTTTGGCGGCAATATCGTGCGCACGGCAGAATTGATGCACGGCAAAACCAGCCAGATTCATCATGCAGGTGCCGGTGTGTTCGCCGGGTTGGACAATCCGTTTACCGCTACCCGCTATCATTCGCTGGTGGTGGAGCGTAAGAGCCTGCCGCCGGAATTGGCGCTAACCGCCTGGACTGAAGACGGCACTATAATGGGCATTCAGCACACCACCCTGCCGGTGTGGGGCGTACAGTTTCATCCTGAATCTATTCTGTCTGTGTGCGGCAAGGAACTGCTGGATAACTTTTTGCACTGTGCAGACGATTTTCGGAGCAATAGATGATAAAAGAAGCCATTGCGACCGTTGTGGAAGGTAACGATCTGAGCGAGAGCGTCATGATAGATGTCATGAATCAGATCATGGGCGGGGAAGCGACCCCGGCGCAGATCGGCGCCTTTATTACCGCGTTGCGCATCAAAGGGGAGACCATTGAGGAGATCACCGGCGCGGCACGGGTGATGCGCGAACGCGCCACGCCGATAAGGGTGGCCACCAGCCTCGATATCGACCGGGAAGATATCAACAGCGAGCGTGAAACCATCATTGATACCTGCGGCACCGGCGGCAGCGGTACCCGAACCTTCAATATCTCCACCACGGTGGCATTTGTTGTCGCCGCCTGCGGCGTCAAAGTAGCCAAACACGGTAATCGCAGTATCTCCTCGGCATGCGGCAGTGCCGACGTGCTAGAGCAACTTGGAGTCAATGTGGAAATTGCACCGGCGCAGGTGGAACGCTGTATAAACGAAATCGGCGTCGGTTTTCTGTATGCTCCGGCTCTGCATGGCGCCATGAAACACGCCATCGGTCCACGGCGTGAAATCGGTATTCGGACTATTTTCAATATTCTCGGCCCGTTGACCAACCCTGCCGGTGCCAGTCGCCAGGTGCTGGGTGTCTACCGTGAGCAACTGGTAGAGCCCATGGCGCGGGTGCTGAGCAAACTCGGATGCCAGCGCGGCTATGTGGTTCACGGTCTCGATGGTATGGACGAGATCACCCTGACGTGTTGCAGCCGTATCGCCACCATTAACGCGGACACTGTTCAGCTCGATACTTTAGATCCGCGCTCTTTCGGTTTCAGTTACTGCGCCCTGGAGGATCTGCAGGGTGGTG
>Ga0256842_1001568_pt1 | contig 18017 bp, 19 predicted proteins | sample 4559240metaG_FD_185973 | JGI IMG/M metagenome (GOLD analysis project Ga0256842, IMG submission 185973) | Hydrothermal vent microbial communities from Guaymas Basin, Mexico - 4559-240 | ecosystem: Environmental > Aquatic > Marine > Hydrothermal vents | place: Mexico: Guaymas Basin | collected...
TCACCTCAACAACATAATCTTTTGTAATCTTATCTACCTTGATACCTTCAAAACTGACTTCATCCACTTTTGTTTCATTTATTTCATGTAAAACTTTCCCGATTCTCACATCCTCGCTGTTGTCTTCAAGGTTGATTTTGTGGGCAAACAGCCACATCTGCGTTTTACAGTGAAAATAGTAATTAACTATCGTACCTGTTATCATAAAAACATCCCCTCTTGATACTTGCTAAACGCTTTTCTGTCAAATTTCAGCTCGTCATCTACAAATTCCTCATATTCGCTTATCATATATATGCCGCCAACCAAATCATTGTATTTTTTAATATTTACATAAGAATAAACATTAAAAGTAAAAAACTGCATAAGTGCGTAAATTTCCGAAAGCACTACTTTTCTTTTCGCATAATTTTCTATTTCGTTAGCTTCCTTGTAAGCCTCCCAAACCTTAAATCCGTCAAGCATTCCATCTGTTACTAACTCACTTTTAATTTTCAAATCAAATTCACTGATATCGATACTAAACGGCAGGAAAATAGTGTGGGTTTTAATATTTATAAGTTTCATCTCTTTTCTTACCCACTCAAAATCGAGGTTTGTGACTTTACTTTTAAAAATTTCAATTTCGCTTTTTGTGGATTTAATCTTTTCTTTTTCTTTTTTAAGTGCTATCAATACGTCGATATAATATTTCTCATACTTTTTACTCAAAAACACATTTTTATAACTCTTTATAGAAAACCCTAGCCTAATATCTCCCCTGTAAATATCCGCCTCTTTATCCATATCAAAAAAATAGACTTTTGAATTTTTCTTGCCGTTTCTGTTAATCCGCCCTATAAACTGCTCTTCATTCTCAAGCAGACTTACATCTTTAAGTCCTAAATCCATATCGATATCCACCCCGGCCTCAATCACCTGCGTTGAGATTAAAAGCACTTTTTTATCACTTTTACATCGTTTTATAACTTTTTCGCGGTAGAGTTTATTATCATCGCCTGTAAGCAGATATACTTCATAGTCCAAATCTTTTATATACTCATAAAACTCTTTTGCCCTCTCTTTTTTAATAAACTCCACCAACACTTTTTGCCTGTTTTCTTTAAGTATCATTTCTTCAATATCTTCAAACTCTATATCTTTATCAAGCATTGAAAAATCAACCTCAACCCTATCCTTAAACACCGGATGTTTGAGATAACCGCTTCCAAGCAAATCTACAAACTTCTCTTCATTAAGCAGTCTGTCAAGCCTTGGAAGAGTAGCGGACATTATGATAAGTTTAAATCCGATTATCTTGCTGTAAACATTCAACATCTCAACCATATACCACCACTTATCGACATTATAGCTTTGTATTTCATCAAGTATAACTACACTTCCGGCAAGCTGCCAAAGAGGAAAATTCTCTTCCTTCCCAACCCCAAACAATAGCCCAAAAAAATTCACATGAGTAGTCAAAACAAAAGGATAATGATAAAACGCTCTGTTAAGATACGCAGTCTCATATTGCCTTAAATCACTTTCATCAAACTCAATAGGAGTAGTTGAATTTATAACCACAACATCGTCAAATATTTTTCTAAACACCCCGGCTGTCTGCTCAACCAATGTATTAAAAGGAAAAACATAAAAAATCTTTTTCGGCTCAAATTTTAATGCCAGATTCATACTCATAAGCGTTTTTCCGGCACCTGTAGGGGCATTGAGATAGAAGATGTTTTTATCAAGGTTTTGAATCAGCTTTTCTTCGCTTTTTCGAAACATCTCCCGCCTGATTGTATTCAGCTCCCCTTCAAACTTATCCATATTTTTAATTACATCATATTCGTAAAATTTTTCTCTTTCTTTAAACTCACCAAAATCATCAATCTCAATATCTGCCATATATTCAAGAGTTGCATAATAATCAGCACTTATTAACATACTATAAATTAGCTTAATAACCACATAAAATTCTATACCAAAATACTTATCAACACTTTGATATTGAAGAATGCCTTTTAAATCAAACTCATCCGAAAAATCATTAACAAACTTCCCAAACTCCCCAAGTTTCGAATGGTGCTTTGATATTACGTAACAAAGCCCAAGGAGTAAAAATAAAGTCTTATAATACTCCTCATCATCTTTTGTCTCATCATCTACCAAATATGAATATTTCTCAAAAAATATCTTTGCCGACAAATACGAATGCTTCGTATCCCCAGAGTCAATAGCCAAATCTTTAAAAGCTTTGTTTTTCATTATGTAATATTGAAAATTCGGATTTTTCTTCCCCTCATCGTGCATCACCACCGCATCAATTATCATCTGTTTAACTAACTCTTTATCTTTTATCCCCAAACTATCAACAACCCTATCCGTATCAACTTTTTGAAGAATTTTATCAAGATATTTTTTGGTAAGTTTTTTATGCTCTTCAAGAAATTCGGGAGGTTTTTTATGGTGGAGGTGGGAGAAAATCTCATCCACACCACACCCCTTCCCCCTCAACCTCCCACATCTCATCACTCTCCACTATCCAACTACTAAAAATCATCTTTTCGTATTCATAAATCAAAAACTTCTCTTTAAGCCCCACCGGCAGATACTCTTCATAATAAAATTTCATATCACGACTTCTACTATTAATTGAGATTACTATAACCTTATCTTTTGGTACAAGTGAGATACATTTAAGCGGCTCGGTTGCTTTTTTTAGTTCAATTTCTTCAAAATCGCTAAATTTAGCAAAATGTTCGTTTTTGCCAAGGTATGGGTTATAGACAAATTCCATTGATTCAATTCTTCTTTTAAGCTCCCTGTACTCTTCACTTCCGTCATCCACCACCACAATATCCCAGCTTGGCTTTTCAAGCCACTGCTCTTTTATTATCAGGTTGCCGCCCTGCTCGCCACTTGCATAGCCTACCGAATTGTTAAATGCTTGAATTTTTTTATTAAAATACGGTTTTTTTGGAATTATCGCAACTTTCAGATGCCTTAACCTTTTATAAAACTCCGGATAATCTTTTATATCTTTATGATATCCTTCAAGTCCCATAATTGCTCCGAATATCCCAAGCAAAGCGACTTTATGGATATGGGAATATGTAAAATAAACATCCTGATTAACATCAGGTTTTTTAAAATGAGCGAATTTTCCGCTTAGGTTAAATTTAAACGCTTTCATTCAAATATACTCTTTACATCATATTTCGTTTTCACTTTCAACTTATAAGGGTCGGCAAAAACTTCGATTTTCGCTCCACCTCCTATCAAGTTTTCCACTACGCTTAAATCAACTTCTCTTTTGTCACTGTCAAACTCAATATACTCGCTCAAATCCGGCAGATATTTATCCGTGTCATATTCCACAAACAAAGCAAACTCGTTGTCACACCCGAATTTTGAATTTGTGGCAAACTGCGTTACCGCCGTCTTTGCCACTCTTTTAAATTCTTCATAATCTTCATCCGTGTAACCATCAAACCCTTCTATCATTTTCATATATTCTTTATAATTATTCGGATTTACACTGAAACCGTAAAAATAGTGAGCTTCATCAACCATTATTTTAGTCCCTAGGGTTGACTGATTTACATCCTCACCGCCTCCGACTTTTTTAGCATCGCTAAAAGGCGATAAAATATCCTGAATTTCCACGTTTGTATTTTCAAACTTATTAAACCCCTGCCCGAACTGAACGGCACCAGTAATTGAGAGATTTTGCCCTTCTTCCGCAAAAGTTGCCCCGAAATTTTTAACGTCAATACACTCAAAAAGATTTTTCAAAACTTCCGTTGTCTCAGTCTTTTTCTTTAGTTCCCCAAAAAGCTCCTCATATCTTTCTTTAAGAGTTTTCGGGCGAAAACCTTTTTTATCTTCTATATAGCTTTTAAGATACAATACTTTCTTGCCCTCATCATTCCACATTTTTTTCATCGGATATTTAAGTGCTTTGTCACTTCCAAATATCTGCCCTTCGCTTGTAGTTTTAGGTCGCCCTGTAAAATCCGCATTCCAATTACTCATAATAGCCCTTACCCCGATAATTCCATATGCTCTTTTCATTTTATTCTCCTCCTAATTGATCATTTTGATGTTCATTCTCTTTAACTAATATTTCCAGTAAAAACAATAATTGTTTATCTTTGTTAAAAGAAAATAAAGGATGAATTTGGAATGAAATAAATATTCCAATAATACTTAATATAAAAAAGAAAGCCAAAATATATAAATCTTTTCCATTATTTAAATTACCGCTGCTTAAAATAGCAAGTAAAATTGCAAAACTAACTACAAATACAGGATTTTTTTCTACCAATGAAATATTGGTTATACTATTCAAGTTTTTTATATTTTTAACAATATCATTTAAACTTTTATTTAAATAATCTCTATTATTTATTTCTTTTTTCAATAAAAAATATTTAATATCTAACCAATAATTTTGAAAATGATTTAATGATTCAATTTTTTTCTCTTTAATAATTTTTTCTCTAAATTTTTTCATTAAATCCGCAAAAATTATTCCAATTATTATTGCAAAAATAAAAATACCAATATGTAGATTGTTAAAATAAAAAACAATTATTAAGAATAAAATAAAAATAAATATACATCTTCCTTTGAATATAAAACAAGCTTTTCTCAAACTCAATTCTTTATTAATAGAATTCCATATTTCAAAAACTTCATTCATTCTTTCTAACATTTTTCATTCTTTTTATAAAAAATATTCTCACTCTAAACTGTCCCCCTTTGTCAAGACCAATTAGCAAAAATTTTTATGTCCATTGGTTATGCTACCTTTTGTAACTTGTTTTGTGCAATTTTGACATTTGCAAAGTAAACTTCATCAGGTGTTTTATAACCGATTGATGAATGAAGTCTTTTTGAATTGTAGTTTCTTATATATTTACCTATTTCATTTCTTGCCTCCTTTAGATTTTTATATGATTTTAAATAAACTTCCTCATATTTTAAACTCCTAAAAAATCTTTCAACCACAATATTGTCTATACTTCTACCTTTTGCATCCATTGATATTGAGATATTATTGTATTTTAAAATTTCAATATGCTCTTTTGCCGTATACTGACTTCCCTGGTCTGAATTAACTGTATAATTTTCATAAAAACTCCAAAGGCAGACATTGTATACATTTAAACAGTTAATAAAGGAAATCAAAAAGTATAAAAAAGAATTTGTCACCGCACAGATTATTGCATTAACCGCAACGATTATTTCTATTCCGATACCTATGCTTATGCCTTTACTTATTGACGAGGTTCTGCTTAAAAAACCGGGAGTGTGGGTAGATGGTATAAATAAAATATTCGGAAGCTGTTCGGCGTTTTGTTCTGTAATAGTAACACTCATAACCGTGCTTGTTTTAAGAAGTCTGTTTGTGGCCCTAAACGTAGCGCAGGGTTATTTTTTTGAAAAAATTACAAAAGACATAACCTACAAAATCAGACTAAGGGTGCTGAGTCATCTTAAAAACCTCTCCATTAACGAATATGAAAATCTAAAAACCGGAGATATAGCAAGCCGTCTTATAAGCGATGTGAATACGGTTGAGGAGTTTTTAATAAAATCAGTCTCCCGCTTTGTAATCTCCGCCCTTACGCTTATAGGTGTGGCAATAGTTTTGCTGCTGATAAACTGGAAACTAGGGCTTTTCATTCTAATACTCAATCCTTTTGTAGTGGTTCTTTCGGGCAAAATTGCAAGAAAAGTCAAAAAATACAAGGCTGCCGAAAACCGTGCAATTTCGATATTTCAAGAAGCCCTTATCGAAACGCTTGAGCTTTTTGAGCAGATAAAAGCATATAACAAAGAAACTTTCTTTTTCAAAAAACTTTTTGAGCTTACAAAAGAGCTTAAACAAAAAGCTTTTGATTTCAGCTACAAAGTCGAAGCGTTTAACAAACTGAGCTTTCTTATATTTTTGATAGGATTCGAAATATTCAGAGCCGCAGGCATTTTAGCCGTGGCATATGACAACCTCACAATCGGACTGATGCTGGCAGTTTATAGTTATTTATGGTTTATGATGACGCCGATTCAGGATATTATCTCCATTCAATACAATTATTTTGCGGCAAAAGCGGCGCTTGAGAGGATAAACGAAACGCTAAATCTAAAAACCGAACCCAAATTCCCCCACAAACAAAATCCTTTTAACAAGCCCGTAAAAATAGAAATCCAAAACATATCTTTCAAATATACTCAAAGCGGCTGGATATTAAAAAACGCCTCGGCAACTATCCGTCCAAATAAAATTACGGCGCTCATCGGTGCAAGCGGCGGGGGAAAAACGACACTTGCAAAAATAATCGCGGGATTTTTTACCCCCAATGACGGGGATATAAGATACAACTCCATAAGTTATAAAGATATCGGACTTGATAAAATACGCGAAAACGTAAGTCTTATATTACAGGAAACCAGACTTTTTAACGATACACTTTTGTTTAACCTGACGCTCGGAAAAAAATTTGAAGAAAAAGAACTATGGGAAGCTCTAAAACTTTCTGAACTTAAAGACACGATTGAAAAATGGCCCGAAAAACTGAATACTTACGTAGGTAAAAACGGTGTTAAGCTTAGCGGAGGACAAAAACAAAGAGTTGCAATAGCAAGAGCGCTGCTTCATAAACCCAAAATCATAATCCTTGACGAATCAACCTCAGCCCTTGATATAGACACGGAAGAGAGGGTGTTTAAAAACATCGAAAATTTTCTTAAAGAAAGAACTTCAATAATCATAGCCCACCGCGCGGAAACAATCGCCAAAGCTGAAGATATTTTAATGATTAAAAACAAAGGGATTGTAACCCTAAAAACCTCTTAGTTTTTTTGTGTTGTTTTTCAACCCACTTTTTTATTGTTTCACGGGGAGGCTGTTTTTTTCCTTTTTTATAGGCTTCGCTTAGAAGCGCATAAAACAGATGGGTATGGATTATCGTATTTTTCATTAGTGTATATTTTTTAATATTTTATCTCTTTTTAAACACATACAAACTCATATTACCTTACATTTATTGGCATGCTCGGAAATATATTTTAATAAATTCTTAGCAAGCACGATATCATCCCCTATATCAAAGAGCACCACTTCAGAATCCTCCATGGCCAAAAGAGTATAATCTTTTCCCAAAAACTTTTTTGCATATCCGAAACAATCTTTATCTTTTAAAACCCTTATAACTTTTCCACCGGAAATTACGCCGATTTTTCCTTTTTTTACAAACACAAAATCATATTCTTTTATAAAATCTTTTTTATTAAAACGTTTGATTCTGAAATATTTCATTTTATCCCTCTTTGCACCGGTAAAAATATCATGTTGTATTTCAATCTTTTTTTGTGCCACCTCTAGTAAAAACTTAGTCTCTTCCGGTGTGTAAGATGTAAACAGATTCATTCTATAACCTTTGAAATTTTTTTAAGATACATTATCCATTCGCTGTTGTTGGATTTTGAAATATCGATGTTTTTAAGATGATAGTCTATAAATGTTTTAGTGGAAAACTCACCGTTTATATTTGATTTTATAAAAAATTCTATTACGGCTTGAGATTTTGATGCGTTATACCAAAGCAGTTTATCAAAATAATACAATTTACAGTTAAGTATTTTTTCAAGCTTCAGAATATGCATCTCTTTTAGTTTGTTAAATTTAGGGAAGAACTTCAGCTCTTCCCTTTTTTCAATGTTTTCAAGCTCTTTTTTTATTTCATAAAACCTGTCTTTGTTTTTGGAAAGTTCATAAATCGAATCCACATACAGTTTTTTAATCCTCTTATATGAGGGGTCTTTTTCGGATATGGTTTTGAGCTTTTCTTCGGTAGTTATAATAGTGGTATTATATTCCTCTATACTTTTTTTAAGCTGTTCGTATTCGTCTTTTAAAGCTTTATAATTATCCAGATTTTCCAAATATTCCTGATAAAAAATAACTTCCACATATTTTGTCTTTTTTACGAAATCTTTGTAAAACGTATATAATGATTCAATATCCTGATACATTTTTCCGGCAAGGCCGTTTAAAATATGCTCGTCTAAATCCAACAAAAAATTGGTAGCGGTATCAATAAACTGCTTTAATTCCAAATAATCGGTTTTTGGGAATTTGAATTTATTGGCAACAAGATAAGAAAAATGAAAATCATTTATTTTTTTTATAAGACTGAAATATTCATTCAAAAAGTTATCAACATCCATTTCTACCCTTTCTCCATTCTAATACCAAAATTTTAATATAATTTCACTAAAATGTGATAAAATAAACAAAAAAAGGACCGCGCATGAGAAGTGATGAAGTAAAAAAAGGGTGGCACAGAGCCCCTCACAGAAGTTTGTTAAGAGCTATAGGTATTAAAGACGAAGATTTCGATAAACCTTTTATAGGCGTTGCCAATTCTTTTACAGAAACAATTCCGGGACATTTTTTCTTAAACAAATACGCGGAAATTGTAAAAGATGAAATCAGAAAAAACGGCTGTATACCGTTTGAATTTAACACAATAGGTATTTGCGACGGAATTGCAATGGGGCACGACGGTATGCTTTATTCCCTGCCAAGCCGGGAAATTGTTGCAAATTCAATTGAATCAATGATGAATGCACATAAACTCGACGCACTCATCTGTATCCCTAACTGCGACAAAATAACTCCCGGTATGGTTATGGGAGCGCTTAGGGTAAACGTTCCTACAATTTTCGTAACGGGCGGACCTATGAGAGCCGGGCATATGCCTGACGGTACTCCGATTGACCTTGCCACCGTGTTTGAAGGTGTCGGTAAATTCGAAAAAGGCGAAATTGATGAAGATACGCTTTACAACCTTGAATGCCTTGCGTGTCCGGGAGGCGGAAGCTGTTCGGGTATGTTTACCGCAAACAGTATGAATACGTTAATCGAAGCTATGGGAATCGCCCTTAAAGGAAACGGGACAATTTTAGCCCTTACGCCCGAAAGGGAAGAGCTTTTAAGAAAAGCGGCTAGAAGAATATGTGAACTTGCCAAAAATGAAGAGCTGGGCGAACAATACAGAATCAAAAACATTATAAATGAAAAAGCAATCCATAACGCATTTGTAGTGGATATGGCGATGGGAGGAAGCACAAACACGGTTCTTCATACACTTGCAATAGCAAAAGAAGCCGGAGTTGATTTTGATTTAAATAAACTTAATGAAATAGCAAGACACACCTCACACATCGCAAAAATTTCCCCGTCCCTTCAAACCGTCCATATGGAAGACATCCACAGAGCCGGCGGAATGAGCGCGGTTATGAAAGAAATAAGCCAAAGAAGCGACACTATTTTATACCTTGACAATCCGGTTATTGAAGGAGGAACAGTAGCTGACAGAATTAAAGACGCCGAAGTCAAAGATACAAACGTTATTCACACTGTAAAAAACCCCTACAGCAAAGTCGGAGGTCTTGCAGTGCTTTTCGGAAACCTCGCCGAAGAAGGATGCGTTATCAAAACCGCAGGAATTACAGGGGAGAGAAAATTCAGAGGCCGTGCGGTATGTTTTAACTCCCAGCAAGAAGCAATTGATGGAATTACCGGCGGAAAAATAAAAGAAGGCGACGTTGTGGTAATCAGATATGAAGGACCAAAAGGAGGTCCTGGAATGCAGGAAATGCTGGCTCCTACAAGTTTGATTATGGGTATGGGGCTAGGTGATAAAGTGGCATTAATAACTGACGGAAGATTTTCAGGTGCCACAAGGGGGCTTAGCATAGGACATGTAAGCCCTGAAGCGGCCGAAGGCGGAATGATAGGACTTCTTAAAGACGGCGACATTATAGAAATAGATGTTGATAATTTCTCAATAAATGTCGATTTAAGTGAAGAAGAGATTGAAAAAAGAAAAAAAGAATTCACTCCTATTAAAAAAGAAGTACCGGGCAAATGGCTAAAACAGTACAGAAGCCTAGTCACAAACGCCAGCAACGGAGCTGTATTAAAGGCGGAATAATAATTTGCCCTTTTGGGCAAAAGGTAAAAGATGAGAATTAAAATTTATATTATGATTTTTATTATTTTTACCCTGGCAATAGGGACAAGTTTGTTTTTTGTCAAGAAAAACCTTCATTTTATAGCAGAAGAAATAACTAATTATGTTTATAACGCCAGAACTAAAGAATACAAAACCATATTACAAGATAAAAAAACCCTTTTAAATTCTTTTGCCGAATTTATTTCTGCTTCTCCCATCGTTAAAGAAGCTTATTTAAAAAACGACAAAGAAAAATTGATTAATTTTATAAAACCTCTTTATAAAAATTTACATTCAACCATTTACTTGGAAGAAATCCATTTTTTTAAACCGCCTGCCACAAGTTTTGTAAACTTTGCAAATTTCAAAACTTTTGATTATATAAATAAAACAAGAACTGATATTAAATGGGTAAATACTTCCTGTTCCCCTTCTACATATTTTTATATAACTTTTCATTACCCTGGTCTTATTGCAACCTATCCCATAAGAAATAAAAATAAATTATTGGGAAGTGTGTCTTTTGGTATTAATATAAAAGTTTTTCACTATTTATTTAAAAAATTAGGTGTAAGTGATGTAAGCATATATCTTAATAATGAAGAACTGAAAAAAATGTTAATCCAAAAAAAATATGATTTTGTTCAAAACACCACCTCATTTAAAAACTGGAAAGTTTTAGGAAATTCATATAACATAACTTTAAAATCGGGGGTCGAAATAAAAAATGGAAATATTTTTACTAAAATAGAAATTAAAAACATTTTCAACAAAACAATGGCGTATTTAGTTATTAAAGACGACATATATCCTTTCTTGCATAAAATAATTCCTAGAGCAATATTAATATTATCGTTGGAATTATTGTCTTATATATTTATTTTTCTAACCGTTTATTTGCTGTTTAAATGGTTATTAAACAAAGTCAAAGAAATGGATCAGATTTTATATTATATAAAAACCAGGCAATTTGACAAAATTCCAGAAAAAACTAATCAAAAAGACGAATTAAACACATATAAAAACAACCTCATTGATGTAGCAAATCAGATAAAGGCATACATAAATCTTTTAAATAAAGAAGTAGAAGAGTACAGCTCTAAAGCTTATCAGGACACTTTGACACAAACATTGAATAGAAACTTTCTTGAAGACAAGGCACATGAACTTTTTATTAAATTCAGCATATCCAAAAAACCTGTCGGAATTATAATGTTTGACATTGACAACTTTAAAAAAATAAACGATACATATGGTCATACAATAGGGGATATGGTTTTAACAAAATTGGCAGAAATAATAAAAAAAGAAATCAGAAAAGAAGATTTGTTTATAAGATACGGGGGTGAAGAATTTTTAATTATTTTACCAAACTCAAATTTGCAAAACACCTATAAAGTTGCTGAAAAAATCAGACAGCAAATAGAAAATTTAGAAATAAACATAGGTGAAAAACATTTAAAATTCACAATAAGCGTGGGTATAAGTGAGATAAGAGACAACGACACCTCATTATTCGATGCAATAAAAAGAGCGGATATCAATCTTTACAAAGCAAAAAGAAACGGTAAAAACAGAGTGGAAATATAATGAACCAAATAATAAATTCCTCTTTAAAAACAGCTCTTTTAATAATTAAATTAGTCATTCCTTTTTATCTTTTGGCAGATATTTTAATATACTTTGGAATACTTCAGCAAATATCATTTATTTTCGAACCCTTTACGTCAATTATGGGATTATCCACTCAGGTTTCGCTTTCAATAGCGGCAGGAATACTTTTTAATTTATATGCCGCAATAGCGTTTGCCGCGCCTCTTGGACTCACTCCTTACGAATGGACGATTCTCGGGCTTTTTTTAGGAATAGCCCATGCCCTTCCGGTTGAAAATTCCATTATGAAAAAACTTTCAATACCCCATTGGTATTCTACATTGCTTAGACTCGGGGGTGGAACTGTGGCAGTAATTATATTAAGGACACTTCCTATTCACATAGAAGGCAAAACCCTCGAAAAAGAAACAACCCTGCCCCATTACGCTTCGTTTTGGGAGATGATAGGCTCATCTCTATACAACGCATCCGTTTTGGCAATTAAAATAATTATTCTGATTACTATTGTTATTTTTATTATGCATTTTATAAGAACGAAACTGTTTAAAAATAAAAACCTAAGCGTTTCCTTTTCAATTATTACAGGAATTATATTGGGTATTACATACGGAGCGGGCGTTCTGATAGCCGAAAAAGACAAACTCACTAAACAGGAGCTTTTATATGTAGGTACATTTCTTATGATTGCCCACTCTTTGATTGAAGACCCTCTTTTATTTGTGCTCTTTGGAGCAGATTTTTGGGTTTTAGTAGGAATCAGGCTTGTTTTAGCGATTATATTTTCATATTCGGCTGTAAAACTTTATAAAATTTTAGGCAAAGAGTTCTAATTTTTTAGAATCGTCAAAAAGTCTGTCAAAAAATTCTTTCGCCTTTTTTACCTCCTTAAGGGATGCCTGAATCTGTTTTAATACATCGTCAAACGTTTTAAGGCCTTCACTTTTAATTGCATTTGCATGATTTTCGTTTTTCGGCTCGGGCAGCATTGATTTTAACATATGAATGGTGTTTGTCATAACTTTTTCATTCTCCTGTTTTTGTCTTATAAACTTTTCAAAAAGAGGCTTTATTTTTTTGAAAGCTTCGGCAATTTCCTTTTTATCCTGTTCGCTCAGGCCGTTTCCCTCGTAATGAAACTCATATCCGTATGCGTGCTTTATTGTAAATTCTTCCGCTTCAAAGCCCCTGCCTTTTTTATAACTGCTATCGGCTTCAATCGAATCAAACATTTTTAAATCAATTTTATCACCGTCACTTGTTGTAAAACTGAAATTAAAACTTGACGAATTTAACCCGTATCTCTCAATACTTAGCATTTTTACTCCCGTTTCTTTTAAACTAAATCGGCAAAAAAAACAAAATTTTAAATTTTCATAAAACTGCCGTAATGTTATCAATTCCCATGCCGAACATCTCCGCTAACCAACTTTTAATGTCAGTCACCAAAACAAATCATTTTGTATGATTTTATCCCGACAACAGAAGTTTTTCGGGAAGTTTTATTCCTCTTCCACTTCTATTGCCTGATATGTATAAATTACGGGGTGATACATTAGACAATCTCCCGGAAGTCCCGCTTTGATGCACAAATGCGCAAAAAACAGTTCAAATTCCGGAAGTTCTTCCCATACGCTCGGAAGAAACGTGGCCTGATGGTTTGCAAGCTGTAAAATAACACCGTCAATCCCGGGACGGATTTTTTTCCTGAGGTCTTCCTTGTCTTCATATTCAAGTTTTTCAGGGATTGTAAGCACGCTTACTTCGATTTTTACCCTTTCAAACTCTTCAGGCGTTAAAGGCTGAAACCTCGGGTCTTCAAATGCGGCAGCCTTTGCGTTTGCCACAACATCATCAATAAGAGGTCTATACGGCAGGATGGAACCGATACAACCCCTCAGATTACTGCCCCTTGGTTTGTCTTTCATTTTAAGAGTTACAAAACATGCCCTTTTTTCAGCCAAAAAAGGATATTTTTTAATCCATTCCTCTCTGTCGATTAGTTTTTTACCTTCAAATTCCTCCAATATTGACATTCTCGCCAATTTTAAAAGCACCTTTAACTCTTCCATTTCCCCTCCTTTACATTTTACCTATTATATCATAATTCTTTATCCTTTTCTACTAAACTATCTGCTGAGCTCGGCTTTTTCTTCCAATTTATAAAGCCAGACGAACACATCCACTACAGCCTTGTACATTTTAGGAGGTATCTCTTCCCCAACCTCAACATTCAAAAGCATATCGGCAAGCGTCTCATTTTGAAAAAGGGGGACATCATACAGTTTTGCTTTTTCTATAATCTTTCTTGCAAGTTCACCTTTGCCTTTTGCCAAAACTTTCGGCGCATTATCCTCATATGCCTTATATTTAAGCGCCACTGCTTTATTCATATTTGTAAATTTTTTCATATACGGGCCCTTTTTTTGTAAGAGTGGATTTATAAAGATAAACTTCAAGTGGTACTTCAAATTCAATATTTTCATACTTTTTCAGCTCGTCCCAAAATTTTTTGTCTTTTATATTTTTTATTCTACAAAGAGTTATATGGGGAATAAACGGCTTATCGTTTGTAAGGGAAAACTTTTCATTAATCTCTTTATTAATTTCATCACCCATCTTGGCTTTTAAATATAAAACTTTATTCCCGAATGTACCGATACCTTTAATTTTAAACTTTTGGCGGGTCGGAGAGGCTTTCTCTTTTAACTTTACTTTATATTTTTCCGGTTCGTCTTCACCTATAAATTTATGAGTCAAATGCAAGTTCCACCCTTCAACCCATTTACCGTCGATATATTTTGACAAATTCTGCCTAACAGCCCCGTAGAGCGGAAAATTTACCGGCGTTGCTATAAAAAGCCTCATTTTAAAAACTTTGATATGATGCTAAACAATACGCTTAAAACAATACTGATGATTATCGAAGACGTTATGGGAAAATAAAACTTAAAATTTCCTTTGTCTATTACAATATCCCCGGGCAGTCTAAACAGAGGAAATCCTTTAAATATATACAAAACGGTACCTATCAAAATAAAAACCAAGCCTATAAATATAAATATTTTTGCCATATCCTTTCCTTTCAGCAGGTTTTATATATTATACCAAATTAGCTATAATTTCACTAAAAAAGGACAATTATGCCTATGACCATTACTGAAAAAATATTTGCCGAGCATATAGGGCGTGAGGTTAAACCGGGCGAAATTATTATGTGTGATGTTGATATGACTATCGGAAACGATATTACCACACCTATTTCAATCCGGGCTTTCAATGAAAGCGGCGCCGAAAAGCTGGCAAAACCGGATAATTTTGCAATAGTGCTTGATCATTTCATCCCTCCAAAAGACATAGCAAGCGCAAACCAGGCCAAAATCAACAGAGAATTTGCATATAAACATAATCTTAAAAACTTTTTTGACGAAAAAGATATGGGAATTGAACACAGACTGCTTCCCGAAAAAGGTCTGGTAATTCCTGGTGACGTGATTATAGGCGCGGATTCACATACATGTACTCACGGAGCACTCGGTGCTTTTTCAACTGGAATGGGTTCTACCGATATAGCCTTTTGTATGATTACGGGCAAAAGCTGGTTTAAAATCCCCGAAAGCATTAAAGTAATATTCAAAGGCGAAAGAAAACAGCACGTTTACGGAAAAGATTTGATTTTGGAGCTTATAAGAAGAATCGGCGTGGACGGTGCTTTATACAAAGCGCTTGAATTTACAGGCGAAGTTATTGAAAATCTTCCGATGGACGACAGAATGAGTTTATGCAATATGGCCATTGAAGCCGGGGCCAAAAACGGAATTGTCGCCTATGATAAAATCACAGAAGAATTTTTAGAAGAAGTAAAAAAATACAATCCTTTAAGAAGTGAGCCTAAAATCCACTATTCAGACCCTGATGCAAAATATTCTCAAATTATAGAAATAGACGTAAACGAACTTGAACCTCTTGTGGCTTATCCGTTCCTGCCAAGCAACGGTAAACCTATATCGCAAGCGGTTAAAGACGATATAGAAATTGATCAGGTGTATATCGGAAGCTGTACAAACGGAACGCTTAGCGACCTTAGAATTGCCGCAGAAATCCTTAAAGGCAAAAGAGTACACAAACGCGTAAGACTTATTGTAACTCCTGCAACCCAGAGAATTTACAAACAGGCCGAACATGAAGGAATTCTCGATATCCTAATCGACGCCGGTGCCGTTGTAGCAAACCCTACATGCGGTGCTTGTCTTGGGGGGTATATGGGTATTTTAGGCGATGGAGAAAGAGCTGTGGCCACTACAAACAGAAATTTCAGAGGAAGAATGGGAAGCAGAAGCAGTGAAGTCTATTTAAGCAATTCAGCAGTAGCCGCCGCCAGCGCAATAGCAGGTAAAATAGCGGACCCAAGAGAGCTGTAAGCTCTTTTTTTTGTTATTTATATGAATAATAAAATGTCACTTACTGCACTAGTTTTAATATAATAGCGACGACACTTAATTGTCTGAAGATTTTATCCCACAGAGGGGAAAAACTATTTTTGGAGTTTGATTTTTACCGGACCTAGTTTCATAGCATTAATAACAGTCCCTCCATTTTGAATCCATGCTTTCATTCCGCCTTTTAAAATATATACATTGTTAAATTTATACCATTTTTTAAGTGTTGCAGCAGCAAGTAATGCCCTGTGCCCTGTTCTACAGACAAGTACAATGTTTTGATCAGGTTTAATTTTACCCTTTTTTACTGCTGCGTACAATACTCCTCTTGGTATCAACACTGCACCTTTAATATGTCCTGCCAGATATTCAGAAATTTCCCTAACATCAACAATTTTAACATTATTCTCTTTTTGCAATTTTTTAAGTGTTTGAACCGTAACAAACTTATCGCCCACAAGCTTTAAAGCCGCCTGTTTTTGTGCTTTTACCCCATCTAACGGATTATATGCAAATAATAAGCCAACACTTAATAAACTGCCTACAATTATTTTTTTTAACATAAAAGCTCCTTTAATTTATCTTTTCGATTAAGTATAATATAATTTTGTTATACTAAGTAATATTATAAGAAAACCTTATAAGGTGGACAATGAATTATTTAATACCTGAATGGGAAAAACAGGAATTTGTACAGTTAGTTTTTCCCCATAATAATACTGACTGGACTTGCTGTTTGGATGAAGCACTTAAGACATTTACAGAAATAGCATATGCCATAGCTCAATACGAAAAAGTATTAATATGTTATCAGGATAAAAAAACAATATCGCATTTAAAACACAAAAACTTTTTTTTCAGAAAAGTAAAAAACAACGATACATGGGCAAGAGATTTCGGTGCAATAAGTGTAAAAACAAATAACGAAATAAAACTCCTAGATTTTAAATTCAACGGCTGGGGATTAAAATTTCCGGCAAATTTAGACAACCAAATTTCACGAAAACTTTTTAAAATAGATAAAAGCTATAATTTTGTTCTTGAAGGCGGAAGCATAGATACAAACGGCAAAACATTGCTAACAACTTCTAAATGCCTGTTAGAGCCCAACAGAAACTATCCTTTATCAAAAGATGAAATTGAGATATTTCTTAAAAAAGAGCTGTTTGTTGATGATATCATATGGTTGAATCATGGTTTTTTAGAAGGAGATGACACCGATTCACATATCGACACACTAGCAAGATTTGTAAATGAAAACACGATTGTATATTGTAATTGCAAAAATAAAAACGATATACATTATAGTGAGCTTATTAAAATGGAAAAAGAACTTAAAAAAACAGGATTTAACCTTATTCCATTGCCGCTTCCTGAACCTAAAAAATGGAATAGGCATCGTTTGCCTGCTACATATGCCAATTTTTTAATAATAAATAACGCAGTATTATTACCTGTTTATGAAGATAAAAACGACAAGTATGTTTACGATATGTTTTGTGAAATATTTCCTGAAAGGGAAATTATTGCAATAAATGCCAATACGCTAATCAAACAACACGGCTCAATACACTGTATCAGCAAAGAATATTTTAATATGTGCATAAAATAAAATGAAAACAAGCTTATAAAAATAAACAGTAAATATCTTAAAGCAATAAATAAACCTATATTAAATTTTATTTTAAGAACATCAGATACATAAACTGAAAAATAATCTCCAAGAATAAAAAAAGCTAGCAGTGAAAAACACCAAGAGAAACAGAGAAGCAGGAAAAAGCAAAGTGCCAGACACTGTTGGTTGTAATGAGTTAAGATGTTGCAGTATATACTATAAATCCTAGCGGGGACCTACTTTCCCACACCTGAAAGGTGCAGTATCATCAGCGCTGTAGGGCTTAACTGCCGGGTTCGGAATGGGTCCGGGTGTTTCCCCTACGCTTTTCCCACTAGGATT
>Ga0256842_1001570_pt1 | contig 17987 bp, 10 predicted proteins | sample 4559240metaG_FD_185973 | JGI IMG/M metagenome (GOLD analysis project Ga0256842, IMG submission 185973) | Hydrothermal vent microbial communities from Guaymas Basin, Mexico - 4559-240 | ecosystem: Environmental > Aquatic > Marine > Hydrothermal vents | place: Mexico: Guaymas Basin | collected...
TTTAATAAATCCCAAAATATTATGAAGAATATTATTTACTTCTTAGCTATATTCCTGCTTATTGGAATGATGGCTTGTCAAAACTCACAAACAAAAGAATCGCAATCTATGAAAACAGAAGAGAATATTTTATTGAAAGAATTTAATACTCCTTATGGTGTTCCTCCCTTTAATTTGATAAAAATTAGTGACTATAAACCAGCTTATGATGTTGCTATCGCTGAGAAAAAAGCTGAAATATCGGCTATTATTAATAACCCTGAAGAGCCAACATTTAAGAATACTATTGAAGCTATTGAATATAGTGGTAAAACTTTAGAGAAGATAGAAAATGTATTTGAAAATCTTTTATCATCGAATACAAATGAAGAAATGGAAGCTCTTGCTGAAGAAATTACTCCTAGGGTGACCGCTCTTTATGATGGTATTTTAATGAATGACTCTCTTTTCCAAAGAGTAAAATATGTTTATGATAATTGTGACCAATCTAAGTTATCACAAGAAGAGAAGATGCTTTTGAAAGATACATATAAATCTTTTGTTAGAGGTGGTGCTAACTTAAAAGCTGATGCTAAAGCTAGACTTAAAGAAATAAATGTTGAATTAGGAAATTTGTCTCTTAAATTTGGTTCAAATGTTCTTAAAGAAACCAATAAAGCAATTATTGTGGTTGATAATAAAGAAGACTTGTCTGGTTTACCGGAGGGTGTTATTGAGGCAGCTGCTATTACTGCTAAAGATAAGGGAATGAAAGGGAAATGGGTGTTTACAGTTCAGAAATCTTCTATGATTCCTGTTCTTACTTATGCTGACAAAAGGGAATTAAGAGAGCAGATTCTTAAAGCATATATTATGAGAGGCGACCATAATGATGAACTTGATAATAAACATATTGTTAATAATATGGTTAATCTACGTCTTGAAAAAGCTAAATTAATGGGATATACCAGCTATGCTGCATTTGTTTTAGAAGATAATATGGCCAAAACACCTGAGAGAGCTAATAAGCTTGTTGATGATGTGTTTGAAAAGGCTGTGGCAAAAGCAAAGATAGAACGTGATGATATACAGGCATTAGCAGATAAACTGGGTGCGAATATAAAAATTGAAGCATGGGATTGGTGGTATTATACTGAGAAACTTCGTAAGCTGAAGTATGATATTAGTGAGGAAGATGTTCGTCCATATTTTCAGTTGGAGAATGTAAAAAATGGAATCTTTGATATGGCGGGTAGGCTCTATGGATTGACTTTTAAATTAAATAAAGACTTACCATTAATGGATTCATTAGCAGAAGCTTTTGAGGTTTATCGAAATGATAAATTACTTGCAATTTTGTATATGGACTATTTCCCTAGAGAGAGTAAAAGGGTAGGTGCTTGGATGACAGCATTTCGTAAACAATATAGAAATGAAAGAGGAGAGAATGTTATTCCAATAATCTCTATAACAACAAATTTTACTCCTCCTACTAAAACAAAACCGGCACTATTGAATATGGATGAAACAACTACTTTATTTCATGAATTTGGTCATTCTCTTCATGGTATGCTGAGCGATTGTAAGTATGAAAGTCTTTCGGGTACTGCTGTTCCTAGAGATTTTGTCGAACTCCCATCTCAGGTTCATGAAAATTGGGCTACAGCTCCTGAATTTATGAAAACATATGCTAAGCATTATCAAACGGGAGAGGTTATCCCCGATGAACTAATTGAAAAAATGGAGAAATCTTCTACATTTAACAACGGTTTTGTAGTTACGGAATTCGATGCTGCTGCAGCTTTGGATATGGCTTGGCATAGTATTGAACAGCCTTTTGATGGAGATGTAAATCAATTTGAAAAGGATGCTATGGATAAAATAGGTTTGATAAAAGAAATAGTAGTTCGCTACAGGAGTACTTATTATTCTCATATTTTTTCCGGTGGTTATGCCGCTGGTTATTACAGCTATTTGTGGACTGCTGTATTAGATGCTGATGCCTTTGGTGCTTTTCAAGAGACTTCTTTATTTGATAAGAAAACAGCTGATTCTTTTAGAGAAAATATTCTATCAAAAGGGGGTACAGAAGATGCTGAAACAATGTGGTTGAATTTCCGCGGTCGTGAACCTAAAGTAGATTTTTATATTAAAAGAATGGGAATCTGATTTTTATATTATAATATTGAAAAGAGGAGTTGTATTAACAATAATTCCTCTTTTTTATTGTTTATATTTACCAAAGTATTTTACATATTTTTGTAAATATTTATTTATTAAAGCAAGTATTTAATTATCAAAAAGTTAGGTTCAATATTAATATTACTTTTTGCATTGCAAAGTCTTGGTGCGCAGATACTGCCACCGGATTCTATTTTGCATAAAAAACGACTTTATGTTGTTGCTGGTGTCGAAGGTGGTTTATGGGCTACATCAATTGTGGGACTTAATTATATATGGTATAGCGACTATGATAGGACATCATGGCACTCCTTTAATGATAACAAGGAATGGTTGCAAATAGATAAAGTTGGTCATGCTACTACATCTTATTTTTTGGGTAAAATTGGATACGATATGCTTCGGTGGTCAGGAGTCGCTCATAACAAGTCTGTTTGGTTTGGAGGAAGCTTGGGCTTTTTGTACTTGACTTCCATCGAAATGCTTGATGCATACAGCCAAAACTGGGGTTTCTCTTGGGGAGATATGGTTGCTAATACCGTTGGATCTGGTTTATATATGGGGCAAGCTGCTCTATGGCATGAACAACGAATTTCATTGAAGTTTAGTTTTCATTTGACAGATTATGCCCAATATAGAGCAAATGTACTTGGTAGTAATTTTGCTGAACGCATGCTTAAAGATTACAATGGGCAAACATATTGGATAAGTGGTAATATTTATAGCTTTTTACCTAAGCAAAGCCGGTTCCCAAAATGGCTTAATATTGCTTTTGGTTATGGTGGCGAAGGTATGTTAGGTGGTTTCTCGAATCCTGATAATGTTAATGGTAGCCCTGTTCCCGGTTTTGATAGATATAGGCAGTATTATTTTTCGTTGGATGTTGACTGGACAAAAATTCCTACAAAATCTAAATTTTTAAAATCATTTTTTAATGTTATCAGTTTTATCAAGTTTCCAATGCCTGCAATAGAGTATAGTGAAAAAGGAACAGTTTTTCATTCAATATATTTTTGATTCAAATGGGTGAATCTTTAATGTAACCTTTATTTTAATTTTGTTTTTTGTTTATTAAGATTTACCTTTGCAAAACATAACTAGATCACTATTACTAAATTTACATCTTACAATCAATGAAAAGGTCTGTAAAAGGAGATATTACTAAAATTTATGTTGATGCTATTGTTAATGCGGCAAATCCTCAGTTAAATGGAGGTGGAGGTGTTGATGGTGCTATTCATAGGGTAGCTGGCCCAAACTTATTAAAAGAATGTTTGAGTTTAAATGGTTGTGAAGTGGGACAGGCAAAGATTACAAAAGCCTATAATTTACCAGCAAAATATGTTATTCATACTCCTGGTCCTATTTGGAAGGGTGGCGATAATAATGAGGCCGAATTGCTTGCGAATTCTTATTGGAACTCTTTGATGCTGGCAAAAGAATATGGTTGTATAACTGTATCACTACCAAATATATCTACTGGGGTTTATGGTTTTCCTAAAGTAGAAGCCGCTTATATAGCTATTGAGACTGTTGTGAAGTTTATAAAGGAAGTTGATGATAAAATGGATGTCGTTTTTGTTTGTTATGATGATATTAATTACAAAATATATCAAGAACTTTGTCCTAAGTTTATTTTGTGAGTGATGTAATAATAAAATCTTTATAACCCGTATTATTTATATAAATGTAAAGCTAATTGTCTGAATTAACGATAGATAGTATATTGAATGTTGTCTATTCTTTGCTGTGCTTTGGTAGGCAGGGAAATATTCTGAATAAACTCCTGGAAAACTCAAATTTGTTCGTATTATCCTAACTTGCCTGCCGGTAAAGGCAAGTCAGTCCTTCACAAATATTAGTCGTTTAGGATTTAATTATCTGATACTGTGAATAAAGTTTATGTTGAGTTCAGCTTATTAGTCAGGATTATTTGTGAATAATCAGGGTTATATACCTAATTCAGTAATTAAAGAATCAATTTTATTCTTAAGAGAATCTTTAACAGTTTCATAATTATTTACTGAATCTAATTGGCCTTTTACACTAAAATAGAATTTTATCTTAGGTTCTGTTCCGCTTGGCCGCATTGTTACTTTAGTTCCATCTTTAGTAAACATTTGTATAACATTTGATTTTGGTAAATTGATTATTTCAGTATCTCCAGTTTCAATATTATAACTTTCTTGCTTTTGATAATCTTTTATGCAGATAATAGGGCTGCCATTTATTTCTTTTGGTGGATTATTCCTGTAATTATTCATCATTTGTTGAATTTCATCAGCACCTGCTTTTCCTGTTCTTACAACAGACTTTAATTCTTCAAGATAAAACCCATGTTCCATATATATATCAGCAAGCAGATCTTCTAAACTCTTACCTTGGTCAACAGCCCAAGCATATGTTTCAGCTATAAAGCAGCAACTGGAAACAGCATCTTTGTCACGAACAAAATCTCCAATTAAATAGCCATAGCTTTCTTCACCACCAAGTATAAACTGTTTCTTTCCTTCTTGCTCTCTTATTATTTGTGCTATGTACTTAAATCCAGTTAATACATCATAATTATCTACATCATATTTATTTGCTATATCAATTAATAATTCACTGGTAACTATGGTTTTAACAATGAACTCTTTATTGGAGATTTTTCCTTTATTCTTCCATTGACTAAGTACGTAATTAAATAGGAGAGTAGCTGTTTGATTTCCATTGAGTAATGTAAAATCGCCATTGGAATTTCGTACTGCTACACCAACTCTATCAGCATCAGGGTCTGAAGCCATAACTAAGTCAGCATTCTCTGCTTTAGCTTTTTCTATCGCCATTGCTAATGCTTCGGGTTCTTCTGGATTTGGTGATTTTACCGTTGGGAAATTTCCGTCAACAAGGTTCTGTTCATCCACACCGATAATATTTTTAAAACCGAACTTTTTTAAAGCCATAGGTACAAGTTTTACCCCGGTGCCGTGTATTGGTGTATATACAATCTTTATATCCTTTTGCTTTTTAATTAAATTAGGATTCAAAGATTTCTTTTTTATCTCATCAGTGTATTTTTCATCTAAATCATTGCTAATCTGATGTATTAGCTCTCTGTTTGCTGTAAACTTTATATCATCTATTGACTGTATTTTACGAACTTCTTCAATTACAGCTTTATCATCAGGAGAAATTAACTGTGCTCCATCTTCGCCATAAACTTTATAACCACTATATTCTTTTGGATTGTGGGAGGCTGTGATTACGATTCCTGCCTGACATTTAAGCTCCCTAACAGCATAAGATAGCTCAGGAGTAGGGCGGAGAGCATCAAATTTGTAAACAGAAATTCTATTTGCAGAAAGAATATTAGCAGTTATGCCTTCAAAGAAAGTGTTGTTATTGCGACAATCATAGGCTATTGCAACGCTTATATCAGTTGCTGCATATTTGTTTTTAAGATAATTTGCCAAGCCTTGAGTTGCCATTCCAACAGTATATTTATTCATTCTATTAGAACCAACTCCCATTATACCTCTTAGTCCTCCTGTCCCAAATTCTAAATCTTTATAGAAAGAATCTACTAATTCGTCAGATTTCTCCCGTAGCAAACGACGTACTTCTGATTTAGTTTCTTTATCATAATTACCGTCAAGCCACTTTTGAGCATTTTTTATAATTTCTTGATCCATAATTTTTATAGTTTTTTTAAGCACTGTTTTAAACTGTCTTTCCAATGCGGAATTTCAATATTTACTTCGTTTTTTATTTTTGATTTATTTAAAACACTATAAGCAGGTCGTTTTGCAGGTAATGGATATTCAAATGTTTCAATAGGTTTTATTTTGCATTCAATACCTTTAATTTCAGTAATTTCTTTGGCAAAATCATACCAGCTACATACACCTTCATTACTATAATTATATAGATGTATTCCTTTCATAAATGTTAGATTCTCAATACTATCTATAATAACTTTGGCTAAATCTGCTGCATAAGTAGGGCTTCCAACTTGATCGTAAACAACACGCATTAAGTTATGTTCTTTTGTATATTTTAGAACGGTCTTAACAAAGTTGTTCCCATATGAGGAATATAACCATGATGTTCTAATTATAATGCCATTATCGCAAAACTCTGCTAGCATCTCTTCTCCTTCTAGTTTGGTTTCTCCATAAAAAGATTGTGGATTGGTGAAGTCTGTTTCTTTATATGGTAGGTGATTTAAGCCATCATAAACATAATCTGTAGATATTTGAATCATGCCCATATTATGCTTGCTGCATGCAATAGCTAATGATTTTACAGCAAGAACATTTATAGCTCTTGCTTTTAGTTTGTTGGTTTCGCATTTGTCCACAGCAGTATAAGCGGCACAGTTAATAAGTATGTCAAACTTATTTTCTTCAAAAAAATCATTAATTGCATCATTATTAGTGATATCTAATTCTTCAATATCAGTAAATACAAAATCATAATCTGGATAATTGGAGGCAATGTTTTTTATTTCATTTCCTAATTGCCCATTACTACCTGTTACCAGTATATGCATTTATCTTTCCTCCTTTAATTAGTTCTTCAAAATATTTTATTGTCTTTGTTAAACCCTCGCTAAGTTGAATAGATGGCTCCCAGTTCAATTCTTTCTTGGCAAGACTTATATCTGGTTGTCTTTGCATTGGGTCGTCCTGAGGTAAAGGTTCGTAGATGATATTTGATTTAGAATTTGTAAGCTTTAGAATTTCTTCAGCTAATTCCTTAATGGTAAATTCATTTGGATTTCCCATATTAACAGGGCCGGTAAAACCTTTTGGTGAATTCATAAGTGCTATTAATCCATTCAATAAATCATCAACATATTGAAAACTACGTGTTTGAGAACCGTCACCATAGATGGTAATGTCTTTTCCTTGTAGCGCTTGCATTATAAAATTAGAAACTACTCTGCCGTCAAATGGATGCATTTTGGGTCCATAAGTGTTAAATATCCTAGCAATTTTTATATCTACATTATTTTGCCAATGATAATTGAAGAATAATGTCTCAGCTACTCTTTTCCCTTCATCATAACATGACCTAATTCCTATTGGGTTTACATTTCCCCAATAAGTTTCAACTTGTGGATGTACATCAGGATCTCCATAAACCTCACTGGTAGACGCCTGTAATATTCTTGCATTTATTCTCTTAGCTAATCCAAGCATGTTTATAGCTCCCATCACAGATGTTTTTACAGTCTTTATACCATTGTATTGATAATGTATGGGTGAGGCAGGACAGGCTAAATTGTAAATTTGGTCAACTTCTATAAAAAAAGGCATTGTAACATCATGACGTATCAATTCAAAATTATGGTTGTCCATTAAATGATGAACATTACTCTTTTGTCCGGTAAAATAATTGTCTAAAACTATAACTTCGTTGCCTTCATTTAATAGTCTTTCGCTAAGTTGAGAGCCAATAAAACCTGCTCCTCCTGTTATTAATATTTTCATAATTAGTTAAATTCCAATATTTAATATTATAATTTTATAATCCTAATTGCATTAGATTATTTGTTGTAATAATGCGTGAAAGTACAAAAAAATGATTATGCTTTTATCATTAATTATTAGTGATAATTTAACCGGCATTATTTATATATCTATAGTTAAAATTGTCGAATAATTCATTTTATCATTTTTTTTACCATCGGCAATTAGAATCAGTTATGAATAAGACGTTGTTTGTCGTTGTTTTTTGGTAAGTAGGTGTGAATTTTTTTCGTAGTTGCATCGAAAAAATACTCAAATACTATTTTAGCTATTATATTTGAGATTTATCTAAATTTAAACATATAAATTACGTTTTATATTCTCCTGTTATTTATTTATCTTCGCATCTCTAAAATTTTAAATTATGGCAATACATTATATTAATAATAAGACTCTTAGTTTAGAAATTGTAGCTAAAATTCTAAATGAAAAGCAAATATTAGCACTTTCTGAAGATGCAAAAACTAAAATAGAAGTTTGTAGAAATTATTTGAATGATAAAATGGAGTCGCAAGAGGGGCCAATTTATGGTATTAATACTGGTTTTGGATCTCTTTATAATATATCTATTGGGAAAACAGACTTGAGTAAATTACAGGAAAATCTTATGATGTCGCATGCTTGCGGAATAGGTGATGAAGTGCCAAAGATTATCGTAAAAATCATGCTTCTTCTTAAAATTCAGTCACTATCATACGGGCATTCGGGTGTTCAACTTGCAACAGTAGAACGACTTATAGAAATGTTTAATAATGATATTTTGCCAGTGGTTTATCAACAAGGTAGCTTGGGAGCATCTGGAGATTTAGCTCCATTAGCACATCTGAGTTTGCCGCTTATTGGTAAAGGTAAGGTTTATTATAGAGGAGAGAAGTATGAAATGGCGGCTTTGATGTCTGAATTGGGGTGGCAACCAATCCAACTGCAATCGAAAGAAGGTTTAGCTTTGCTTAATGGTACCCAGTTTATGAGTTCTTATGGAGTTTATGTTTTACTTAGGTCTTATAAGCTGGAGCTATTAGCTGATATTATAGGTGCTGTATCTTTAGATGCCTTTGACGGTAGAATAGAGCCATTTAACGACGCTGTACATCAAGTTCGAGCTCACAAAGGGCAAATATATACTGCTAAAAGAATGAGGTCTTTTCTTGCTGGTAGTGAGCTTATTCAACAGCATAAAGAACATGTTCAAGACCCTTATTCTTTTAGGTGTATTCCTCAGGTACATGGAGCATCAAAAGACTCTATCAATTATGTTGCAAATGTTTTTACTACTGAAATAAATTCTGTTACCGATAATCCAACAATTTTCCCTGAAGAAGATATGATCATTTCTGCCGGTAATTTCCATGGTCAGCCTTTGGCTTTGGCATTGGATAATCTTAGTATTGCCTTAGCCGAAATAGGTAATATCTCGGAACGTAGAACATATCAATTAATTAAAGGACTTAGAGGTTTACCCTCTTTTTTAGTTGCAAAACCAGGTTTGAATAGTGGATTTATGATTCCTCAATATGCTGCTGCTTCATTGGTGAGTCTTAATAAACAATATGCAAGTCCTTCATCTGTTGATTCAATTGAAAGCTCACAAGGGCAAGAAGATCATGTTAGTATGGGCGCTAATGCTGCTACTAAATCTCACAAGATTTTGCAGAATATAGAAAGAATTTTGGCAATAGAACTTATGAATGCTGCACAAGCCTTAGAGTTTCGTCGTCCAAAAAAATCATCTCCTTTTATAGAAAGTTTTGTTGCTGAATATCGAAAGGTAGTAAGCTTTGTTGAAAATGATAAAATAATGCAGCCGGAGATTGCCGCGAGTGTTAGATTCATTGAAAATGTGAAGTTAAATTTACCTGATGAAGGTGATTTTGCTTTTGATTTTACCACTGATTTAAATCCAGTTAATAATGATTTAGAAATTTAAAATATTCATATTATGACATTAAAAGAGTTTCAACAAGATATTATTCAAGGTATTCCAGATGTTTTACCTCCAAATAATGGTATAGATCCTTCAGTGAGCCACGCTCCAATAAGAAAAGATATTTTGACAAGTCAAGAAAAGAAACTGGCTTTAAAAAATGCATTGAGATATTTTGATAAGAAACATCATGCTGTTTTAGCACCAGAATTTGCTGATGAGCTAATGAAATATGGTAGAATATATATGTATCGATTTCGTCCACAATATAAAATTTCTGCTCGAAGTATTAATGATTATCCTCATAAATCAAAACAAGCAGCTGCTATAATGCTGATGATTGGGAACAACTTGGATAATGCTGTGGCACAACATCCTAATGAGTTAATTACATATGGTGGTAATGGAGCTGTGTTTCAGAATTGGGCTCAATATCGTCTAACGATGAAATATTTATCAGAAATGACTGATGAGCAGACATTAGCAATGTATTCCGGGCATCCAATGGGATTATTCCCTTCTCATAAAGATGCTCCAAGAGTGGTTGTAACCAATGGAATGGTTATACCAAATTATTCAAAGTCTGATCATTGGGAGAAGTTTAACGCTTTAGGAGTGTCGCAATATGGACAAATGACTGCAGGGTCATTTATGTATATAGGCCCACAAGGAATTGTGCATGGAACTACAATTACAGTATTAAATGCTGGTAGAATGATTCAAAAAGCCGATGAGGGTTTAGAAGGGAAATTATTTATAACCTCAGGTTTAGGTGGTATGTCCGGTGCTCAAGCAAAAGCTGCTGTTATTGCCGGTGCAGTTGGTGTTGTTGCCGAAATTAATCCTGTTGCTGCTCATAAACGTCATGATCAAGGTTGGGTGGATGAATTGCATGAAGATTTGGATGAGTTGATAGTTAGAATTCGTACAGCAAAAGAAAATAAAGAGGTTGTTAGTTTGGCTTATCTTGGTAATATTGTTGATTTATGGGAAAAACTTGTAGAAGAAAATATAGCTGTTGAGCTAGGTTCAGACCAAACTTCATTGCACAATCCATGGGCTGGTGGATATTATCCTGTTGGTATGTCATATGATGAAGCTAATGATATGATGGCGCATAATCCTAGTCAATTTAAAATTGAAGTACAGAATACACTGAAACGTCACGTTGCGGCTATTAATAAATTGACAGCAAAAGGAATGTATTTTTTTGATTATGGTAATGCATTTCTTTTAGAATCATCGCGCGCTGGAGCTGATATTTTGAATGATAAAGGTGAGTTTAGATACCCTTCTTATGTTCAGGATATTATGGGGCCAATGTGCTTCGATTATGGTTTTGGCCCATTCCGTTGGGTTTGTACATCTTCCGATCCTAAAGATTTAGATTATACGGATAAATTAGCAATGGAGGTACTAGAAAAGCTAGCACATAATTCACCTTCAGAAATATCTCAGCAAATGAAAGATAATATTAAGTGGATTAGAGAAGCTAAGCAAAATAATTTAGTTGTAGGTTCTCAGGCCAGAATTTTATATGCTGATGCTAATGGGAGAATAGAAATAGCAAAAGCATTTAATGATGCTATTAGAGATGGAAAAATCTCAGCTCCAGTTGTTTTAGGAAGAGACCATCATGATGTATCTGGTACAGACTCCCCATTTCGTGAAACTTCAAATATTTATGATGGGTCTAGTTTTACTGCTGATATGGCAATACAAAATGTAATTGGAGATAGTTTCCGAGGAGCTACATGGGTAAGTATTCATAATGGTGGTGGAGTTGGCTGGGGTGAAGTTATTAATGGCGGTTTTGGAATGCTATTGGATGGATCTGATGACTCAGAACGGAGACTTAAATCAATGCTTTTCTGGGATGTGAATAATGGTATTTCACGTAGATCATGGGCTAGAAACGAAGGTGCTGTTTTTACTGCAAAAAGAGCTATGTCGCAAAATCCTAATTTAAAAGTTACCATTCCTAATATTGCTGACGATGAATTGATTAATGATTTGTTTTAATTATAAAGTTGGATTAATAACTTTAATTTTATTCTAAGTTAAGGTAAGTCAGTAGTATAATGTAGATTTATGGTTATAATTCTTTCTTCAGTTAATAGTTTATAACAGGTGACAATCTGTTAGCTTAAGTATTGTTAGTTGTTCTATGGTTTTCTTGTCGAAATATTTAGTACTTTTGTCTATATATAATAGATAAATTTATTTAAATATGGAAAAAATAAGTATATTATTAGTTGAAGATGTATCATATGTAGAGATAGCACTTAAAGATAGATTAATTGACATGGGTTTTGAAGTAGTAGGTGTATTGAGTGCTCCTAGTCAAGTAGAAAGCTATGTTGAAAAAACATCTGTTGATATTATATTGAGCGACCTTTTTAGTAAAGAAAGTTATACAGGATTGAATATGGCCAAAGATATAAAACAGCAATTTGGTATTTCAACTGTGATTTTAAATGGTGAAGATAGTCCTAAAATAAGTTTTAAGCATAATTTATTTGCACATTCATTCTTATCTAAACCATTAAAAGATAATGATCTTATTTATGCAATTTATTCTTCACAAAATATTATTGATGAAGAAATTGAATCTTCAAATAGCTACAAAAACTCCAAATCTTATATTTTTGTAAGAGCAGACTATCGATTAAATAAAATTCGTGTAAATGAAATTTACTATTTAGAGGCAAAGAAAGATTATGTTACTATAATTACTACTGATAATGTTTATACAGTTCATGCTACTATGAAAGATATGGTAAATGTTTTGCCGGAAGATTTATTTATCAGAACACATCGTTCATATATTGTTAACATTGATAAGGTTTTCTCAATTAAATATCCTGATATTTTGATTGAACATAAAATGAAGACTATTCCCATTGGAGGCTTGTATAGAAAGGCTCTTTTTAACAAAATAAACATAATATAATTATTTGTACTTATTGTTGAAAATGGATTAGAAATCTATTTATACAATTACATTGGTTAATAGCAAATGCATTTAGAAGATTTATTGAATATAAATCCTATAGTCTTAGCTCTTTTTGCGGGATTATTTACGTGGGCAGTTACAGCCTTAGGTGCATCTATGGTTTTCTTTTTTAAAGAAATAAAGTTAAAAATTTTAAACCTTATGCTTGGTTTTGCTGCAGGAATAATGATTGCTGCCAGCTTTTGGTCTCTATTAGCACCAGCTATTAGTTTGTCAGAAGAACAAAATATGATTCCGTGGTTGCCGGCTACCGTTGGTTTTCTTTTTGGAGGTTTGTTTTTATTTTCAATAGATAAAATTTTACCTCATTTGCATTTAGGTTTACCTATGGAAAAGGCTGAAGGGATAAAAACATCATGGCAAAGAAGCACCCTTTTAATTTTAGCAATAACACTTCATAATATACCAGAAGGTTTGGCGGTAGGTGTGGCATTTGGTGCTTTGGCTTATACACCTGATGCAGAGACAATAATCGCAGCAATAAGTCTTGCTATTGGAATAGGAATACAGAATTTTCCGGAAGGAATTGCTGTATCTGTACCTTTACGTAGAGAGGGGTTTTCTAGATTTAAGGCTTTTAATTATGGACAATTATCAGGCCTTGTAGAGCCTTTATCAGCTGTTTTAGGAGCATTTCTGGTTTTATTGATAACTCCAATATTACCTTATGCTCTGTCATTTGCTGCCGGAGCAATGATTTTCGTTGTGTCGGAAGAATTGATTCCTGAATCTCAACAGGGGCAAGAGACTGATTTATCTACCATTGGGCTCATGATAGGATTTGCACTTATGATGGTATTAGATGTTGCTTTAGGATAGAAATATTCTTTATTTAATTGTTAACCCGCATTATTCATACATAAAAACTCCTCATATAAAATTTTGATTAAGGAAATATAAGAATTATATTAAGGTTCAGATATCGACTATTTATTGTAATTAAGTACGTTAATAATAAATTATATATTTATTTGTATTTACACAAAAAAAGTCATAACTTTGTAAACTGATGTATTTCACAGGTGCATTAGCAATAATTAATATTAATATTACTTAAAATTCATTCATTATGATTCACTCATTTAGAAAGATTCTAATTCTAGGTATCATGGCTATTATGACATTTGCTTTACCGCAAAATGGAATTAGCCAAAGGCAGAATTTAGATGATGTAAAGAAAGATCGCGGGTTAAACGATGCCGATGTTTTAGCCGCTGTTAAAACGTTTATGCCTCGTGGAGGTAGGGACGAGTACTTTTGCTTTATAGGTTCCGGTAATTCCGGTACTATGATAGTTTATGGTATTCCATCAATGCGTATTTATAAATATGTTGGTGTATTTTCGCCAGAGCCATGGCAGGGATATGGTTATGATGATGAGAGCTCTTTGTTATTAAAAAAAGGTTCTATAGATAACCGTATTAATACCTATGGTGATATGCGTTATCCTGCTCTTTCAGAAACAGACGGTAAATACGATGGAAAATATTTGTTCTATTCCGATGGCGCAAATAGTAGAATTGCACTACTTGGCCTCGATGATTTCGAAACTAAGCAGGTAATTCAGCATGCGTTATTTACCAGCTGCTTTCCAGGTGTTGCTGTTACTCCTAATACTGATTATATTATTCAAACAAGTCAGTTTCCTGCTCCTTGGGATATTAAATCTACAGATATTAGTAGTTTTAAATCGGGTATTACTTTTTGGGCTTTTGAAGAGCCAGAAGGAGGAGAAGCTAAAGGACATCATTATGGTCGTATATTAAAAGATAAGTCTTTTACTCTTGAGCTTCCTGCTTTTACTTTAGGTAATTTTGATGCAGGTAAAATTTCTAGTGATGGTTATGTTTTTGGTAGCGCTATTAAAGATGGTAAAAATTACATTTATGTTGTAGATTATAATAAAGTAAAAGAACTAAATACAAATGAAATTAATGGTTTTGCTGTTGCCTCATTAAAAGATGCTGTTGCTGCTAATGCTGTTCTACTCATTGAATTATCAGCTCCTTCTAAGTCAGTAAAAGTTACTCCCGATGGTAAATACTTTATTACTGCTAGTGATGAAGCTTACGTGTTTGATTTTGAAAAAGTAAAAAGTGCTTTGGCAACTGCTTCTAATAATATAGATGGTATTCCATTTATTGCTGCTAAAGATGTACTATACGGATCTTTAGCCTTGGGAAGCGGAGTGACAGATTTTACTTTTGGTTATCGTGAAAATTCCGTTTATTCTGCCGTGTATGACGATAAAAAAGTTATTCGCTGGAACTATAACACACTGAAAAAAGACGATGAGATTACATTAACTTTCAAACCTGGTAATATTATGGTGCCTCAGGGTCAAACAGTAACTCCTCATTCTAACTACTTAACTGTAACTGACAAAGAATCTCTATATAAGAACTATCCTAATATTGGTCCTGTTCGTCCTAATTTTCAACATCTTATCGATATTTCTTCCGATGATATGAAAGATATTTATACTATGAGTGTTCCTCAGGCCAATATGTATGGCTCTGTAGCTGTACTTCGTACTACCATTAAGCCTATTATTCGTTATGAAACAGGTACAAACTCTCGTACAGGTGAGATTTCAGATTATAAAACTGTTGCCGGTCAAGAGAAAGTAGAAAGAAAAGGAAATAGAGTGCATATTTTTGGAACCATGATTCGCTCTCATATTGTTCCTGAAATAGTTCACGTTAATGAAGGTGATGTGGTAACTTTCCACCTTACTAATCTTGAACGTGCTGAAGATGAAACTCATGGATTTACTATTGATACTTATGGTAAGCATGGTAGTTTTGAGCCTGGTAAAACAGCTTCTTTAACTTTTGTTGCTAACCGTCCAGGTGCTTTCCCTTATTATTGTACTGAATTCTGTTCAGCTTTACACCTTGAAATGGAAGGTATCCTTATGGTAAAACCTACAGGATTTGTTGACACTGATAAAGGGCAAGACGTTAAGCTTACAGCAGAAGAGCAAGCAGAATACAAAAAGAATTATGAAGCCAAACTTAAAGTCCTTAGTGGAACTCAAGACGTTATTAATGGGGTAGTTAAATATCTTAAAGATAATAATTATCAAGACTATCCATATGTAAAAGCTCTTGTTGAAGATGCTTTTGCTCAATTAGGTCAGGCAGGTCCTGTAAAAGAGAAATATGAAAAATATGCTAGCGAAGGTGATTACTACAATGCTTTCTTGTGGGCAGAACAATATTTCCAATATCAGGTTAAAACTGCTGATGTAGGATTAAGAGCCAAAGAGCTTCTTACTATTGAACTTAATAAGAAAAAGAAATAGTATAATTTAAAGATAGTTTTAATAATATAATATTTATAACATGAAAAATATAAAATACAATATAAAAAGATATCGAATGATGGCAGCGTTATTTGGCATTGCACTTATGTTTTCAAGTTGTGGTGACAATAGCAAAACTGTTTCTTCAGGCGATATTGGCGCTCCAAGAGGAAAAGAGTCCTTAGGAGACGTTATAAAAAGAAGAGGAATGACCTCGGAAGATGTGTTAGCTGCGGCTAAAACTTATACTCCCGATAATGTAGCAGATGAATATGTGGCTGTTAACTCTGGTGGACAGGAAGGTAATATGCCTATGTACACTGTTCCTTCTATGAGAATGATGAAGTATATACCTACTAGCACTTACCAACCCTATAATGGATATGGTTATAGTATGGAAACTAAAGCTCTTATGGCTAAAGGTTTTATTGAAGGACAAGAAATTTTATGGGGTGATACTCATCATCCTGGTTTTTCTGAAACTGATGGAATTTATGATGGTAAATGGGTTACTGTTAATGATAAAGCTAATCCAAGAATCTATATCGTAAGCCTTAAAGATTTTGAGCTAAAATCAGTTGTCCAAAATCCTATTTTCCGTAGTGATCACGGTGGTAACTTTTTTACTCCAAATTCTGAGTATATCATGGAAGCAAGCCAATATCCAGCTCCTTTAGATAGAAAGTACCATACTTTAAATCAAGCCAATTTTGAAAAATATTGGCGCGGCGGACTTACTTATTGGAAGTTTGATGACGAAACCGGAAAAGTTGATGAAGAAAATTCATTTACATTTGAATTTCCTCCTTATACTCAAGACCTTTCCGATGCCGGTAAACTAGCTAGCTATGGTTGGGGGTTTACTAATTCTTTTTGCTCTGAGATGTATATTGGCGGTATAGAAAGTGGTCGTCCTCCATTTGAAGCCGGCTGTTCTTCTCGTGACGTGGATTTCCTTCACGTAACGAACTGGAAAAAAGCTGCTGAAGTGGTAAAAGCCGGTAAATATAAACTTGTGAATGGTCATAAAGTTATTCCTATTGAAGTTGCCATTGAAGAAGGTTTATTATACTTAGTTCCTGAACCAAAATCGCCTCACGGTGTTGATGTTGACCCTACTACCGGTAATTACATTATTGTTGCGGGTAAATTAGATTCTCACGCTTGGGTATATTCTTTTGAAAAAATTATGAAAGCCATTAAAGATAAAAACTTTGAAGGTTATGATAAATATGGAATTCCTATTATTCGCCTTGAAGATGCTCTTCATGGTAGTGTTGAGGTTGGCTTAGGTCCATTGCATAACCAATTTGATGATGATCCGGGTGTAATTTATACCTCTATTTATGTTGATTCAAGAATTACTAAATGGAATTATATAGATCTTAAAGTATTATCAACAGTGCCATCTCATTATAATATTGGTCACTTAGTAGCTTCTCATGGCGATGCTTTAGATCCAAAAGGAGATTATTTAATTTCATTAAATAAATTATCAATTGACCGTTTCAATCCGGTAGGCCCTTTACATCCTCAAAATCACCAATTAATTGATATAAAAGGTGGTCCGGAAGATAAAATGACTATTATTTATGACTTACCAATACCAATGGGCGAGCCTCATTATACTGCTATGATTGATGTTAATAGATTTGAATCAATTGATCATTATCCTGTTGGAACAGATATTACTAATAATAAAATCTCTCCATATTTTACTGAATTAGGTAAAGAGAGAGTTGAAGTAAAAGGTAATACGGTTCATGTGTATGCTACTATTAATGATGGAAAAGTTACTCCAGCTAATATTAATGTAAAACAAGGTCAAGATGTTGAGATTCACATCACTAATCATGGTCAATCTAAACTAGATCATTATGTATATGAAATTTCTGCTTATGACCAAATGTATCGTTGGAGACCGGGTGAAACTGCTACACTTAATTTTAAAGCTGAAAAAGCAGGAATGTATCCTCTTCTTTTAGACTGCGTACATAATGCAAGTGGAAGAGCCCTTCAAGGTTATCTTACTGTTGCTTTTAATGAAAATGCCGAAGGTGAAAG
>Ga0256842_1001571_pt1 | contig 17969 bp, 17 predicted proteins | sample 4559240metaG_FD_185973 | JGI IMG/M metagenome (GOLD analysis project Ga0256842, IMG submission 185973) | Hydrothermal vent microbial communities from Guaymas Basin, Mexico - 4559-240 | ecosystem: Environmental > Aquatic > Marine > Hydrothermal vents | place: Mexico: Guaymas Basin | collected...
CTTCTTGGTTTTACAGTAAAAAAACTCCCTTCAGATATAGAAGTATTGTCTCCAGCAGATCTCAATTTTAATACTCCACCAGGAATAGTCAAATGAAAATATCCATAACTATCTTTTGTTGACGATAAATTTCCAGTTATCCAGGTCCTTCCGTTATCTATACTGTAGGAATAAGTGAATCTGCTGTTTGAGGTAAGATCTACATCTTCGTCAACCCTGACTATAATATCTTTGGTAATGTCTCCATAAGCTACTGCATGTATATCTGTGGATGATTCTTTTACATCTATACCGTCAATTTTGAACTGAAGACCTCTTAGATCTTGTGGAACAAGAGGATTGCTGTTCACCCATCTCAGTTTTACATCTCCTCCAGGAAGATGGAGTATGGCATAAGAAGAATTTGTGTTCTCTGCATACAAAGTATCACTCCAAGTAACTCCATTATCCACACTATATTGATATTCAATCTCATTTCCATCGCCGATTGCTACAGAAGAAGAATTTACTATCTTAACCCAAACATTACTATTAAAACTTCCAGATACAGGAGTAACTCTTACATTGAAATTGCTTATAACCTCAATGCCATCTTTATTGTTGTCATCTCCGTTGTAAAATGCAGTTGGAGCAACAAACAAAGTAGTCCTCTCTTCATTTGCTGTTTCAGAGTTAACTACTAATTTTAGTCCTTTTCTTAAATTGATAGATACTCCTAATTCCTTTAAATCCAAAGTTAAATTAGTAGGTGTTAAAACCCCACTTCCAGCAATTTCTCCATCTAAAGTCTTGTATGTGTAATTAATTGTATCAAAACCGGTTGTGGCAGTTGGATCGTCAGGAGAGTCTGGTTTAGAAAATTGTATTTTTACAATCCTGTCCGTATATCCTTCAACAGACTCTATAAAAGGCACAATAGGATCCATTACCCTTGCCCCTTCTAAACCATCTTCTCCAAGATCATCTTCCTCTTTGAGTTCTTCAATTGTGCCATCTTGTGTCTTTATTACATTTCTTTTGTTACTAAATACAGCTATTCCCTTTTTGTATGGTAATTCGTTTAATTTTTGTCCACCAAATAGGCTTTTGTCCTCATAGGTAGTGTTTGCAAGGGCTATTAATTGATCAAAGAGCTGTCTTATCTCATTCGCAATGGTCTTTCTATCCTTTTCATTTAAAGAATCATTGGATGCCTGGACAGTAAGCTCAACAATTCTGGCTAATATGTCTTGAACCTGCTGTAAGGTATCATCAGCAAGCCCAAGCCATCCTGTAGCGGTGTTTATGTTTTTTTTGTATTGTTCAATAGAGTTTATGGAATCCCTATAATTTAAAATCCTGCTCATTCCAACAGGATTATCAGAAGGCCTATTTACTTTTTTCTGAGAAGAACCCATCTCGTACAGCTTTTGTAAATAAGAGGTGGTCTTGTTTAAATAAGAAACAAAATTATCATATAACATGCTTTGTGAAATGCGCATGCTTTAGCCTCCTGATCATAAAAGCTTTGAAAATACCTTTCCTTTTGCCATATCAAAATTTCTTTTAAAAACCTCCAAAATCTCTTCATTTCCTCTTTTTAGCTCTTCCACAAGAAGCTTGTTCCTTAAAGCTTTTATCCAACACTTTCGCTCTAAAGATTCTAAAGTTTTTATCAGTTCATATTTTTTATCGTCAAGTTTGATGGAATTTATTAGTTCTTTTATTGTTTTCTTTTCTTTTTCTAATTCTTCTAAAACCTTTGTTATCCTCTTTTGATTTTTCAAAAGCTCTATGGATCTGTTCTTAATCAATAGTTCGTATTCCCTATCCAACAATTCTATTAAAAGCATCAATTTTTCTTTTTGTTTGATCATTTTGATTATCAAATCTTTGTCTTTCATAACCTTTTCAAGGGAAAATTTTTCCTATTTTAGGAAAAAGCAAAAATCGTTCCTTTTGGCTATTCTTTTTTTCGCACTATTTTTGCTCCAAGTGATCTTAATTTTTTGTCCAATTTTTCATATCCTCGATCTAAGTGATAGATTCTGTTTACTTCAGTTTTTCCTGTTGCTGCCAGTCCTGCTAAAACCAAAGATGCGCTGGCTCTTAGGTCAGAAGCCATAACAGGAGCTCCTTTTAATTTTACTGGCCCGTTTACAACCGCAGTATCTCCTTTTAATTTTATAGATGCTCCCATTCTCATAAGCTCTAAGGCATGCATAAACCTGTTTTCAAAAATGGTTTCTTTAATGGTAGATGTCCCTTGTGCAGTGCAACACACAGCCATAAATTGAGCCTGCATATCTGTTGGAAATCCAGGATAGGGTTGAGTTATTATATCCACTCCTTTTAAAGGTTCAGAATAATAGGCTCTTATAATGTTTTTATCCAAGATCTCTATTTTAAGCCCCATCTCTTTAAACTTAAACAGCACACTATCTAGACATTGAACCGGAGCTTGTTTTATTATTATGTCACCTTTGGTTATAGCAGCAGCAGCCAAAAAAGTCCCAGCTTCTATCCTATCAGGCATAACCTCGTACTCGCATCCTTTAAGATTACTTACTCCTTCTACTACTATTTGACTTGTTCCTTGTCCTTTTATTTTTGCACCGCATCTGTTCAAAAAATTTGCAAGATCCACTATTTCTGGCTCTTTAGCAGCGTTTTCTATAACAGTAACTCCATCTGCTAAAACAGCTGCCATCAAAGTATTTTCAGTTCCACCAACTGTTGGAAAATCAAATATTATGTGACTCCCTTTTAATTTTTTACATTTAGCAATAATATATCCCTCTTCAATGTCTATTTCTGCTCCCATTTTCTTTAAGGCTAACAGATGGAGATCTACAGGCCTAAGTCCAATAGCACACCCACCTGGAAGTGCGACTTTTGCCCTTCCAGTTCTAGCCAACAGAGGTCCTAAACAGAGAATAGATGCCCTCATGGTTCGGACAAGATCATAAGGAGCAAGTTCTTTTAAATCATCAGAACTTTCTACAATCACCTCTTTTTTTGAATAATCAACCCTACATCCCAAAATTGAGAGAAGCTTTATAGTGGTGTGAATGTCTCTTAAATCAGGAACATTCTTTATTTTTACAATGGAAGGAACCAAGATTGAAGCAAATAAAATGGGTAAAGAAGCATTTTTGGCACCGCTTATAGATACTTCTCCTTTTAAATTTATTCCTCCTTCTATTAACAGCTTTTCCATAAAAGCTCCTTTTAAAGGGCTTTTTATAGTTACTAAAGAAAATTTCTAAGGGATACTATTATTAGTTTAAAAGCCTTTTTATTTAAATTTCAAAAAACTTCAAAGTATTTGTGGACACTTTTTCCCAGAGATAATTGAGATCTACTTCTTTTAATTCAGCAATTTTAGAAGCAGTATATACAATATAAGCTGGTTCGTTTGTTTTGCCTCTAAAAGGAACAGGAGAGAGAAAAGGGGAATCAGATTCTATTAATATTTTATCATCAGGTATGAATTTAATAGCTTCTTGGATAGCAGTAGCATTTTTGTAAGTGATCACTCCCGGTATAGATACATACCAACCACAACTTAAAACTTTTTCTGCAAACTCTTTGTTTCGAGTAAAACAGTGCCACAGGACCTTTTTCCCTTTAAATCCCATATCCAAAAGGATCTTTAAGACCTCATTGTCTGCATCTCTAGAGTGTATAACCACTGGAAAGTCCAAATCCTTTGCTAATTTTAACTGATCTTTAAATACTTTAAATTGATCTTCTTTTGAGGATAGATTTCTATAAAAATCAAGACCAATCTCACCTATGGCTTTTATGTTCTTTTCTTTTTTTATGATTTTTTCAATCTCTTGAATGTCTTGTTCTTTTACATCTTTGGCGTCGTGAGGGTGTATTCCTAAGGTATAAAATAATTTGACCTTGGTTGAAATATTAAAAAGATCAATATTTTTGTAATAAGCCTGTGGTCCTAAAAACACATTACAGATCATAAAAATAGAATTAGCATAAGCCCTCTCTAATACCTTTTCAACCTCTTTGTTTAAAGGCGAAAGGTCTAAATGGGCATGAGAATCTATTCCTACAGGAGAAAGTTTGATATTTTTTTCCATCTTTACTCACCTTTAATAAAAAATAAACCCTATAATTGGCCTTTTACCAATTATAGGGTTTTAATTTTTCAGATGCAATCTTAAATTATTCTTCCATTTCAATTTTTATCTTCTTAGACTGAAGCTCTGCAACCTTTGGAAGATATATCTTTAAAACTCCATTTTTAAAATTGGCTTTTATCTTTTCTTTGTCAACTGTATCAGCTAAAGTGAATCTTCTAACATATTTTACATTATCAAATTCTTGCTCCCATAACTTTTCTTTTCCAAATTCCGGATAAGATGTCTTTCCTTCAATTGTTAAGATATCTTTATCAATGGATATGTTTAAATCTTTTTTATCCACACCAGGCATATCAACCAGAATATAATATGCGTTATCTTTTTGTAATATATCTGCATAAGGCTTTACTATTTCATATTCATATTCTTGTTTTTTTTCAACATTGTTAGACATATCTATCACCTCCTTTAAAAACAGGTTGTAAAAAATCAATTAAGTTTCAATTGGAATTTGTCTAGACTTTACTTCTTCTTTTTTAGGAATAGTTATTGTTAATAAACCATTTTTCATAGATGCTTTTGCTTTATCTTTTTCAACTTTTACATTAAAATTGATAATCCTTTGAAATGTTCCAGTTGGCCTTTCTTGACGAAAATATTTTCCTTCTTCTGGTTTTCTTTCTCCTTTTATAATCAAACTATTTTCTGATATATCTAATTCTACATCTTCTGGATTAACTCCTGGAAGCTCTACATATACATAAACATTGTCTTTATCTTCTACAACATTAATTGGAGGATATGCAAATTTCCTTTGAGAAATATCTAATGGTTCAAAAAATTCATCAAATATTCTTTCAATTTGCTTTGGTAATTCATATAAAGTACTAAAATCTAACATAATTATCACCTCCTTATTTCTTAATTTAACTTAACGTAGCTCTTCTAATAAAGACAATAATCATGCCTATTGGTATGTCAAGAGAAGTAAGGACCTGTTCAAAAAGATTTTTCGAACAGGATCAATTCTACTAAAGCAACTTTTCTTTTAACTCTTTTACTTTTAAAGAAAACTCTTTAGACATATTTGATGCCACATTTATCATATAAACTTTATCTGGGTTTATTCCTATGGAGCTCAAAAATTTTTTAATCTCTTCTATTCTATAGCTTGCAAAAATGTTTCCTTTTTCTGATTTACAGTTACCATTATGGCATGCACCTATTAAGACTCCATCTGCACCTTGCACTAAAGCTTCTAAGATATAATCTACATCTATTTTACCAGCACATGGAACTTTTATGGGTTTAAGTCCTAAAGGTATATCATATCCAAACTTTTTTGCTCCTTTAAATGCTTCATAAGCAGAGTTCTTACAGAAGAAACCAATTATCAAAGGTCTGGCTCTTGTGCTACTTATGGCTTCGTAAATTTGAGACTTAATATCTTCGTCTGAATAAATCTTTAACTGGATAGCATTCATAGGACATTCTGCAGCACATATTCCACACCCCTCACAAGCAAGAGGAGATATTACTATCTTTTCGTGATCCCAAGAGATAGCTCCATGAGGACAGACCCTATAGCATGTTAGACAACAGACACATTTGTTGTCATCTACAGATATGATATCTGAGATTTCTTCATCTTTAAACAAAGATCTTATTTCATAAGCCACATTGATACTATCCATAACAACTTGATAAAAAGGTTTTATGCCAGATCCGCTTCCAGCCACAAATATTCCTTTTCTGTTAGTATAAACAGGAACTCTTCTTACATTATTTGTTTGCAAAAAACCTGTTTTGTCTGTGTGAAGAGATAAGATTTCAGACAAGAATTGATTGGAATTATTAGGCAAGATTTCCTCTTCTACAACCACATAATTTGCCAGTATTTCCACTTTTTCATTTATTACAGAATCTACAACAGAAACTTTAACTACATCTTCAACTGCTACTTGTGGCTTTTGGGCTGTTTTTATAATTATAGCCCCTCTTTTCCTGACTTCATAGGCAAGCTCTTCTAAACCAGAGGCAGCTACCTTAACATTTTTAGCTATTATATAAACTTTTGCTTTAAGATTTGAAAGCTCTAATGCATTCAGTAAGATCCTTCTAAAGCTTACTGGATTGCTTTCGTCTTCAAACTTAGTTAAAAACACAAAGACCTGACCATTAAGATCTTCAAAATCTTTAATCTTTTCCTCAAGCTCACTTAAAGCAAGGATATTATCAGAAGGAGAAATATTAAATTCCTCAAATATGGGTTCCAACTTATAAGGAGTTGCAATCACAATTGATCCAAATATGTGTTTTTGAACCTTTCCATTTACACTCAAATTTACTTTAAAATTTCCTGCAGTTCCTTTAATTTTTATTATCTCTGCATTTTCTAAGAAAAACACATTATGAGTATTTTTAAGCTTTTTTAATATTTTCTCATAATAACTCTGATATTCTTTAAAACAAGGATCAATATTAAAACCTTCCTTTTGATCTATAATCCAAACAGGAAAGTTATAATTTGAAACTTTATAGGCAGAAAATATACCTGAAGCCCCTCCACCAATAATTAATATATTTGGGTTTAAATTTGTCTTTTTCATTTAAATCCTCCCAAGATAAGTGAGGGTTTCATTAACAGCAATTTTTGCATGTGATATGGTGTCCATAATGTTTTTAGGACCTGTTACTGTGCCTGCCAAAAATATTCCTTCTCTTTGGCTCAGAGAAGGCTCTAATAAGCTTTTGCTTTTAAAGAAACCATCTTCTCCTAAATCAAGACCTGTAATCTGAGCCAATTTTTGATTATCCATATTAGCCGAAATTCCAATTGATAAAATCACCAGATCAAATTCTTCAACCTGTCTTTCTCCTTTATCATTTCTATAAAAGGCTTTAACTTTTTGGATATTCTCATCATAAACCAGATCAATAGGAACAGCGTTTACAAAATTTATCTTTTCTTCAATTTCTTTAAAAAACCACGAATATTCCTTACCAACATTTTGAAGATCTATAAAGAAAAACCAGATGTCAGTTTCAGGATCTCTATATTTTACAAAAGATGCCATTCTCAGAGCATAAGGGCAACACACTTCTGAACACCAAAGGGTGTTAAATTCTTTACTTCTACTTCCTACGCATTGGATAAAAGCTATCTTGTGAGCTTTTTCTCCATTTGAGGGCCTTATAACTTCACAATTTTCTCTGAGCATGTGTTCTAAATCCAACCCTGTGATTACATCTTTCCACAACTTATATCCATAGGTAGATCTCAAAGTTGGATCAAAGGGATCAAACCCAGTAGCTAAGATAATAGCATCAGCAAAGATTTCAGCTTCTACACCTATTTCATCTGCAACCATACTATCTTTGGGAAGTCCAATGGTTGTATCTTTTGCAACATACAAAGGGTGATTATACTTTGAAAATCCTCGAACATAGGTATCCTTTGGGTAGGAAATACTGCTTTTGCCTAACTTTACTTTAAACTTTTTGTCCTTTTTTATTTCTTTAACCTCTGTGCCAAGATAAATGTTGATGTTAGGATTTTGGGTCACATCTCTTAATGTCTCTTCTACTATACAAACGCCGCACTGTTGACATTTATCCGTTGCTTTACATGTAAAACCTATTGCAACTCCACCTAAAAAATAATTTTTTTCAACTAAATGAACATTGACCCCTTCCTGGGCCAAATAAAAAGCAGCACTAAGTCCAGCAATACCTCCTCCAATAACCAAAACTTTGTCTTTCATTTTTGATTCTCCTATTTTTTTATACTTCTGGTCTTGGTAAAAGACCAGCCCTTTCAGCAATTTCGGGAACTTTATGTTCCCATTCAATAGCCATTAAATGAATTCCTGCAACACCTTTTAATTCTTTAAGTTCTTCTATTTGCTCGCAAGCGATTTTTATCCCTTCCTCAGCTGCTTTTTCTTTACCAACTCCCTTTAGCCTTTTTATCAACTCTTCTGGAACATCCATCCCTGGAACTTTCGTCTGCATGTATCTAGCCATACCTACACTTTTAAGTGGCGTTATACCTGCTAAGATGTAAACCTTTTCAGTAAGCCCCATGTCATTGACTCTTTTTAACCATTCTTTAAATTTTTTCATATTGAAAATGCATTGGGTTTGAATAAAGTCCACACCTGCTTTTACTTTTTTGGCTAACCTTAATATCCTCATCTCAAAAGGATCAGCAAAAGGATTTGCAGCAGCACCTATAAACAACTTTTTAGGAGGAACATCAATATCGGCTCCGCTTAAAAATTTTCCCTCATCTCTCATTTTCTTGACCATAGAGATTAACTGAATAGAATCTAGGTCAAAAACACCTTTGGCTTGTGGATGGTCTCCAAAACTTTGATGGTCTCCACTAAGGCAAAGCATGGTTCTAATCCCCATAGAATAACCGCCAAGAATGTCAGCCTGCATTGCAAGACGGTTTCTATCTCTACAAACCATCTGATAAACAGGTTCTAAACCTTCACTGAGACATATAGAAGAGACAACAAGACTTGACATCCTTACAATAGCAGTCTGGTTGTCAGTGATATTGACTGCATCTACTTTGCCTTTTAGATATCCAATCTTTTTTTTTACCTTCTCAACATTACAACCCCTAGGAGGTCCAAGCTCTGCAGTAAATGCAAAATGTCCACTTTTTAAAACGCGTTCTAATCTACTTGTGTCTTCTATGTCTCTTTTTAATAACATTTTAAATCTTCCTCCTATTATTTGTTCAATGAATTATTATCGTATAATTTTTCATACCCAGGCTGAATTATTGTTCTTGGTCCTTGGGTTTTCCAATCGTTTGCTGGAATTATATCTAATATCTGTTCTAATCTTCCTTGTTTGCTCAACCTTTCATATATCATATACCAAGCACAAGGCTGATTTTCATTAACTTCACATTTTCCTTTATTTGTTCCACCACAAGGACCATTAAAGAGACTTTTTGCACACATGGTAACAGGACAAATTCCACCAGTAATACCCAAAACACAATTCCCACAGGCCCGACACCTTTCTTCATACCATCCTACACCTTTATTTACTCCAATAAAATTCGTATTTACTGCTGGTAAAACAGGAATTTCTGGATAAACTTCAGCCAAAAACTGTATACCAGCTCCACAGGCCATAGACAAAAAGGCATCATAATCTTTAGAGATGTCCTCCAATTCTTCAAGAAATTCTTTATCACATTGACGCTCTAAAGTGATATGATCGAATTTATATCCCTCTTTTCCTAAAGCGAGATTTAATTGATTTTTTAATATCTCAGCCTCCTTTTCACCTCCAGAAAGACATACTGCTACGCATGTCCCACATCCAACTACCAAAACCTTTTTAAAAGGCATAACTAATTTTTTTATCTCTTCAAAAGGCTTTTTCTCTACAACAATCATTTTTACCTCCTAGGGTTTATTATGAACATTTGTTCAAAGCTTATTTGTATCTTAATATAAGTAAATTTTACAAGTAAGGCAAGAAAAAGTGTTCTTTATGAGAATATCACTTATATGCCATTTTACTGCTCCTTTCCATAAGATAAAAATTTTGTTTTAACTATAAGAAAATTAACATTAATTTGTAAAGAACAATTCAGAAAATGTGCTCTTTGCAAATAATGCCATTCAGATCCACCCTTTAAACCGGGAGTAATACAAAAAATTATGTCCTTTTAGATAAAAATAGTTTAAAAATTAGCCAAACCAATTTAATAAGACACAATTTTTTTGATAAATGCCGTATCTCCAAATCCAATGCTGCAGTAGGAAAATATCCCACTAAAAGAGTAACCACTCCCAAAATTGTTGACACAACCTAGGTTATAATTTAACATAAATTATGTAAAAAGTTTATTTTTTATCCTCCCACTTGGCAAGGAGCCTTTAATAGACCCCCACCATTTGGGATTAAAATAGGAAGGACAGATTTAAATAAAATTTATTACAGTAAGGGATGGATAAAAATCAGGAAGTGTGTAGTAATTTTTTACAATTTCTGGAAATGGTAACTTAACCATTGGATCTAATCAAAAGATAATCACATCAGCTAAAGCAAAGGGAGTTTAATCTATATATCCATTTTAAACAAAATTTATTACAGGAGGGGAGCTATGAGGAAGAAATTATTAACTTTGGTGTTTCTAATTATTGGCTTGGTAGGAATGTTGGGTTTTGCAAAGGCAGCCCCGATTTCCTATTATTGGAGGGCACATATTAATGCACATAGCCAAATTACGATTTATGATGACTCTAAGAAGTATGCAATTTATAAATCTATTTATGATTATGCTAATATTAACTCTTCTTGGTATCATAACCCTCCAGCTCAGACAAGCCTTTCTGAGTCTTACAGTTATAACTATTATGGCGAAACACGTGAATGGTCTGGTGAGTCAAATGTAATTAGTGATCCAAATGGTATCAATGTTTATGGTAGAGCTTCAACAAACCCATTTGTAAATGCAGATGACTATACTTCCTCACATACTTATGGTCAGCAATATGGCTATTTTTACATTGATTCACCTGATAAGTTTTTAAAAGTAGATTTTATTTTCAATATAAATGGAAATGATGGCACAGAAAATGATAATTATGCATGGATCAACTTTAATTGGTATTTGAGGGATTGTGGCATTGGGGATGAGAATGATGATAAACCACCAGATTACTGGTTAGCTCCATTTATTGCAAGGACTTATATATATTGGAACGTTCGTAATATAAACACTCCATCAAGTCATGAAGACCATTGGTTAATTCCATTGGAAGAAGGGCATTGGTATTATCTTTATGCCAATGCAGACGAAATTTTAAGGGCTTACCAAAATGATTGGTTAGAAGGTAGCATACAACTTTCTACTCAGATAACCGCTGTTCCTATTCCTGCCAGTGCTATACTTCTGCTTTCTGGTATGTTTGGTGTGATAGGAATTGGAAGGAAATTGTTATAAGAGGAAAAAAATGGTGGGGTATATTGCCCCACCACTGTGTGTGAGCAATTTGTAAAAATAGAGTTTTCTACAGCTTAGAAATTTCTTCTTGTGTCAATACTTTTATATTGTGTTGTTTTAAAAGATCTAAAGCCTCTTCTGTTCTGTCAAACCTAAAAATCAAAATAGCATCCTTTCCACTATGATGCACAAAAGCATACATGTATTCTATGTTTATGTTTTTGTCCTGCAAAATCTTTAAAATTTTATACAATCCACCAGGTTTGTCTTCTACTTCTACTGGAACTACAGTGGTCTTTTTTACAGTGAAACCATTTTCTTTTAAAACTTTCTTTGCCTTTTCGTTATCAGAGACAATAAGTCTTAATATGCCAAAGTCTGATGTGTCAGCCACAGATAAAGCCCTGATATTAATTCCAGCTTCGCTTAAAATCTTGGTCACCTCAGCCAATCTTCCAGCTCTGTTTTCCAAAAAGATTGAAAGCTGCTCTACTTTGTTTCCCATATCCATAACCCCTTTTTATTTCTTTCTAAGATCAATTATCCTTTTTGCCTTACCTTCAGATCTTTCAATACTTCTAGGCTCAACAAGTTTTACATCTACTGAAATTCCCAGAAAATCTTTTATGCTTTCTTCAAGCTTTCTTTCTATTTTTTGTAGCTCTTTAATTTCATCTGAGAATATATTTTCATCAACTTCAACCTTTACCTCCAAAGTATCCAATGCACCTTCTCTTTTGACAATAAGTTGATAATGAGGAGCTACTCCTTCTGTTTCTAAAATAATGCTTTCTATCTGAGATGGAAATACATTCACACCCCTTATAATAAGCATATCGTCTGTTCTTCCCATAATTTTTTCAATCCTTGCATGTGTCCTTCCACATTTACAGGGAACTGGATTTAAGCTTGTGAGATCTTTGGTTCTATACCTTATCAGAGGAATTGCTTCTTTTGTCAAAGTGGTTATAACCAATTCTCCTCTTTCTCCAGGTGGAAGCTGTTCTTTGGTTTCGGGATCTATAATCTCTACTAAAAAGTGATCTTCCCATACATGAAGCCCATCTTTTGCAACATGACACTCCATTGCAACACCAGGTCCCATGATCTCAGAAAGCCCATATATGTCCAAAGCTGTAAGACACATCCTTTCTTCTAGTCCTTTTCTAAACTCCTCTGTCCAAGGCTCAGCACCAAATATCCCTATCCTTAAGGCAAGATCCTTAAAGGATACCCCCATTGCTTCTCCAACTTCACATATATGAAGGGCATAAGAAGGAGTGGAGCATATCACCGTGGGCCTAAAGTCTTTAAGCAATGTTACCTGTCTTTTTGTACTTCCTCCAGACACTGGAACTATTGTTGCTCCTATCTTTTCAGCTCCATAATGGACTCCTAATCCTCCTGTAAAAAGGCCATATCCATAGGCATTGTGTATTATATCCTTTGATGTCACTCCAGCTGCCATAAGAGATCTTGCCATAAGCTCAGCCCAAGTATCCACATCTCTTTTTGTGTATCCTACTACTGTAGCAGTTCCTGTAGTTCCAGAAGAGGCGTGAATCCTTACTACATTCTCTTTTGGAACAGCAAATAATCCAAAAGGATAGTTATTTCTTAGATCCTGTTTTTCTGTAAAAGGAAGGTATTTTATGTCAGATAAAGTTTTGATGTGTTCAGGCCTTAAACCAATTTCTTCAAATTTTCTTTTATAAAAAGGCACAGTGTAATAAACTCTTTCTACAAGACTTTTCAACCTTTTTAACTGAAGCTGTTCCAATTCTTCTCTAGGTAATGTCTCCTTATCTACATCATACATCTTTACTTACTCCCTTTTGAGTTTTATAAATTTATATCAGCTGGCTTTGAGGAAAAATATTATATTTATTGTAAAAAAATAGCAACTATAAATTTTAAAGGAGGTTTAAAAGACATTATGATGAGAACTAACTTAGCTAAAAAAGAAAAAGTGCAGGTGTTTAAAGATTACAAAGAAAAGGCTAATTTTTTGGTAAAATGTTTAGAAGAAAAAAAGGCTCAAGATATTGTGGCTTTGGATGTTTTTGGAATTGCTTCTTTTACAGAAGCTTTGATTTTTGCCACAGCAGTTAATGCAAGACATGCTCAAACCTTAACAGACTGGCTTGTAGAAAAGTTAGAAGAGCAAGATGAGGAAATATTAGGAATAGAAGGATATAGAAATGCAAACTGGATATTAATAGATTGCAATGATGTGATTGTTCATATATTTCAAAAAGAGTACAGGGAGTTTTACAATTTAGAAAGTATGTGGATAAATGCCCCTAGGTTAATTTAAAAATTTAGGAGAAAGAGATGCTTAAGAAAAAACCTACCCTTCTTTTGATTTTAGATGGCTGGGGACAGGGAAAAAAAGACAACACAAATGCTGTTTATGTGGCCAATACTCCCACTTTAGATTCTCTTATGGAGACCTATCCCACAAGCATATTGGAATGTTGTGGAGAAGCAGTTGGTCTTCCAAAAGGTCAGATGGGAAATTCAGAAGTTGGACATCTGAATATTGGAGCAGGGAGAATTGTTTATCAGGATATTGTAAGGATTGATAAGGCAATTGAAAACGGATCTTTTTTTAAAAACAAAGTCATTTACAATTTGATTTCACAGGTGAAAAAAACAGGTGGTAAGTTGCATCTTATGGGTCTTGTTTCAGATGGAGGAGTTCACAGTCATCAAAACCATTTGTATGCTCTTATTGAATTTGCTAAAAGAGAAGGATTAGATCAGGTAGTTGTTCATGCCTTTTTGGACGGAAGAGATACACCACCTAAAAGTGGGAAAAAATACATAAAGATGTTGATAGAGAAGATAAAAGAAATCGGATGTGGAGTTATTGGCACTATATCTGGCAGATATTACTCAATGGATAGGGATAAAAGGTGGGAGAGAACTAAGTTGGCCTATGATGCTATGGTGTTAGGAAAAGGGTATGTTGCTTATGATGCAGTTGAAGCTGTTGAAGAAGCTTATAAAAGAGGAGAAAGTGATGAGTTTGTAAAACCTACTGTTTTGGTAGATAAGAATAATAAGCCTGTAGCACTTGTTGAAGATGGAGATGGTATATTTTTCTTTAATTTTAGAGCAGATAGGATAAGACAAATAGTGAGAAGTTTTTGGCAAAAGGATTTTGATTTTTTTGAAAGGGTAAAAGTTCCAAATCTTTCTGGTATGGCTACAATGACAGAATATGATAAGGAATTTGACCTACCTATAGCTTTCCCGCCTGAGAAATTGAAAAACATTTTAGGAGAAGTGTGTTCTAATTTAGGTTTTAAGCAGTTTAGAATAGCTGAGACCGAAAAGTATGCCCATGTAACTTATTTTTTTAATGGAGGGGTAGAAGAGCCTTTTAAAGGAGAAGATAGATTGCTTATACCTTCTCCAAAAGATGTGCCCACTTATGATCTAAAACCAGAGATGAGCGTATTTGAGGTTACAGAAAATTTGATAAAGAAGTGGTATGAAAAAAAATACGAACTTGTGGTCTGCAATTTTGCAAACCTTGATATGGTAGGACATACTGGAAATTTTCAAGCAACAGTAAAGGCTTGTGAAGCAGTTGATAGATGTGTAAAAAAGGTAGTTGATGCGGTTTTGGATTTAGATGGAAGGCTTTTTGTAACAGCTGATCATGGAAATGCTGATGAGATGATTGATGAAAATGGTCAACCACACACAGCTCACAGCCATAATCCTGTGGCTTTTGTTTGGGTAGAAAAGAACATTTCCAAGGGCAGTGCAAAGATCAGGGAAAGAGGAATTTTGGGAGATATAGCCCCTACTATTTTAAAACTTTGGGAGATAAAAAAGCCAGATGAGATGAGCGGAGAAAGTTTATGTATATAAAATTTTGGGGATGTAGAGGAGGTATTCCTGTATCAGGGGAGAAATATTTGTTTTATGGAGGAGAGACTACATGTGTGGAAATAAGAGATCAAAAAGGAAATTTGATAATTATAGATGGTGGAAGTGGGATAAGAAATCTTGGAAAAAAGATCCTTTTAGAGGAGAAATTTGACATAAATATGATATTTACTCATGTGCATTGGGATCACATTATCGGTCTTCCTTTTTTTTCTCCCCTGTACGATAAAAGATTTAAAATCAATATTTTTGGAGACAATGAGCTTCAAGAAAACATTTTTGAACACATCTTTTTGATCTTTTCTGCACCATTTTTTCCAGTAAATTCTGAAGAATTATCTGCTGAATTTAATTTTATTCCTATCAAAAAAGAAACAAAAATAGGTGATATAAACCTAAAAACCATATCTCTCTCTCATCCAAATGGTGGAATTGGTCTTAAATTTTATGATAATGATAAGAGCTTTGTTTTTTTAACAGATAATGAGTTGGGTTTTGTTCACAGAGGAGGAAAGGAATTTGAAGAGTATGTAGAATTTTGTAAAAATGCAGATCTTTTGGTGCATGATGCAGAATATACAGAAGAGGAACATAAAAAAAAGATCGGATGGGGACATTCTAGCATTGATGATGTTATACGATTGGCTATTGATTCAAAGGTAAATGCAGTGGGATTTTTTCATCACAATCAAGATCATTCAGATGAAGATCTAAAGAAAATGGAAAATTATGCAAAAAAGAAGTTAAAAGGAAAAGTAGAATCTTTTGTGGTTTTTGAAAAACAAGAAATCGTTCTGTGAAAAATGCCCTTTAGTTGGGATGGTTTTAAAAAGGGGGTTAATTATGGTTGTTGATTCTCATGTTCATATAGTTCCTAAAAAGATACGAGAAAATAGACATAAATATGTGACAGAAAAAGAAAAGGAGGTTTTTCCCATATATAAAGATCCAAAGGCAAAAATGGTTGGAGCAGAAGAGCTTATTAATACCATGGATGAAGAAGGGGTGGATAAAGCAGTAATTTTTGGTTTTCCTTGGAGCAGTAAAGAGTTATATCAATTGAATAATGATTATGTTTTAGAAGTAGCTGAAAAGTACAGAGATAGGTTTATTCCTTTTTGTTGTCTAGATGTTGAATCTAAAGAAGCTCTAAAAGAAATAGAAAGGTGTTTAAAAGAAGGTGCAATGGGAGTAGGGGAGCTCGCTTTTTATAGCAGTGATTTTGATTCAAGAAAAAGGGCAATCTTATCAGAAGTGGCTGATTTGGTTAGAGAGAGGTCTTTGCCGATCCTTATTCATACAAACGAAGAAGTAGGACATAATTATTCTGGGAAAAGTCCAATGACTTTGAGAAATTTGTATTTGTTAATCAAAGAAAATCAAAATGTTAAATGGATATTAGCCCATCTTGGAGGTGGACTTCCATTTTTCTGTTCTTTAAAAAAAGAAGTAAAAGAAGTGATGAGAAACTGTTGGTTTGATACTGCAGCTATGCCTTTTTTGTATCATCCTTTTGTATATAACATCTTTTTTCTCATAATGGATAAAGAAAAACTCTTGTTTGGAACTGACTATCCCCTTCTTCCTCCAAAAAGATATTATAAAGAATTTGAAAAAGCGAAATTAGATGAAAAAGTTAAAAAAGCTGTTTTGGGAGAAAATTTTATAAAACTTCTTGGTCAAAAATAGAGTATGAAGAAAGCAAAAGTATCGATATTTTTTTCTTCTTTTGATAGAGGTGGAGCTGAGAAAATTGCTGTTAATTTGTCTAAAGGATTGGTTATTAATGGTGTTTATGTTGATATTTTAACAGCAAACACTCTTATACCTTCTTTTTTGTCTTTTTTATCTTCTTCTATTAGACTTATCTCCTTATCTTGTAATTCAAAAGTTGACTTAGAAAGAAAATTAATTGCCTATTTAGAAGAAACAAAGCCTTGGGTTTTGGTTTTTTGGAAAGGATTTGAAAGATTAAGTGCTGATTTAATAAAAAGGAGTAAAAATTATACCAAAATTATTGTAAGAGTAGGAACTACTTTTACAGAAAGAGATAAAAATAGAAATATAATCAAAAGGCTTTTTTCTAAATTGGTTTTAAAGAGAAATATTAAATTTATAGACAAAACAATTGCGGTTTCAAAAGGAGTAGCTGAAGATATTATCAAACTTACAAAAGTGCCTAAAGAAAAGGTTTATATTCTTCCCAATCCCACTATTGTTCCAGAGATTTTTGATATGGCAAAAGAAGAGATAGATCACGAATGGTTTAGAAAAAAAGATTTTTTTAAAGTTTTAGGTGTTGGAGGTTTTAGAAGGTCAAAAGACTTTCCCACTTTGGTTAAGGCCTTTGATATTGTTAGAAAAAAATTATCAGCCAGGCTTATAATTTTAGGAGATGGAAGGCAGAGGAGAAAAATAGAATCTATTATAGACAAGTTAAATTTGAAAGATTATGTGTGGTTGCCTGGATTTAAAGAAAATCCATATTCGTTTATGGAAAAGTCTGATGTGTTTGTGCTTTCATCAAAATGGGAAGGGTGTCCTAATGTTTTAATAGAATCCATGGCTTTAGGGACACCTGTTGTTTCCACAGATTGTCCAAGTGGACCAAGAGAGATCTTATGTGATGGTAGGTATGGTATTCTTGTTCCTGTTGGAGATAAAGAAAAATTAGCAGATGCGATTATAAAAACTTTAACTAATCCTTTACCTGAAGATGTTCTTAAAAAAGCAGTAAAAAAATATGATTACATAGAAAGCACAAAAGCTTATTTAAAAATATTTGAACTGTATTAAGAACTTTTTCAAAATATTTAGGATTTAAGAGAAAACCTATTGTTTGAGCTATTCCCTTCCCTTTCTAACGGCATTTATCAAAAAAATTGTGTCTTATTAAATTGGTTTAGCTAATTTTTAAACTATTTTTATCTAAAAGGACACAATTTTTTGTATTACTCCCATATTCCCAGTTAAATTTTCTAAGTGCTTTGTTTTTATCT
>Ga0256842_1001572_pt1 | contig 17968 bp, 12 predicted proteins | sample 4559240metaG_FD_185973 | JGI IMG/M metagenome (GOLD analysis project Ga0256842, IMG submission 185973) | Hydrothermal vent microbial communities from Guaymas Basin, Mexico - 4559-240 | ecosystem: Environmental > Aquatic > Marine > Hydrothermal vents | place: Mexico: Guaymas Basin | collected...
TAAAAAAAGAAAAGCAATTTTTAAGCATCAAGCTTATCAGAATATCGGGATTTGTAGGGATAAGATGTAGGGGTAAATTAGTTACTGATAGTGTCAGCTAAATTGTCAGTAATAATCCTATAAAATCGACTGACAACTATTAAGTTAATGTGTTAAAAGTGCCTATTTCACGGCTACTTAAGAGTTTTGGTACCGATAGGCGGACTTGAACCGCCACTCCCGAAGGAAAATGATTTTGAATCATTCATGTCTACCATTCCATCATACCGGCATTTTATGATTGAAGATTTTGTAGAATGATAGTAGTTTATTACTTAAAAGTAAATAATTTTTAGTCGATATAGTATAAGAATGGAACCTTTATTGCTATAATGCTAGTAATATTTTAAGATAATAACCTAAGTTCGACAATAAAATGCCCAAAGATAGGGTAAATAAATGGTAATCTTTTAGTTGTCCTGTATTTGGGCATTTTATTGTCGAGCTTAGCTTAATAACTTTAGGAGGTGTGTTATGAGAGTTACATCTAGTATGTATTATGATAATCTATACAAAAATGGTCATAATAATATAAGAAATAAACTTTTTGATGTAAATAAACAAATTTCATCTGGTTTAAATATTCAATATGCTCATGAAAATGTTACTGCATTTACAGATACTATGCGTCTTGATAATGAGATAACACAATTAGAACAAGTGAAAAAAAGTATAGATAATGGGTTGAAGTTTTCTACACAATCTGACACTGCTTTAAATGATTTTTCAACATCAGTAACTAAAATGAAAACATTACTTATAAATGCTGCTAATGATTCAAATGATGATATATCTAGGGATGCTATAGCAAAAGATTTAAGAGGTATTGAGAGTCATCTTAAAAATCTTGCAAATACATCCATAAATGGTAAATACCTTTTCTCAGGGTCTGCTATGACTACAAAACCTATCTCAGATAGTGGTGAATATATGGGGAATGATTTTAAAATGGAGGCTATTGTAGATTCTAATGTTAGGCAAGAGTACAATGTAAGTGGAGCTAAACTATTTTTAGGAGAGGAATCAAATATAAATAGACAAGTAACCTCTAATGTTATCCAAAAAAACTTAAGTAAAATGTACCCTGATTATACTGATGCAAATGTAGATGGTGAAGATAGAAATCTAACAGCAGAAGATACCATAAGAGATCTAATGGGTGATAGTGATAATGATGTAGATGAGGGAACTTTAAAACATCATTTTTACTTAAGAGGAACTAAGAGTGATGGAACTACATTTAATAAACATATTAAAATGAGTGATGACCAAAGTGTAGATAACTTACTTCAAGAGGTAGGAAAAGCTTATGGGAATACACCAGATGTAGATATTGTAAATGTAACTCTAAACTCAAATGGTCAAATCCTTGTAGAAGATAAAAAAGATGGTTCAAGTAAATTGGAATTTCACATGGTGGGAGCTACTGATTTAGATAGAAATGATAATGGTGGAGCTGATGATGCAGATATTGATGATGCAAAATATGGAGCTGATGCTGGTAAAATTACAAACCTAAAAGATGGTGAGGTTGATTTTAATAAGATAATGCATAATAGTAGTACAGCAAATAATGCAAAACTTTATATAAAAGAGTTTAATATATCATCTTATAATCCTGCAAAAGATGCTTCAACTAAGATAGGTGCTTTAAATTATGATAGAACGGAATTTGCTAAAGATGGTGCTAAAGTAACTTCAAATGTAAAACAAGTTTTAAAGTCAGATAATAGTTTTGTTAAAGATTCTACAAAAATATCTGAGGTTGCTGATCTTTCAAAAGGTAATGTAGATACATTAGATGGTAGTTCTTTAAGATTAGCTGGTAAAAATATATCTGGAAATGATTATGATGTAAAGATAGATCTTAAAAGTTCGGCTAATGGTGGTTCAACATTTTCATTAGATACAGATGGTGATGGAGATTATGATGATGGAACATACAAAATTTATGATATGAATGACCCTCGGGATGCGGTAGATGCAGATAGTATGACATATAGACAACTAATGGATGTTGTAAATATGAATGTTACAAATAATCTACCAGCTGGTGGAAGTGCAGATGATTATGATAAGGCTATTAGCGATTCAAACTATTATGGGGGAACAAATATAACTTATGATGGTAAAATAGAATTTGAAGATAGGTTAAACTCCAATACTAAAGCAGCTGTATCTCTTCAGGATGTAAATAGTGGAGATTTCTCAAAAGATGCATCAATTATGACTTTTAATTCTAATGATGCACTTGAAATTAGAGATGCAAAAACAGATTTTTTCTCAACAATAGATAGAGCTATAAAATCAGTAGAGGAGTATAAACTTTACCCAGATGGACATAGTGGAGATGCTAGAAATATAGGTATTCAAAATGCTATAGAGATGACAACAAGGCTTGAAGACCATGTAAATAGTGTACATACAACAGTCGGTGCTAATTCAAATGTATTACAAACATCATTAGATAGAACAGAAACATTAGAACTTAGTACAAAAACACTTCGCTCATCTGTACTAGATGTTGATTTAGCTGAAGCATCTTTAAATTTAACTCAACTAAATCAAAATTATGAAGCTATGCTTTCAACTGTAGGTAAGGTTGCAAAACTTAGTTTAGTAAATTACTTATAAAATATTACAAAATGCAATAAAAATCTATAATTTAGGTTTTTATTTTGCTATACTTCATTAATTAATCACAATTTGAAAGGTTTTAGGGTTTGAAAGATACTATTTTTATAATTATTTTTGGTATATTGATTTATTTAGGTTTTGCTACTATATTTGGTGATAGTGAGATGATAGGTAGTTATGGGGCTATTTTTGCGAACTATAATACTAAGTACTTTGGTTATACTTCATTTATAAATCTATTTTTACTTTTATTTCCTTTAAATTCTTTATATAAAAATATAACATTTACTTTTAGAAGATTAGAACTAACTATTGCATCTATTTTATTGTTTTTCTCAATATTATTAGCACAATCAATGCTTGTTGAAAATGAATTTAAAGGTGAACTAGCAGGTAGTTTTGTTCTTTATTTAGCTCCATTTATAGGTATCTTTGGATTATGGATATTTTGGGCAATTATGACTTCAATCTCTGGGCTAATCATCGCTGATAAAAATACAAATGAGATATTTATTAGTATTAAAGAGATGGTAAAAAATAATTTACCTACAAAAGATGAAATTCAAGAAGAAAGTATAGAAAAAAATAAAGAAGTTAAAGAAACAAATACTTATGCGAAAGAAGAAGTATTATTGGTAGAGGATGAGATAGAAGACACCATAGATGAAGTAAAAAATGTAAAAATTAAGGTTATAAAAAAGAAACAAGCAGTAAATAAAGTTGAACCTGTTATAGAAGAAGATTATATTGAAGATATTGATAAACCAACATATCTTAGAAAACAAGAATCTAAAAGTGATAAAAAAGATACAAGTAAAGAAAATAAAGTAATCGAAACTATAGAAGAAAATGAGGAAAAAGAGAAAAAAATTTCTCATATAAGAAAAGTTGAATCAAAAAAAGAACCTGAGAAAACTGTTTTAAAAGTAAAAGAACTTGAAGAAAACGCAAAACTACTAGAGGGCATTGAAAAAGGGGAGGTTGAAAAACCAGTAAACTTTAAACTACCATCTATTGAATTTTTACAAAAACCTGAAGTAAAAGAGAAAGCTGTAGATGAAAATGAACTAGATGAAAAGATAGAGTACCTTATAGACAAACTAGCTCATTTTAAGATAGATGGTGATGTTATAAGAACTTATGCAGGTCCAGTTGTTTCAACTTTTGAGTTTAAACCAGCTGCAAATGTAAAAGTTAGTAAGATACTAAATCTTCAAGATGACTTAGCTATGGCTCTTTCAGCTGAAACTATCCGTATTCAAGCACCGATACCAGGTAAAGATGTAGTAGGTATAGAGATACCAAATGATAGTTTTGAAACCATCTATCTAAGAGAACTTTTAGATTCAAAACTATTTAAAGAAGCTTCATCACCATTAACTATGGCTTTAGGTAAAGATATAGTAGGTAAACCTTTTATAACAGACCTAAAAAAATTACCACACCTACTTATAGCAGGAACAACAGGTAGTGGTAAGAGTGTTGGTATAAATGCTATGATACTTTCACTTTTATACAAAAATTCACCAGACCAACTTAGACTACTTATGATAGACCCAAAAATGTTAGAATTTTCTATGTACAATGACATACCACACCTTCTAACTCCAGTTATAACAAAACCAAAACAAGCTATAGTAGCTTTAAACAATATGGTAAATGAGATGGAACGCCGTTATGAATTGATGGCTGAGAGTAGAACTAAAAATATTGAAAATTATAATGCTAAGATTAAAAAAGAGGGTGGAGAATCTTTCCCTTATATAGTTGTTATCATAGATGAACTTTCAGACCTTATGATGACAAGTGGTAAAGATGTTGAGATCTCTATAGCAAGACTTGCACAAAAATCTCGTGCTTGTGGTATCCACCTTATAGTAGCAACACAAAGGCCAAGTGTTGATGTTGTAACTGGACTTATAAAAGCAAATCTTCCATCTCGTGTTTCATATAGAGTAGGGCAAAAGATAGATTCTAAAATCATACTTGACCAGATGGGTGCTGAGTCTCTTCTTGGTCGTGGAGATATGCTTTTTACCCCTCCAGGTTCAACTGGTTTAGTCAGACTTCATGCTCCATGGGCAACAGAAGATGAGATAGATGAAATAGTAGAGTTTATCAAGTCTCAAAGAGAACCAAACTATGATAAAAGTTTTTTAGTTGAAGAAACAGAAAGTTCTGCAAATGGTAGTAGAGATAGTTATGAAGAGCTAGATGAACTATATAATGATGCAAGAAATGTAATCATAAATGATAAAAAAACTTCTATATCATATTTGCAGAGAAAGTTACAAATAGGTTATAACCGTTCTGCTAGGCTTATAGAACAACTTGAAGGTGAAGGTGTTCTATCTGCTCCAAATGCTAAGGGTGTTCGAGAAATCTTGTAAACTATGTTACAAATATATACATAAAATATTAAAATCGAAATTCTATTGTTTAGATAAGTAACACCTTAAAAGATGGTTGCTTATATTTTGTTATAATCTTGCTAAATTTTAAATACAGGATTAAATATGGCATTGATTGAAGAATACAAAGCACATACAGAAGAAAGAGCTAAACTTGGTGTTCCACCATTAGCTTTAACAGCTGAACAAGTTACTAAACTTGTTGAATTATTGAAAGCTGATAAAGTAGAAAATGAAGAATATTTACTAAATTTATTAGAAAATCATGTTCCAGCTGGTGTTGATGATGCAGCTTATGTAAAAGCAGCTTTTCTAAATGCTATCGTTCATGAAGATACCCATTCTCATGTTATAGATAGAATTCAAGCAGTTAAATTACTAGGTGCAATGCTTGGTGGTTTTAATGTTGGTCCATTAATCGATGGTTTAAGAAACAACAATGTAGCTATCGCTCAAGAAGCAGCAGATCAACTTAAAAATACTATTTTAGTTTATGGTGATTTTGATGTTGTAAAAGAACTTATGAACCATAATAATCCTTTCGCTAAACAAGTGATAGAATCTTGGGCAAATGCTGAGTGGTTTACAAATAAACCAGCTATGGAAGAAGAGATAACGGTTACAGTTTATAAAATCCCAGGTGAAACAAACACTGATGATTTATCTCCAGCATCTGAAGCATTTACAAGAGCAGACATCCCTGTTCATGCTAACTCATTTTTAGTAAATAGAATGGATAATCCATTAGATACCATGAAAGAACTAAAAGCAAAAGGTCATCCACTTGCTTATGTTGGTGATGTTGTAGGAACTGGTTCATCTCGTAAATCAGGTATTAACTCTGTTCAATGGCATATGGGTAAAGATATTCCAGGTGTTCCTAACAAAAGAACTGGTGGTATAGTTATCGGTGATATTATCGCTCCTATCTTCTTTAACACAGCAGAAGATTCAGGATGTATCCCTATCCAAGCACCAACTGCTAAACTTGAAACAGGTGATGTTATCACTGTTAAACCTTTTGCTGGTGAGATTATAAAAGAGGGTGAAGTTGTTTCTACTTTCGAGTTAGCTCCAAACACTCTTCCAGATGAGATGAGAGCAGGGGGTCGTATCCCACTTATCATAGGTAAAGGTCTTACTGCTAAAGCTAGAGAAGCTTTAGGTATGGATGCTGGTAACCTTTTCATGACTCCTGCTCAACCTGCTAACAATGGTAAAGGTTTTACTCTTGCACAAAAAATGGTAGGAAAAGCTTGTGGTATGGATGGTGTTAAACCAGGTGTTTACTGTGAACCAATCGCTACAACTGTAGGTTCTCAAGATACAACAGGTCCAATGACTAGAGATGAAGTAAAAGAATTAGCAGCATTAAGTTTTGGTGCTGATATGACTATGCAATCATTTTGTCATACTGCTGCTTATCCAAAACCAGCTGATATTAAACTACAACATACTCTTCCAGAGTTCTGGACTTCAAGAAAAGGTTTCATCCTTCGCCCAGGTGATGGTGTTATACACTCATGGTTAAACAGACTTTGTCTTCCTGATACTGTTGGTACTGGTGGAGATTCACATACTCGTTTCCCTATAGGTATCTCATTTCCTGCTGGTTCTGGTCTTGTTGCTTTTGCTGGTGTTACTGGTATGATGCCACTTACTATGCCTGAATCTGTTCTTGTAAGATTTAAAGGTAAGATGCAACCAGGTATCACTCTAAGAGATATGGTAAATGCTATCCCTCATCAAGCTATAAAAGATGGTCTTTTAACAGTTGAAAAAGCTGGTAAGAAAAATATTTTTGGTGGTAGAGTTCTTGAAATCGAAGGTTTAGAAGACCTTAAATGTGAACAAGCATTTGAACTAAGTGATGCTTCTGCTGAGCGTTCTGCTGCTGCTTGTACAGTTAAACTTAACAAAGAGCCAATAGCTGAGTATTTAGAGTCAAATATCGTTCTTATCGAAGAGTTAATCGCTCAAGGTTATCAAGATGCTGCAACTTTACAAAGAAGAGCAGATAAAATGAGAGAGTGGTTAGCTAACCCTACACTTATGGAAGCTGATAAAGATGCAGAGTATGCAGCAATTATCGAGATAGATATGGATAAAATCACTGAACCAATTTTAGCTTGTCCTAACGATCCAGATGATGTTAAAACATTAACTGAAATCAGAGAAGCTGGTTTAAGAACAGAGATTGATGAAGTATTTGTTGGTTCTTGTATGACAAATATCGGTCTTTTCCGTGCAGCTGGTGAAATCTTAAAAGGTGAGGGTAAAGTTGCTAACAAACTTTGGATTTGTCCTCCAACTAAGATGGATGAAAAAACTCTTCAAGAAGAGGGTTATTATTCTGTATTTGGTATGGCTGGAGCTAGAACTGAGATACCTGGTTGTTCTTTATGTATGGGTAATCAAGCATCTGTTGCTACAAATGCTTTTGTTTTCTCAACATCAACAAGAAACTTCGATAACCGTTTAGGTAAAGGTTCTCAAGTTTATTTAGGTTCTGCTGAACTTGCTGCTGTTGTAGCTTTAAAAGGTGCTTTACCAACTGCATCTGAGTACTTAGAAATAGTTGCAAATAAAATTAAACCAGAGATGACTGATGAGATTTACAAATATCTTAACTTCAACAAAGTTACTAAAGAAGAATTAGTAGCGATGGTTAAATAGATTATAAAAGGGTGAATACCCTTTTATAATTACTTCTTCACTAGACTTATTTTTATCTTCACAAATTTTATTTTTACTAAAATTTTTAATTTTGTATTTGAAAACATTGAATCCTCCTTTTTTTAGAATAAAAGAGGGCAAAAAGCAGATTATTATTTTCAAGAGAATTTACATTATGTTAACCAATAGATAAAATAAACTATCTTGTTTGTTAATGTTATTGCTATTAACTGTTTTTTATGTATAATAACGGAAATTATATTTAAGGATTAAATTATGGGTAATGTAGATTTAGTACAATTAACAGAACAAACAAAAAAACTTACTGCAATGGTAGTTGAAGATGAACAAGCAACAAACGAACTTTTAAATTCAAATTTTAAAAACTTCTTTTCTGATGTTAGATCAGTTTTTAATGGTGAAGAGGCTCTTAAAGCTTATAAAAAGAATGCTCCAGATGTTATCTTTGTTGATATCATTATGTCAGGTATGGACGGTATAGAATTATCTCGTAAGATTCGTGAAATCAACCCTACTCAAATTATAATAGTTATCTCTGCAAGTAATGATATTGATAAAATCTCTGAATCTATAGAAGTTGGTGTAAATAGTTTTATACAAAAACCAATAGATGCTAAAAAAATTGTTGAACTTTTATCAAATATTGTTGGTATGATAAACAAAAAGAAAAAAGTTGAAACAAAAACTTTTTCTATATCTTTACCATTAGACCTATATGAAGAAGTTAATGATAATGCAAAAGCAGAAAGTATCTCTAAAAATGCTGTAATTATTAGAGCTCTTCGTAGTTTTTACAATTAATTAAAAAACTTATACTGATTTAAGAAGTTATTAAGGTACTTTGCCTTATAATTTCCCCATCAGTAACCAAGAATTACTAGATACTTTCTTTAAACAGTTGGCCCCGTCGTCTAGCGGTTAGGATCCATGGTTTTCATCCATGTTACAGGAGTTCAATTCTCCTCGGGGTCACCAACTTTTCTTAAAAACTTTTCAAAACTAAACTTATTATTAGCAAACATTAGATAAAATTCAAATAAATTATTTTATAGGATTTTTAATGTTAAGATTTGCACCTAGTCCAACTGGTGATATGCACATAGGTAACCTTCGTGTCGCCCTATTCAACTATATCGTTGCTGAACAAAAAAAAGAAGATTTAATTGTTAGAATTGAAGATACTGATAAAGAGAGAAATATTGAGGGTAAAGACCAAGAGATATTAGATATATTAGCTTTGTTTGATATAAAATATTCTCAAGTAATTCATCAAAGCCAAAATATCCGTTTTCACTCTGCTATGGCTTTACAACTTGTTCATGAAAAAAAAGCATTTTCATGTTTTTGCTCGCCTGAATGGTTAGAGAAAAAAAGGCAAGAAGCTAAAGAGGCTAAAAAACCTTATAGATATGATGATGCTTGTGCTAGCTTACCAGATGAACTTGTGATTGACAATATGAATCCGTTTACTATAAGACTTAAAAAACCTGAAACAGATGTAGTTATAAAAGACTATATAAAAGGTGAAGTTATTTTTAAACCACAAGATATAGATAGCTTCATCATAATGAGACAAGATAAAACTCCAACTTATAACTTTGCTTGTGCTGTTGACGATATGCTTAGTGATATATCTATAGTTATCCGTGGTGAAGACCATATGAGTAACACTCCAAAACAAGATCATATAAGAGCATCTCTAAACTATGATAAAAAGATAGAATATGCTCACTTACCTATCATACTAAATGATTATGGAAAAAAGATGAGTAAAAGAGATGATGCTTCTAGTGTAAAATGGCTTTTAGAAGAGGGTTATTTACCATCTGCTATAGCTAACTACCTTATACTTATAGGAAACAAACCACCATGTGAAATCTTTACACTTCAAGATGCAATAGAGTGGTTTGACCTATCTAAAATCTCAAAAAGCCCTGCCCGTTTTGATATAAATATGTTAAAACATATAAACAAAGAGCATCTTAAAAATCTTGATGCAAAAGAGTTATCTCGTTATGTTGGTTTTGCTGATGCTGAGATTGGTGAACTTGCTCGTGTTTATTTAGAAGAAGCTGGAACTACAAAAGAGTTAAAATCTAAAATAGCACCTATCTTTGCCAAAAAAGAGATACCTGAAGAGTTTGCAGAATCTGCAAAAATAATGGTAGAAACTATTAAAAATGCACCCTACTTTGAAGAGTATAATGACTTTAAAAACTATATTATGAAAGAATCAGGTCTAAAAGGTAAAAACTTTTTTAAACCTCTTCGTTATGTTTTAACTGGTGCTGGTCATGGTCCTGATGTTGCTGATATATACAAATACCTTAAAAACTATATAGGTGGGATTGTAAAATGAGTGTATTGATAGAGATTTTTCAAGGGGTTGGGTCAATCGCTATTGGTCTTATAAATGTTTATATATGGGTTATCATCATAGCTGCATTACTTAGTTTTGTAAATCCTGACCCATATAATCCGATAGTACAGTTTTTATATAGAGTTACTAATCCTGCTTATGATGTAGTTAGAAGATTTATAACTACAAACATAGGTGGGATTGATTTAGCTCCATTAATCATAGTAGTTGGATTACAAATTTTAATCGTTGTATTAAGTTCCCTACTTCATGCTATATAAAATGGTTAAATAAGATTGTTAAAATATCTCTTTATAGTTAGTTTACTTTTTTTATCTGCACAATCTATGTCAAATAAATTGGCAGATAAAGAAAAAATCACACTCGAATATATAAACTCTAAACCATCAGGAAGAATAAAAAACTTCATAATTTGGCAATACTTAGATCAAGATATCACCCCTACCCAAGCAGATAAAGCTTACAAACAAGTTAGTGGTAATAACCATAAGATTTACACTCGTTACATTAAAAAAACTAAGAAAAAAGATTTACTCTATATAGAAAACTGTAGAAAAAAAACAAATCTTTTTGATATAAAAGATTATAAATGTTTCAAATCTGCATACAATATATCTAAAGCCTTTAAGTTAAAAAAGAAAGAAAGAAAAAAACTTCTATCAAAATTAAAAAAAGAAAAATCAAAAGAGTTACTAAAACTTATTGATGAACCTTATATATCTAAATCATATAAAAAATACTCTCCAGATGCTGTTTTGTCTTTTTTCAACAGAAGCTGGTCTTTTCGTAGGAAGAACCTTAATATAGAGTTAGATAAAGAACTTATAAATAACCTTACAACATCATGGAGAATCTCAAAGTTTATAAAAAATGTTGTAAATGATGATAAAGTTCCTAATCTTCAAAAATCACTTTTAAAGATAGATACTAAAAATCTAAATTCACAGAGTAACTTTTTTTTAGCATTAAATCATCTAAGATATAAACAAAAAGATAAAGCCATAGTTTTTTTTAAGTTATCTTATAAAAAAGCTAAAAGAAAGATAGATAAAGATAAAAATATTTTTTGGTTATATAAACTGACAAATGAAGATAAGTATCTAAAAAGATTAGTAAAATCATCTGATATAAATATCTATACACTTTATGCTCATGAGATTATGAATAAACAACAAAAAAATTATTTTACAAAAGTTAAAACAGGCTTTTTTGATTCTAGTAAAAATATTTATGACCCTTTTGTTTGGGCTAAGATAAGAGAAGAGATAAAAAAATCATCTAAAGAAAAACTTTTTAAATTAGCTGAAAATTATTCTCAGGACAATATGATACCAGTAAAAACTTTTATACTAGAAAAAGCATATAGATATAAAATACATGGTTTTATAATGCCTTATGACAAACATCTAAAGCATCTAAGTAATGATGAAAAAGCCTTAGTATATGCACTTATGAGACAAGAGAGTAACTTTATACCGTCTGCTTTATCAAGATCATTTGCATTGGGTTTAATGCAGTTGATGCCATTTTTGGTTGATGCTATAGAGAAACAACTAAAAGAAGATATGAGTTATGAAGATATGTTTATACCAAAAAACAATATACGATATGCTCTTAAACATATAAAATGGATGAAAAAATCACTATATCATCCATTATTTATAGCTTATGCTTACAATGGTGGGATGGGTTATCTAAAAAGACACCTACTCTCAACTGATAGATTTAGTGATGGGGAATATGAACCATTTTTAAGTATGGAGTTGATGGCAAACACTGAAGCAAGAGAATATGGCAAAAAAGTTCTAGCTAACTATGTTATCTATAAACAGATACTAGGTGAAAAAGTATCTATAATTAATCTTTTTGATACTTTAACAGATCCGAAACATACTGACCGTTTTCGAGTAAAAGATTAAGAGATTTTTTTTCTTGTTTTTTAAAAGCTATAAGATAGTAACTATTCCAACTATTTTGCATATCTATAAGATTTGTAAATCTGTTGTTAGATGGTAATTTTTTTATCTTTATAGCTTCATCACCATTTAACTTAAACTTTGCATCTATAGCATCAGACTTCATATAGTAAAATACAAAAAAGTATTCGTTATTGTTAAATAACTTTGGATATATATCATTTAGATATATAGCTGAAAAGATGCCATCTATAGTTTTGCCTGATTTTATCTTCGAACTTTGTAAAGAGTTTATACTTAGTTCTTGGTCTTTAGTTAATTGAAAATTATCAAAAGCGTTGTTTTTAGAACAACCACTAAAAGTTAGTATAGTAATTAATGTTATTATAATATATTTCATAAGTGAATTATAACAAATTAAACAACTTTTTAAACACTCTTTTGTATAATCCACTTAACTTAGAAATTAAAGATTAAAAATGAGCAAAAGATTAGCAGTTGCATTTACTGGACCATCAAATAGTGGAAAAACTACACTTATACTAAAAGTTGCTAGAAAACTCATACATGAGTATTCTAAAAAAGTAGCTATTATAAAACATGACCCAGGTGATAAAGCTAGATTTGATGTTGATGGTAAAGATAGTTTTAAGTTTAGTCAAACTGGTGCAGAGGTAATAGTAACCTCCCCTACTCGCACAACTTACTTTTCCAAAGAACATAAAGATTTAGATGAGATGATAAGACTTTTTGATAAGTTTGATATCTTACTTGTTGAGGGTCTTAAAAACTTACCATTACCCCGTATAAGCATCTTTAGAAACTCACTTGATAGTGATTATTTTGACTACATGGATGCTTTGGCTATAGATGAAAGTGTTAATCTTAGTGAATATGAGATACCAAAAGGTGTTGATATTTTAAACTTAAATGATCCAGATTTGGTAATCTCTTGGTTACTTAAAAATGCAAAGGAAGTGTAAAAATGAACGATATATTTGATGCTATTCAAAAAACAGCAAAAAGAATTAAAACTGCTATAGATGTAAAAGATATAGGTTACTCTCAGCAAGAAAACTCATCAGGAGAAACACAACTTCAACTTGATATTCAATGTGATATGATTATAGAAGAGGAGTTTTCTCAAGTTGCTTCTATACATACTATAGCTAGTGAAGAGAAAGAAAAAGAGATGCTACTTCACGAAGATGGAGAGTATTTTATAGCTTACGACCCACTTGATGGTTCATCTTTAGTTGATGTAAACCTTAGTGTTGGTTCTATCTTTGGTATATACAAAAATGCTTTTGGTGCAAAACATATGGTTGCATCTTGTTATGTTGTTTTTGGTCCAAGAGTTGAGATGGTTTTTGCTCATAACAAAGCAAAAATGTACTTACTTCAAAACGATGAATTTGAGTTTGTAAAAGAGATAAGACTAAACGAAAAAGGTAAACTAAATGCACCAGGTGGGACACAACAAAACTGGCCTCCTTACCATAAAGAGATGATAGATGGTTTGTTTGCTGAGGGTTATCGTCTAAGATACTCTGGTGGTATGGTTCCAGACTTACATCAACTTCTACTAAAAGGTGGTGGTTTATTTAGTTACCCTGCTACAAGTGATAAACCAGATGGAAAACTAAGAAAACTTTTTGAAGTATTTCCTTTTGCTTTTGTTTATAAAGTAGCTGGTGGTGAAGCTATAGATGGCAAAGTTGATTTGATGGAGTTAGACCATGCACACATCCATGATACTTCACCTTGTTTTTTTGGTTCTAAATATGAAATATCAAGAGTAAAAGAAGTTTATGGACAAAACTAAGATAAGAGATAAGTTTGAACTGCATCTTGATGAGATGATAAAAAAACTGCAAGATTGTCAAGATAGCAAAAGTTTAAAAAGTTGTAGTCTTTGTGAGCAATATTTGGATTGCTCACTAAGAGATGAGTATATTAAATCTGTTTATAATTCTATGTCTAAAGGGGATACTGGTGGCTTTGAATTTTAAAAAATTAATAAAACTTTTTTGATATGAGGATAACATTATCAGATAATGAATTTCAAACATTGATAAATAGTTTAGAAAATCATCAAGAATTAGACCTTATCTCTATGTTGATGGATAAAAAAGATAAGTATCAAAAGACCATAACTCCATTAAAAAGAAATGCTACTAAAAAAGCGATAAAAGCAAAAGAAAAGATGGCAAAAGAGAAGTTAAACTCTACTGTCAATCTGATGCGATTGATGAATGAAAAGATAAATATCAACTCTGTATCAAAAGAGAGTGGTCTCGCTTACAATACAGTTAAAAAATACAAACATCTTTTTCAAAATCATTAAATTACAAAATATCTATAGCTTCATTTCCATCTAATGCTAAAATGATATTATTATTTACTCTTATAGCAGAGTCAATAACAACATTTTGAAGTTTAGAAGTTATGATAAGCTTTAACTCCCTACCCCCTGGATTTTGTCTTATCATAGTATATAAATCTTCTAGTATCTTAGTGTTTTCATCTAGTTTTATTCTAAGTTGTAAAGGTTCTTGAGGTTTTTCTCTTATCTCTTTTTTTACTTTTTTTGTCTCTTTTGAAGCTTGTTTTAGTGTCATTATCTTTGTTACACCGATGCGAGTGAACATCTCAGTATGAGTTATCTTTGCTTTAAAAGCTATAGGTTCATCTTTATCCATATCTTCTAGTTGTTCAAGTTTATCTGAAAAAAGCATTATTTCGATATTTCCGTGAAAATCCATAAGGTTTACTATACCAAACTGATTACCCTTTTTTGAGATTTTCTTTTGTACATCTTCCACTTTTCCTATAAAGATAACAAATGAACCATCTTTTATACTCTCAATCTCTGAAGAAAGTGTATAGTTTAACTCTTCGATTTGTTCTCTATAATCATCCAAAGGATGCCCACTTACATAAAAACCAAGTGTCTCTTTTTCAAACTCTAAAATCTCTTTGATGCCATACTCTTCACAATTTGTTAGTTTTAATTCAACTCTTGTTATCTCTTCATCATCTCCAAAAAGACTTCCTATAGCATTTTTCTTAGCATCTGATGCTTTTTTTGCAGTTTCAATGATAAGTTCAAGTTGTTCTAAAAGTGCTTTTCTTGAAAATCCAAAACTATCAAATCCACCTGATTTTATGGTTGATTCTACAAATCTTTTGTTTACTTTTGATGGTTCTATTCTGTTTACAAAGTCTTCTATAGATGTAAACTCTCCATCCTTTTCCCTTGTTTCTATAACAGATAAAACTGCTGATTTTCCAACACCTTTAATCGCTCCAAGACCAAAAAGAATGATATCTCGTTCATCTTGTGTTATAGCTGAGAACTCAAGATGCGAATGGTTTACATCTGGTGGACCTAAAACAATCCCCATCCTTTTTACTTCATCTATATAACGAACAACTTTATCTGTATTGTCTTTATCACTTGTTAAAAGTGCTGCCATAAACTCATCAGGGTAGTAAGTTTTAAGCCAAGCTGTTTGAAAACTAACCATCGCATAAGCTGCTGAGTGTGATTTGTTAAAACCATAACCAGCAAATTTTTCAATAAGGTCAAAAAGTTTAGATGCTTTGTCATAGTCATGCCCCTGCCCTTTTGCACCCTCACTAAACTCAGCATTGTAAGCTGCCATATCTTTTTTCTTACCCATAGCACGACGGATAATGTCAGAATAACCAAGAGAGAAACCACCAACAGTTTGCACTATCTGCATAACCTGTTCTTGATAAACGATGACCCCATAAGTGTTGTTAAGGATTGGTTCCATCACATCAAAAGTGTACTCTATCTTTTCACGACCATGCTTTCTCTCAACAAAGCTATCTAACATCCCAGACTCCATAGGACCTGGTCTATAAAGTGCAAGAACGGCGATAAGGTCTTCAAAACTATCTGGTTTTAGTCTTCTGTTTAGGTCTTGCATCCCATCTGATTCTATCTGAAACATCCCAACTGTGTTACCACCACGGATAACCTCATAAACTTTTGGGTCATTTTCATCTATCTTATGCCAATCTATAACTTTATCATATCTTCTTTTTATAAGTTTTATCGCATTATCTATAACATCAAGAGTTTTTAGACCTAAAAAGTCAAACTTGATTAAGTCAACATCTTCAAGATAGTTGAGTGAATATTGAGTTACAAAAGTATCTTCCCCTGATGGTTTATAGATAGGTGTTTTTTTCCATAGCTCTTCATTGCTTATAACAACACCAGCAGCATGGATACCCGAGTTTCTTTTTAAGCCTTCAAGTTTTTTAGCAAATTCCCACACTCTTTTTGCATTAGCATCACTCTCTATAAGTTCTGCTATCTTTGGTTCTTTTTGAAAAGCACCATCTATAAACTTACCCTTTTTCTCTTTACCATTTAAAGTGATGCCAAGTTCATCAGGAATAAGTTTTGCCATTTTATCAGCTTGAGAGAGTGGCATCTCAAGTACCCTAGCAACATCTCGGATAACCCCTTTTGCTAGAAGTGAACCAAATGTTATAATCTGCGCTACTTGATTTCGTCCATATTTTTCAACAACATAGTCTATAACTTCACCCCGACGAGCTTGCATAAAGTCCATATCTATATCGGGCATACTTACCCTCTCAGGATTTAAAAATCTCTCAAAAAGTAGATCATACTTCATAGGGTCAATATCTGTAATATCAAGTGAATATGCAACCAAGCTACCAGCTGCCGAACCCCTACCCGGTCCAACTGCTATATCCATCTCTTTTGCGACTTTTACAAAATCCCATACTATAAGCATATAACCTGGGAATTTCATAGAGTTTATAATGTCCATCTCAAAAACAAGTCTGTCTTTATACTCTTGATGCCTCTCTTTTGGAACATGTTTTAAACGATTTTTTAAACCAATATTACATCTATATGTAAAGTATTGTGCATCTGCTAAATCTTTGTCATCACTAGAGAGTTTAAAACCATCATTTTGAGCATATTCAAATGTAAACTTAAAGTTTGGTGGTGTTGGTGTTTTTACAACTGGTACATACTCTTCTATCTTATCTACTATCTCTTGAGTATTTGCTATTGCTTCAGGTATATCTGCAAAAAGAAGTGCCATCTGCTGTGGCGATTTTAAGTAAAACTCGTGAACAGAGTGTCGCATCCTATTTGGGTCATCATAGAGTTTATTCATCCCTATACACATAAAAGCTTCGTGGTATTGTGCATCATTTGGATAGGTATAATGTGTATCATTTGTTGCTATTATCTTTATATCTAACTCTTTTGAGAGTTGCAATATCTGTTTATCTATGTAAAGTTGGTCACCGATACCATGTCGCATAAGTTCTAGGTAAAAATCATCTCCAAAAATATCTTTATATTCTTGTGCTACAGCTTTTGCACCCTCATAACCTTTTGCACCATTTTTAACATTTTTATCATTTGAAAGATTTAGATGCCAATTTACTTCACCTTGAAGACAAGCACTTGTACATATAAGCCCCTCACTATGAGATGCTAACTCTTTTTTATTTATACGAGGAAAGTAGTACATCCCCTCTATAAAAGCTTTAGATGAAAGATACATAAGGTTTTCATAACCCACTTTATTTTTAGCAAATAAGCATATATGAAACCTTTGTTTAGTAGATTTATCATCAAGTGTTGCCCCATTATGTATGTAACCCTCCATACCAATAATGGGTTTTATATCTGCCTCTTTCATCTGATGATAAAAGTCTATCGCCCCAAACATATTGCCATGGTCAGTCATAGCAACAGAGGTCATCCCAAGTTTTTTAACTTGTTTAACTAGGTTTGTAAGTTTATTTGCACCATCAAGTAATGAATACTCAGTATGTAGATGTAGATGTGTGAAAGGTTG
>Ga0256842_1001573_pt1 | contig 17968 bp, 15 predicted proteins | sample 4559240metaG_FD_185973 | JGI IMG/M metagenome (GOLD analysis project Ga0256842, IMG submission 185973) | Hydrothermal vent microbial communities from Guaymas Basin, Mexico - 4559-240 | ecosystem: Environmental > Aquatic > Marine > Hydrothermal vents | place: Mexico: Guaymas Basin | collected...
TGGAGATCTTACTCCCCAAGGTCCCGCCGAGGGAGACGAACCTCCCATAGACCTTCCCGTAGCCTGCGGAGACGTCCTGCCAGACTATGAGGAGCTGGTTGGCGGCTATGTGCCACGCAGCGACGGGGTAGACGTAGCCGACGTCGCTGGAGTCGTCGACGTGGAGTTCGCTTACGACCATCTCCCCCTCCTCGACGTCGTAAATGGAAACGAAGATGGGCTCAGTGGTCTCGTTGGTCTTGTCCCAGTAGTATATGATGGCGTAGCCGTCGTGCCTAACCAGGTTCTTCGGGTCGACGGTGTCGTAGATCTGGATGGTCGGCCTGTTCGAGACGTTTATCCTCTCGCTGACCTGCCCCGGGACGTTGCTCATCGCCAGCGGGACTATGGAGGCTGCTGCCAGGAGAGTCAGAAGTAGTGCCCATACCAGGATCTTGCTTCTATGCATTCCTCATGATAAGCTCCACTTTCCTATTTCTTTTTTCACTCGCAGAGGATGAGGACCACGATGCCGCACAGGGCGAAGAGGGCCAGGACCTCCAGGACCACCTCCCACTCCCTGGCCGGCCTCAGGGATAGGAGGAGGTAGGGCAGGGTCAGGGTCTCCCAGCCCTCGGGGGGCCTGAGCTTCCCATCCTCGATCACGGGGCTCTCGGCGGCCTCCTTGGCTATGATCCCCCTCAGTAGGGTGTACCTGATCACGGAGGCCAGCTCATAGAAGGTGGGGGCTATGAGTATGATCCCGTAAAGCTCCCTATCCGCAACCATGGCCGCCAGGGCGAAGGCCGAGCCCAGGGTCAGCGTCCCCACGTCCCCTATGAAGGTCCTGCCGGGGTACCAGTTGTACACGAGGAAGGCCAGGCAGGACGCCAGGAGGATCAGGGAAAGGGTCCTGCCGGGGCCGGGAGGGGAGATGAGGGCCAGGAAGAAGGAGGCAACCGCCACCTCCCCTGCCTCGAGGCCGTTGTAGCCTGCTAGCATGTTGATGGCGTTGGCGGCCCCTGTCACGCCCAGGGGAACCAGGAGGGCCCAGTAGAGGGCGCCGGGAACCGTGAGCTCAATGGGCCCTAGGGAGAAGTGCGGGTCCCCGATGCCCGCCACCGCCGCCGGGGCGGCCGCCATGGCTACGAGGATGGGCTTCCACCTCCTCCTTATCCCCTTAAGGTCGTCGAGGGCCCCCACGAGGGCGGCCCCCAGAATCGTGGCAGCGATGGGGTAGCCAAGGCCCCCCATGACCCCCTCAGCCTCGGCCACGAGGATCCCGGTCAGGAGGCCCGCCACGATGGCCAAGCCGCCCATCTCGGGCTTCATCGGCCTCCCTGGCTTTCGCACGTCTGGGCCCAGGATACCCCTGGACCTCGCCCACGACATCACCCTTGGGGTGAGGGCGAGGACGACTAGGGCGGAGGCCAGGGGGGCAAGCTCCACAAAATACTAAGGGGATGCCCGTTTAAAACGTGGGCTTGAGGGTGGTCTTCGAAATCAAGCACCCGGCCAGGGTCTTCATGTACGGCTCCGTGGCCCGGATCCTGGAGGAGAGGGGGCACGAGACCCTCTTCGTGCACTCCGGGAGGCCGACCGCCCTCAGGCTCCTGGAGAGGATGCGCCTGAGACACGTTCCCCTCCCCCCCACCGGGGGTTCCCTCGCCAGTCGGGCGCTGGGCACACTGGCGAACGCGGGTAGGCTGGCGGGCATAGCGAAGGAGTTCAGGACAGACTTCATGGTCGACGGCGTCAGCTCGGCCCTGGTATCGAGGATCCTCGGCCTTCCCCACCTCTTCTTCTTCGACTCGGAGCCCTCGAGGCTCGTCTACCTCCTGGTGGCCCCCCTCACCAGGTACTTCGTCCACCCCAGCTCCTACCGGGGGCCGAGGCCACCGGGGAAGGCCGTCGAGGTCGACGCGAGCAAGGAGCTCGCCTACCTCCACCCTAGGAGGTTCAGGCCCTCTGACGAGGTCTTCGAGTACGTCGGTGATAAGCCGTATGCCCTCCTCTGGAAGAACACCTTCACGGCCTCCCACGACATCTCCCACTACGGCTTCACGCTGGGGGAGGTCGTGGAGATCGTGCGTGGCCTACGTGAGCTGGGCCTTAGGGTCTATGCGGGCTCGGAGGGCGGTCTCCCCGCGGAGGTCAGGAGGTTATCGAGGCCCTTCCCCTTCCCGCCGGAGCTAATTCACAGCGCCATCTACCACGCGAGGGTCGTGGTCACGGACGCCCACACCATAGCCGTGGAGGCGGCCATTCTTGGAACCCCGGTCGTGCGCTACAACACCTTCGTGGGCAGGGGGGACCTCGGGGTCCTCAGGGAGCTGGAGGAGGTCGGTCTCCTGACCAACGCCCGGACCCCGGGGGAGGCCTACAGGGAGGCCCTCAGGCTCGCCGCCGAGGGCAGGAACAACAGGGATCTGGCCAGGAGGTACGCGGAGGGCAAGGTCGACCTCGCGGAGTTCCTGGCAGACCTGATAGAGGCTGGTGGTGGGACGTGAGGATCCTCCTCGCCCTCGCCATAGTGCTCGTAGTCTCCGTTCCCGCCATACTCGCTGAGCACCACCACGATTCCTTCGCCAACCAGATCATGGCCGACCGCGCAATAGCCGAGGGGGAGGCACCCTGGCTCATCCACCCCCTCTCCTACGTGGGCCTCTACCCCTTCTCCGACTCCCCCGCGGTCCCCCTCCTGGCGGCCGCTTCGTCCCTGGAGGGGGGAAGCTCCTACTGGTCAATCCTACCCATGAACCTCCTGCTCTCGGCTGTCACCTTTCTGGCAGCCGCGGCTCTGGTCGATTCCGTGAGGTCCGACCTGGATGAGAGGATCAAGATCTCCCTGGCCCTGCTGCTCTCGCTTGCCCCCATACCAGCCTTCGAGTTCCGCTATTCGCTCCTTTCGCGGCAGCTCGTCTTCTTCCTCTTCGTCCTGGAGCTCGCGCTGGCCAACCGGGGTAGGTGGGGCCTCGCCGCCGCGACTGCCGCCCTCATGCCCCTCTCCCACCTCATGGGGTTCATACTCTTCCTGTCCCTGCCCGCCCTCTGGCTATCCAAGAGGATGGAGGGAAGACTGCTGAGGGACAGGACCACCCTGGTCCTGCTCCTCCTGACCCTCCTCCTCGTGCCCCTCAACGCTTGGCACTTCCTAAACGAGAATTATTCCCTTTGGAGGGCCTACTCCAAGAGCGCCCTGCCCATCTCGGGCCCCCTGTGGTCCCCCGTCATCCTCGCGGTATCGCTGGCGTCAGCCACCCTCATGCTCTCCCCCCTCGCCCTCGTGGGCTTCCTCAGGGTGGTCTCCCACCCCGAGGAGGGCGATTCCAGGGTCCTTGTCCCCTTCCTGGTGGCGTGGATGTTCGTCCCCTTCAGGCACCTGGTTGGGCTGGTTATGAACGCTGGTTTCCTCCCCCTGGCGGCGAGGGGGATCCCCGGGGGCAGGAGGGGCCTGGTGATCGCCCTCGCGGCCGTGGTCGTCGCGGCCTCGGCCGGGCAGGCCCTGGTCTCCTTCCGGGACTCCAGGTCCAGGATGCCGGTCCTGGCGGGCGAGCTTGAGGGGTCCATCTCACCGGAGGTAGTCGGTGCCTCTTCCTTCCTCCTCCTCCGGGGGCCGGGGTGCAACATCTTGCCCAGCAACTCATATGCGGCCCTTAGGATCGAGGCCCTCAGCGGCTACCTGTTCCTGCCGGCCTTCGCCGACATGAACCTCCACAGGAACCTCCTCTTCGGCAATATGGTCACCTCGGCGGACTTCGTCCACAGGTCGGATGTGTGGAGGAGGAATCCCACGATGATCTTCGTCTGCAACAAGACCCTGGAGGCCTACAGGGATCTGAACCTCCTGCACTCCTCCGGCCCCAATGACCCGACGGCGAGGAGGATCCTGGCGAAGTACGGGGTCTGCATGGCCCTCGAGGACTCCAGGTTCGAGGGTAGGTACGGGGGCTGGCTGATGTCCAAGACCTACCCCTCCAGGTTCCTGGATGGACTCCACGACAGCGGCTACCTCATCCTGGACACGGGGACGCTCAGGCTGTGGCTGGTCCCCGCTAGCACTTAAAGGGGTTCGGCAATTCGGTGGGCAGATTGAGGCTCGACGTGAGGATCGCGGGCGTCGGGGGGCAGGGCGCCCTCAGGCTGGGCATGATCCTCGCCGAGGCCGCCATGAGGGACGGCTTCGAGGTGCTCTACACGCAGAAGTACACCTCCGTGGTCAGGCTGCAGGCATCCTCATCGGCAGTGATCATCTCGGACTCTAGGATCAAGTTCCCCGTGCACGAGAAGATAGACCTACTCATCGCCATGCACCAAAAGGGCTACGACGAGTGGTACCACCTCCTCAGGGGCGTCGCGGTGGTTGAGCCGGAGCTCGTCAAGGATCTCCGCGGCGTCAGGAAGGCATACGGGGTGCCGGCGAGGGAGATCTCCGTGGAGGTCATGGGGAGCGCGATCGCGACGAACACGGCAATGCTGGGTGCGGCCTCCCACTTCCTCCCCCTGAAGGTGAGCACCATCGAGGAGACCCTCCGCGACACCCTTGGGGAGAAAAACGTGCTCGTGTTCAGGAGGGGGAGGGAGAAAATATTTAAGATCCAAGTTTAATTTTAATTCTGATATGAAAACAAGACTATTGATCTTCTTAGTATTGATCAGCCTCGTCTTCTTGCCCTTTGCCTCCGGTCAGCAACTCGTCGGCGTCGTCGCCATGCCCTCCTTCTCGCTTAAGCCAGGCGCCGCCTCCTACCCGGCCGCAGACGTGGACGAGTTCGGGAAGCTGCACCTAGCCTACGCCTACACCCCGTTCAACTATTCGAGTCAGAGTTTCAGCGTCTCGGACATGAGGGTCTACTACACCTACTACGACCCGGATGAGGAGGAGTTCTCCACCCCCCTGATGATCTCGCTGGAGAAGGGCACCGCCTACGATCCCGCCATCCACGCGGAGAAGGGCTACGTCTGGGTGACCTGGACCCAGTACTATTATGCCTTCGAGGACCAGCCCGAGGAGTACAACAAGGAGATCTTCCTGGCGGCCTTCAACGGGACCCAGTGGATCGGGCCCGTGGACGTGAGCAAGACGCTGGACGACCACCTCCACCACTCCTCCATAGGCTCCACGCTCTACGTGGACCCGGAGGGGAGGGTCTACGTCTTCTGGTACGAGATCGGCAGGGGGACCTACGGGGTCTACTATTCAGTTTACAACAGGACCTTCGCGGACCCCGACTACTGGTCCTCCATGGGGGACTCCGAGGCCTGGGACGGCCCGCACCTCATATCCGAGGAGGGAGCCTTCGCCTACCAGCCCAACGGAGGCGTGGATCCGCAGGGATACGTGCACATCGTCTACTGGCAGAGGATCAAGGGCCTGGACTGGGACCTGTTCTACGTGAAGCTCAAGGATGGGGCCATCGTCGAGGGCCCGACCAAGATCTTCGACGGCGAGAAGCAGAGCGTCAACCCCAAGCTTGCCGTGGACCCCCTGGGCAGGCTGCACGTCTTCTGGCACGAGGTCATCCAGCTCTCCGGATCAGACAAGTACTTCGCCATCATGTGGATGATGAACGACGGAAGTGGCTGGAGCCAGCCGGTCGAGATCACGAACTACTCCGGCAACGTCCTCTTGGGCAGGAACGCACAGCCCAGGATGGCCTTCACCCCCGACGGGAGGGCCTACATCATCTGGAGAAACCCGGAAAAGGATGAGGTATACTTCGCCTACTACGACGGGTCATCCTGGAGCTCCTGGATCAACCTCTCCAACTCACCGGGCAGCTCTGCCGGGTACTCGATCATCGCCGATGAGGGGGGTGTGGCGCACGCGATCTTCGTCGACAGCACCAGGGGCCACTCTGAGCTCTACTACGGACTCATCAACGGGACGGAGGTAACCGGTTTCGCCACGGTCCAGACCACGCTCACCATGTCCTCCGGCGGCGCAAACCCGCCCAGGATCCTCCCCGGACCCGGCGACTACGACTACGTGATCTTCGTCTCCTTCCCCGTAGGCGTTTACCCCGAGCTCGAGCAGCACATTTATTTCATGGAAATCAGCCCCATGGCGGCAGAGTACAAGCTTGACAACTACGAGGTCAGGTCCCTGGACACTACCTTCATGTCGGCCAGGATCTACCAGTTCGTCGAGGACTTCCAGGACCGCCTTGGAAGTGCTGAGAGGGCAATCGCCGTGGCCCAGGAGGCCATAGCCGCGCTCACGAGCAACATGAGCGCGGTGCAGCAGGACCTTTCCTCGCTCCAGTCCTGGCTCTCCGAAGTGGACCAGACGGTCTCGGACCTCTCCCAGCAGGTGGGAGTGCTCGAGGGCAGGGTCGAGGACCTGGAGTCCAGCGTTGGGACCCTGCAGGACGACCTCCAGCAGCTGGCCGACGCCCTGAGCGCTCTGGACCAGCGCTTCCAGGACGCCAACGAGACCCTTAACGAGCTCGTTTCCAACTTCAACAGCCTCTCCAGCACCGTCGACAACATCGACTCCAGGGTCTCGGACCTCGCCTCCAGGCTGGACCAGGTGGAGAGCGACTTCCAGGACTTCAAGAGCTCCCAGGAAGACCAGATCTCCAATCTCCAGGACTCCATCAGGGCCGTGAAGTTGGTCGCCTACTCGGCCTCCGTCATAGCCATCGTCCTCGCCCTGGTGGCCCTCGCCCTCGTGGCCAGGAAGTGATCTTTTTATCCCCCCATTTTTTCTTTTCCACGGGCCACCGTAGCTCAGCAGGTGGAGCGCCGCCTTGGTAAGGCGGAGGTCGCGGGTTCGACTCCCGCCGGTGGCTCCACCAACGGTTAAGATTTTATCCCCAACGGGGATTAGACGGGCGGCGGGCGTGGTGTAGCCTGGTCAGCACGAGGGCCCCCCAAGCCCTCGTCCCGGGTTCAAATCCCGGCGCCCGCACCACGAGCTTTTTCTCCCCCTGGACGTTGGAAGAGCGTGGGTCTGGCCGAGCTCCCCCTCCACGGCGGGAGGGCACCGAGGTGGCTCTTCCGGAGGATGGTTCGCCTAGCCAGGCCCATAGTCACGTTGGTGGTCGAGGAATACGGGACCGCGGAGCTCCTCCGCCGCCTGGCGGACCCCTTCTGGTTCCAGGCCCTCTCCCTGGTCCTGGGATACGATTGGCACTCCTCAGGTACCACTACTGTGACGACGGCCGTCCTCAGGGAGGTCCTGGCCGACGGCGAACTCGGGGTGATGGTGGCCGGCGGGAAGGGGAGGGCCTCCAGGAGGGCCCCGGAGGAGATCAGGGTGGGGGGCGAGCTCCTGGGGCTCAGCGACTCCAAGATCGAGGAGCTCATCAGGAGTAGCAGGCTCTCAGCCAAGGTGGATAACGCGGCCCTCCAGGACGGGTTCTCCCTGTACCACCACGCCATCTTCTTCGACTCCTCGGGCAGGTGGACTGTGGTGCAGCAGGGCATGATGCCGGAGAGGAGGCTAGCCAGGAGGTACCACTGGTACGGCCCCAGCGTCGGGAGCTTCGTCAGGGAACCCCACTTTGGGATAGCTTCCGACGCTCCTCCGGGGAGGGCTCTGAACATGGTGGCCCTGGAGTCCGAGGGGGCCAGGAGGGCCTCCGTGGACGCGGCCAGGGAGGGACCGAGGATCCTCTCCTCCGCCCCCAGGGAACAGAGGCTCCTGTCCGAGTACTTCGGGGAGAGGGTACTCCGCATGCCCTGGAAGGTGAACTGGGACGCCCTCCGGAGGCTCTACGAGTTCCAGCCCAGAAACTACGAGGAACTGCTCGGGATCCGGGGCGTCGGGCCGGCCACCGTCAGGGCCCTGGCCTACATAGCAGAGGTGGTCTACGGTGAGGAACCCTCCTGGAGGGACCCCGTTAAGTTTTCCTTCGCCCTGGGCGGGAAGGACGGGGTGCCAAGACCAATAAATCTCAAAACCTACGAAGAAACCATAACCTTCATGGAAGAACTCGTCTCGGACGCCCTCGGAAAAGAAGTGAAAGAGAAATTCCGTAACCTATTTAAAAGGATTAATATATATTATACTATTAAAAATAATTCATTTTAAAGGCATTCACGAACTAGAAATTTACTAGACTCAACCGGATCATGAGGGGAAATGGGAGATATTTGCGATATTCGAAAAGCCAGTTGATCAATTAATTAATAGTGGGTATATTTAATATTATAAATATTATATTGGAAAGTGTAATAAGATTTTAGTATAAAAAAGTATTGAGAATGAGCATGAAGGGGGATGAAGAGAGAGGGGGGATGGGCGCCTTCCTGGCCGGGATCAGAATTCTGTTCAACAATCCCGTAACCCGTGCTTTTCTTAGAAAGGCCTCGGAAAGGGTCAAATGCGTCATAGACGGGGAAGAGGTGGAGGTCCCAGCCGTCTATGCGACCCTCTCCAAGCTCGCTGGGTCCAGCGTGAGTTGCCCCCTGTCAACCAGCGTCCTATCCTCCTTCTTGGAGTTCGTCATAAAACTCGGGATAAAGTATCTGAAAGGGCGCGAGGAGGACGTGATCAACGCACTCAGGGATCCAGCGCTTCGACGCGGGGTCTCTCTGGTGATGAGGGGGCTGGGCCTGTATGGCGTCACCGTCCCCCAGAAGATGCCCGCCCCCTTCATGATCGTTTGGAACTTCACCAACATGTGCAATCTCAGGTGCAAGCACTGCTATCAGAGGGCGGACAGGCCCCTCCCGGACGAGCTAACCTTACAGGAGAAGCTGGAGCTCGTGGACCAGCTGGACAAGGCGGGAGTCGCAGCCATAGCCCTGAGCGGAGGGGAGCCGACCATCCACCCCGACTTCTACAGGATCATATCGGAGATCTCCTCCAGGGGGATGTACGCCGCCGTGGCCACCAACGGCTGGGCCTTCGCAAATATGGAAAACCTAGAAAAGGCGAGGAGGGCTGGTCTGAGGTACGTGGAGGTTTCCCTCGACAGCGCAAACCCCAAGAAGCACGACTGGTTCAGGGGGGTCGAGGGTTCCTGGGAGAGGGCCGTCAAGACGCTGGAGAACGCCGTTAAGCTGGGCATCAGCAACACCCTCGCGGTCACGCTGACGAAGGTTAACATGGCGGAGGTGGAGGACATTCTAGATTTGGCCGAATCCATAGGCGTCTGGAGGGTCGTCTTCTTCAACTTCGTGCCCGTGGGCAGGGGTAAGGAGAACCTGTGGCTCGATCTGGATCCCCAGGAGAGGGAGGAGGTCCTCAGGACGCTTTTCCGCGAGATGAAGAGGAGGAAGTTCCAGATCCTGAGCACGGCACCCCAGTACGGGAGGGTATCGCTCCAGCTCAGCGATGGGAAGGAAGTGGCTCCTACCCACTTCTACGTAGGAAATGACCCGGTCGTGAGGGCGGTGGCCGAGTTCGTGGGTGGATGCGGGGCAGGAAGGATCTACGCGGGCATCCAGCCCAACGGGATAGTGATACCCTGCGTTTTCATGCCCATCCCCGTCGGGAACGTCAGGAAGACCTCATTCTGGGAGATCTGGGAGCATTCCTCCCTCCTCAACGACCTCAGGGACAAGGACAAGCTCAAAGGGTTCTGCGGGAGGTGCCCGTACAGGTACGTCTGCGGAGGGTGCAGGGCCAGGGCCTATGGATACTTCGGCGACCCCCTGGCCCCCGACCCCGGATGCATCCTCAATTCCTCCTATTGGGAGGAGCTGAAAAGAGGGGAAAAGGCGAAGGTGGCCGTAGGTCAACGCCCTAGGAAGGGAGGTGCGGGCGCCGGGATTTGAACCCGGGACGAGGGCTTGGAGGGCCCTCGTGCTAACCAGGCTACACCACGCCCGCCAAGTAGGGAAAAGCGTAGGGGTAGAAAACGTTAACTTGCGGTCCCGCCGGGGAGGTCCTCCGCGGAAGGGAAGTGCATGTCGTGGATCACCCTTTCCTCCTCCTCGTCCAGTATCCCCTCCAGGACTATGCCGAAGTGCCTGGAGAGCTGGTGGAGGTACTTGTACATCATCCTCATCTCCTCAGGGCTGACATCCTCCCCCGCCTCCAGCTTCCTCAGGAGGGCAAATATGAACCGGAAGATCTCCCTCGGGTCCTCCACGCCGATCAACCGTAGGACTCACCTATTCTTCTTAAAGCTTCCACCTGGTAGGGGAGGTGTGGGACCTCATTGTGGTGGGCGCGGGGCCCAGCGGCCTCTGGCTCGCGAAGAGGGCCTCAGAGGAGGGGCTCAGGGTGCTGGTCCTGGAGGAGGACTGGGAGATAGGCCTGCCAGTCCGCTGCACGGGCCTCCTGGGCTCGGAGGTCCACTCCTTCCTGGACGAGGTCCCGGGGGAGCTCCGTAGGTTCGGAAACATGCTCGTCTGCAGGGAGGGGGACTGCGTAGAGCTGGAGATAGATTCCGTGCTGGTGGAGAGGAGCCTCTTCGACAAGGGCCTGGCCTCCATGGCCGCCTCAGAGGGGGCAAGCATCCTCCTCAGGACGAGGGCCCTGGGGCTCAGGGGCAACTCCGTGATCACCAATAGGGGGAGCTTCTCCGCACCCTTCGTTGCCCTGGCCGAGGGGGCCCTAGGTGGGCTCTCCCGCCGCTACATAGGTCACGGTGGGGACTTCGTGATGGGGATGGAGGGCATCCTGGCGGAGAGGCCGGAGTCCGAGGACATCAAGGTGGACGTCACGGACAGGAGGGCGTTCTTCAGGTGGTCCGTCCCACTGGATAGGGCGAAAAAGGAGGGATTCGTCTCCCGCCCTGGGACCTTCTCAGGCCTCTCTTCCGAGCTGTTGGCCAGGAAGGACCTCCTGGCCGTTCGCTCGGGCCCCATACCCGTGGGGCCCCCCAGGGGCAGGCCCATCCGCCGCAGCGTCGCGGCCGTTGGGGACGCAGCCTACACAGTCAAGGCCAGCTCCTTCGGGGGAATCCTCCTGGGGATGAGGTCCTCGGAGTGCCTCCTCTCGCACCTCCTAGGTGAGGAGGACTTCAGCGCCTGCATGGCCCGGCTCTACTCGGAGCTCAGGAAAGTGAGGGTCGTGGCGGGGGCCGTGCACAGGCTCCTGGACGCGGGCATTTGGCCGAGATGGCTCCCCCGCGTCAGGCTCATGGCCGAGGACCCCGTGGGGGCTGCCTGGGAGGTCTTCAAGAGGAGACCACTAAGGGCCGCAGCCACGGCGCTCGTCGGCGCGCTGCTCTACCTCCTGCGAAAATGAAATCGTTATTTACCGGGGCGGTCCTTCAGGACCAGTGATGAGTGCTCCCGCCTCTGAGGGCGCCCGCCCCGTGATGAGCCCTATGAGTTCTGAGGTGTCGCCATGAGGAGGGAGGAACTGCTAAGGCACGTGTTCGACGTCGAGAGGGCTATCAGGTGGAGGGAGGACCCCGAGGTCCTGGCCTCCACCCTGGAGCGCCTCTTCGCGGGCGAGGGGGACTTCTTCTCCATCAAGAAGAAGCTCGTGGAGAAGTACGGCGGAGATCCCAGATCATTGGAAAGGGACCCCCCGTACCCCATCGCGTCCCTCCAGCCCGGCCTCCGGAGGATCACCGTCATTGCAAGGGTCGCCTCCCTCAGGAGGGGCCCCGACGATAGGTACTCGTACGGCGTCCTCGAGGACCCGACCGGGCAGGTCAGGTTCGTGGCCTGGGGCAGTTGGCCCTCCCTTAGGAGGGGGGGCATCTACAGGTTCTCCAACGTCTCCGTGAGGTCCTACAGGGGCGCCATGGAGGTCGTGCTGGGGGAGAACTCGACGGTGAGGCCTGCCCCACCGTGGGCCCTGGGGGAGGAAGCCCCCAGGCCGATGAGGAAGATGATCTCCTCCCTGAAGCCGGGGGACGTGAACGTGGAGGTCGTGGGCATCGTGGCCTCAGCCAGGACCAGGCCGGCCGGCGAGAAGATAATAACGGAAGGGGTGCTGGCGGACGAGACCGGGAAGGTTGCCTTCAACGCCTGGGACCTGGAGCTCAGGAAGGGCATGAGGGTCAGGGTCGTGGGGAGGGTCAGGAAGGGGCCCCTGCTCGTCTTCGACAGCAATGGGTTCGTGAGCAGGGGTACGGGCGAGCCACCGGAGATAGGGATCCACGAGCTGGACGGCCTCATAGGGGCCTTCGTCGAGGTGGAGGGGAGGGTGGTGAGGATCCTCGAGAGGTCGGGGATCGCCTTCCGCTGCCCCCACTGCAACAGGCTCCTCTCCAGCGGGGTCTGCCCCGAGCACGGGAGGGTTGAGGGAAGGCCCGTGGCCAGGCTGTCCGCGGTCCTGGACGACGGTAGGGCCTCGATACTCATGGTGGCCGAGGGGAAGGTGGTCGAGGAGGCCATGGGTCTCCCCCTCAGGGAGCTCCTAGAGGCCCACGCATCTGGTGAACTTCATAGACTCCTGTACTCGAGGATCCTCGGCAGGAGGTTCGGGGTCTCGGGGGTGGTCCGCGGGGGCAGGGCGGGCCCCCTGATCAGGGTCGAGGGCATGAGCCCCTCCCCGGTCGACCCGGAAAAGATACTCAGACTCCTGCCGTGACCCAGCCCAGGAGGAGCGCCGCCTGGGGGAGGGCTAGGAAGACCGTCGCAGGCAGGGGCCTGCGCAGGGCCCTGGCCGCCAGATAGGTGGCCAGGGCTGTTGGGACCACGAGGAGCAAGGAGGGTAGGAGAGCCCGGGCCCCCCCGGAGGACGCGAGCGCGGCGGCCGGCAGGGAGACCGAAAAGACATCCCCCAGGCCCAGGTAGCGGGGACCGGCGCCCGCGTCCACCTCTAGGAACACAGGAGCGCCCTCCTCGATGGCCCTCTCCCCCAGCTCCACCATGTGCCCCGTGACCAGGACGCTGAGCACGTCGAAGGCCGTCAGGGCGAGCAGGAAAAGGGCCCCGTACAGGGGGCCTAGGAGGATCCCCGCTACGCCCCCAACACCACCCGCCGCCAGGGAGAGGACCACGCTCCTTACGTGCCCCCTCCTCAGGGCAGCCAGCACCACCAGGAACAGTGCCAGCGAGGTGGATATGATGGGGCTCAGAACACCCCCGAGGACGATGGACAGGGAAAGGGCCAGGGAGTAGGCCAGGGCAGCCCAGACCATGAGGATGTACAGCCTCGGGTGCCTGAAGAGGAGGACCAGGGCCAGACCGAAGCCCATCAGGATGGAGAGCATGATCCATAGGGCCCCACCGGCCCCGGCCGAACCAGCCTGTACGCCTGCCTGAACGAGCCTGCCGCCCATGACCCCAGAGTAGGCGGAGGCGAGGAGGAGGAGCGAGATCAGCAATAGGACCTCCGCAACTTCGACTTTCAACGATCATCCACCCCCGAGATCTTCCACATTTATCGAATGAAAATAATAATTTAATCTGAAGTTATTGAATATGGCGGAATGTTGGAGAGACTTTTGAATCCCCGCACTATTGCCGTAGTGGGCGCCTCCCACAAACCCGGCAAGGTGGGGCACGAGGTTCTAAGGAACCTGATTAATTATGGATTTCCCGGGAAGATCTATCCGGTCAACCCGAAGGGAGGGGAGATCCTGGGACTGAGGGTCTACCGGTCCCTCCTGGAGGTCCCGGACGAGGTCGATCTGGCGGTCATCGTGGTCCCCGCCAGGATCGTCCCCTCCGTGGTCGAGGACGCCGGGAGGAAGGGGGTCAAGGCCCTGGCCATCATAACATCCGGTTTCTCGGAGACGGGCCCCGAGGGGGCTGAGCTGGAGAGGAGGATCGTGGAGACCGCCAGGAGGTACGGGATGAGGATCCTCGGCCCCAACATCGTCGGCATCATGAGTACCTCGAAGAGGATCAACGCCACCTTCTCGGGCCTCACCCCCTATCCGGGGAGCGTCACCATCATCTCCCAGAGTGGGGCGCTGCTGATCGCGATGGCCGGGAGGACCTGGATCGAGAAGGTGGGCATAAACGACATGATCTCCATAGGGAACATGTCCGACATCACCTTCCCTGACCTCCTCCAGTACTACTACGGGGACGAGAGCACCAAGGTCATAGGGCTCTACATAGAGGGTCTGAAGAAGGGGAGGGAGTTCATAGAGGTCGCCAGGAGGGCGAACAAGCCCATCGTTGCCCTGAAGGCTGGGGTCTCCCGCAGGGGGGCCCTGGCGGCAGCCTCCCACACGGGCTCCCTCGCTGGGTCTGCGGCGGTCTACCGCGGCGCCTTCCGCCAGGCCAGGGTCGTCTGGGCAAACGATCTAGACGACTTCTTCGACAAGATGCTGGTGCTCTCCCTGCTGAGGCCCCCCGAGAACGGGCACGTCCTCATCATCACCAACGGCGGGGGCGTGGGGGTGCTCTCCACGGACGAGGCCGAGAGGCAGGGCATCGAGCTTGAGGACCCGCCCAAGGACCTCAAGGAGGAGCTCCGCAAGTACATGCCCGAGTTCGGGAGCGACAAGAACCCCGTGGACCTCACCGGTATGGCCACGGACAAGGAATACTATGGGACAGTCTCGGCCGCCCTCTCCCACCCGTGGGTCGGTGCCCTGGTGGTCCTCTTCTGCGAGACCGCCCTCACCAGCCCCCAGAAGGTCGCCGACGCCATCGTCAGGGCCTACGATGACTCCGGAAGGACCAAGCCCATTGTAGTCTCCTTCGTGGGAGGCCCCGAGACCATGAAGGCCGCCGACACGGTAAAGGAGAGGGGCATTCCGATCTACAAGTCGCCCGAGCTCGCCCTCAGGGCCCTGGCGGGGCTCATGGAGTACGCGAGGATCCTCAAGAAGGGGGAGCCCGAGTTCCGCCCCTTCGGGGACGTGGATAGGGAGAGGGTCCGCAGGGTCCTGGACGCCGCCAGGGCAGAGGGCAGGAGCTTCCTCCTGGAGCACGAGGCCAAGGAGGTCCTGGAGGCCTACGGCGTCCCCGTGGCCCGCACTAGGGTGGCCTCCAGCCCGGAGGAGGCCGTAGCCCTGGCCAGGGAGACGGGGCTGCCCGTGGTCATGAAGATCGTCTCCCCGGACATCGTGCACAAGAGCGACGCCGGCGGAGTCTTCGTGGGCGTGAGAACGGAGGAGGAGGTCAGGGAGACCTTCAACAAGATCGTGGAGAACGCCAAGAAGTACAAGCCGGACGCCAGGATCGTGGGGGTGACGGTGCAGGAGCTCGCCCCCCAGGGTCTAGAGGTCATCGTGGGCGCGACGAGAGATCCCCAGTTCGGCCCGGTCGTGGCCTTCGGCCTCGGTGGCGTCATGGTCGAGGCCCTCAAGGACGTGTCCTTCCGCGTAGCCCCGGTGACGCCCGAGGACGCCGAGGAGATGGTAAGGGAGATTAAGGCAAGGGACCTGCTCGGGCCCTTCAGGGGGCAGAAGCCCAGGGACGTCGGTGCACTCAAGGAGGTCATCAGTAGGATATCCCAGCTCGTGACCGACTTCCCGGAGATATCGGAGCTGGACGCGAACCCCGTAATGCTCTACGGCGAGGGAGAGGGCCTTAAAGTGGTGGACGCCAGGATAATCCTGGCATGATAATGGAGTTCAAGGCGCCCCTGGACGGACTCGCCAAGGTCGTAACGGCCGGCGTCGTGATCCTCGACGCGGCGGTCCTGGCCATCATCTGGCACTTTGCCACCACCGAGGGGCCCCTATGGCCCCTCTTCCTGTCCGCCGTCATCCTCATCGGGGTGCCCCTGTACGGGTTCCTCGGTATGGTAAGGGCATACGTCGTTGACGAGGGAGGGATTACGGTAAAGCGCGTCCTGGGCTCGAGGAGGATCCCCATCGTGGGGAGGGCGGAGGCCAGGATCCTAGAGAGGCCTAGGATCGTCAGGACCCTGGGCTCGGGGGGCCTCTTCGGCTACTTCGGCAGGTTCATCGTCGAGGGACGCAGGGTCACAGTGTACAGCGGCAGGAGGGACAGGCTCGTCCTCATAGTGACCGGGGATAGGGCCTACGCCCTGGGACCCGACGACCCCGAGGGCTTCCTGGAGACCCTCAGGACGGTGGGCCTGGCCTGACGGAGCGGGTTTCCGGGTCGTAGTAGGGGAGGTGCGGGAAGAGGTCGAGGCTCAGGGCAAACTGGACGTCCTCCACCATCCCCATCTCCATGAGCTCCCTGGCGTGCCTGCTGGAGAGAATCCTCCCTGCGACGGAGTCGTAGTCCACCTCCCTGCCGCTGGCCCTGGCGAAGAGGTACTCGGCGGCTGCGAGGTCCTCCTCGCACGGGGATCCCCGATCCCCCGCCAGGACGAAGGCCGGCCTCCGGGCCCCGGAGAGGAAGGAGACCACGGCCGACGCGTTCACCAGGGCCCCGATGACCGCGGGCCTCCTGAGGGCCAGCAGCGTCGGGGTACCGTTGGAGGTGGTGATCACGGCCCTCGAGCCCCGGAGGTCCACGCTCAGGACCTCGGTGGGCGAGTTCCCGAAGTTGAAGCCCTTGATCCTCATGCCCCCCCTTTCTCCGAAGAGCCAATCGGCCCCCCTCTCCCTCTGTATCCTGAGAGCCTCCTCGGGCGTGGAGGCCACGAAGACCTCCTCCACGCCCTGGGCGAACATGACCACCAGGGTCGTGCTCAGCCTCAGGAGGTCAACGAATACCAGATCCCCCTCCGCCACCGACGCCCCCCGGGGGCCCCAATAGACCTCGAACATGACCCCCTATCCACTCCTTACCCATTAAGATTTTATATCTAAAGATATATCGGGGCGGTCGTATGGACGGGATCAGGAGGGGGACCTTCAGGTATCTGATCCTCCACGTCCTCTCGGAGGGCCCGATGCACGGGTACGGGATCATGCAGAGGGTTCAGGAGCTCTTCGGGGGCCTCTACACACCCAGTCCGGGGATCGTATATCCGACGCTGCAGCTCCTGGAGGACCTGGGCTACGTGCGGTCCTCCAGGAGGGGGAGGAGGAGGGTCTATTCCCTGACCTCTGAGGGGAAGAGAGTTCTCGAGGAGCACAGGGCCGAGGTGGAGGAGATCCTCGCCCTGGGCAGGGGCTTTGCCAGGTTCGTCGAGGAGCTGGGCGGCTCCAGGCTCATAGGGCTCCTGAAGAGGCTCTTCACCGAAATCCCCCACATGGATGCGGACAAGAGGGAAAGGCTGAGGAGGGCTGTCGAGAGGTTCCTGGCCGAGCTGACAGAGGTGCTGGGGAATGCAGGCGGTAAGGGCGGAGGGTCTGACTAAGCGCTTCGGGAACCTCACGGCCGTGGACGGGGTCACGTTCTCCGTCCGGGAGGGGGAGATCTTCGGCTTCCTGGGCCCCAACGGGGCGGGGAAGACCACCACGATAAACATGCTCATCACCCTCCTTAGGCCCACGGCCGGGGAGGCCTGGGTGGCGGGCCACAGCGTCCTCCGAGAGCCCCGGGAGGTGAGGAGGAGGATCGGGGTTGTCTTCCAGGACCCCAGCCTCGACAGGGACCTCACGGGGAGGGAGAACCTGGTCCTCCACGGCCTGGCCTACGGCATGGGCAGGGAGGAGATCCGGGGCAGGATCTCTGAGCTCCTGGAATTCGTGGAATTAACCCCTTTCGCGGACAGACAGGTCAAGACCTACAGCGGCGGGATGGTGAGGAGGCTCGAGATAGCCAGGGCTCTGGTGCACGACCCCGATATCCTGTTCCTCGACGAGCCCACCCTAGGCCTGGACCCCCAGACCAGGGCCAGGATCTGGGACTACATCTCGAGGCTCAGGCGGGAGGAGGGGACCACCATCTTCATGACGACGCACTACATGGACGAGGCTGAGGCCCTCTGCGACAGGGTGGCCATCATAGACCACGGCAGAATCGTCGCCTTAGGCCCGCCGGAGGAGTTGAAGGCCTCTCTGGGCTCCGACGTGGTCTACGTGGAGGGCGAGGGGGACCTAGAGGCCCTGGGCAGGTCCGTGGTGGACGCTGGCCTCGCCGCCGACTTCTCCCTATCGGGCGGGGAGCTAAGGCTCAGGGTCCGGAGCGCCTCCGCGGCAATACCGAGAATCCTCGAACTAGCCTCCGCCCTCGGGATTAGGGTAGGTGAGGTTACCTACCGCAGGCCCTCCCTGGGCGACGTCTTTCTGCACCTCACGGGTAGGAGGCTGAGGGACGAAGAGGCCTCGCCACCGAGGCTTTTGCGTGGCGTGAGGAGGCA
>Ga0256842_1001574_pt1 | contig 17965 bp, 15 predicted proteins | sample 4559240metaG_FD_185973 | JGI IMG/M metagenome (GOLD analysis project Ga0256842, IMG submission 185973) | Hydrothermal vent microbial communities from Guaymas Basin, Mexico - 4559-240 | ecosystem: Environmental > Aquatic > Marine > Hydrothermal vents | place: Mexico: Guaymas Basin | collected...
ATAAATTTTATTGAAATGTTCAAAATATCTTTGTATTTCATCACTTTCATCTGGATAAAATAATCCAGATACGCTCATTTCTCTTATCATTTCCAAACTCCTTTTATTTCATTTTCACATCTCAAGCATCTTCCATCTTTCATATTCAATACAGTTGATGAAAAGCCACTTCTGTCAATCAGTTTTGCACCACATTTATCACAGTATGTAGAGCTGTCATTTTGTATATTTCCAAGATAAACATATTTTATACCATAACTTTTTGCTATCTCTTTTGCTCTCATCAAACTCTCAAGAGGTGTTCTAGGTGTATCTAACATTTTGTATGTTGGATGAAAAGCACTAAAATGCCATGGGATATCTATTCCAAGTTTAGAGGATATAAATTCTGCCATCTTATGGATTTCATCTTCACTGTCATTAACTTCTGGAATTATTAGAGTTGTAATCTCTAGCCAAATATCACTTTTTGCAAATTCTACAAGAGATTCCAAAACACCGTCAAGATCTGTTTTTAAAACTTTTTTATAATAATCGTGTGAAAAACTTTTTAAGTCGATGTTTGCAGCATCTAGCCAAGAGTGCATATCTTGAAGTACTTCGTGTGACTCAAAACCACTAGATACAAACACATTTTTTATTCCCATTTCTTGAGCTAAAATACCAATATCTTTAGCATAAGGATACCAAATAGTGGGTTCATTATAAGTGTAACTAATACTTTCTGTTTTATGTTCTTTGGCGATATTTACTATGTCTTTGGGTGTGTATATAACGCTTTCATCAACGCTAGAAGTTTGTGATATAGAGTAGTTTTGACAAAATGGACATCGAAAGTTACAACCGACAGTACCAATAGACAATGAACTAGAGGATGGCAAGAAATGATAAAGTGGTTTCTTTTCTATGGGATCTATATGAACAGCACTAGGGTGAGAATATGTTTTGTTAACAAGCTCCCCCTTTACATTGTAGTTAATCCCACAGATACCATTTTTGCCTTCTTTTAGTGTACAGTAATGTTTGCAGAGTAAACATGTGATGTTGTTTTCATCTTTATAACGGTAGTATTTCATCAAATTTCTCCTCTATTGCATCAACTTGATAGGTATATATTTGAGGATGCTCATAGTAGATAGCAGGATTTGAACCTGCTTTTATACTAAGATGTTCTAGAAATAGTTTGGCATGTGGAAGTTCTTCCCAGACTTGTGGTAAAAATGTGCCTTGATATTCACCATGCTTTAATATAAGCCCATCAATATTTGGTCTGATTTTTGCAACCAAATCATCAAAATCTTCATAATTTAAAAGTTTTGGCTTAGTTAAAACCGAAACTTCAAGTGTTAGATGTGAGAGTTCAGCACTACTAAGTGGATTGAACCGATAATCTTTAAATGCAGCAGATATGGCATTGTTTTTGATGTCATTTAAAAGGCTTCTATGAGCGATGATAGAGCCTATACAACCACGAAGATCTTTGTCATAATGAAGAGTAACAAAAGTAGCCCCCTTCTCACTAAGATATGGATAGTCATGTAAAAGCTGCTCATCATCTACGATATACTTATTATCAAATTTATTGAGTATCGAAGTTTTTGCTATACGAAGTAAAATAGGATCTAACATACAACTCCCCCTTATGAGCATTATATATCTTATTAAATTAAACATAGTATAATCTCAACTATATTTTTTATAAGGATACTAGATGAATATACTTTCAAAATTTCCACAACTTTTAAGGTTTTTATTGATATTTATACCATCACTTACTTTTTTGTATGTTTTAATGAGATTTGCATTTTATATAGCTTTTAATGATGTAAATTCTCCTATATCTATGGGAGATTTCTTTTATTCTATGTGGCTTGGATTTAGGTTTGATTTGAGGATGGTTATCGTTATGTCACTACCATTGTTTTTTTTAGGATGGATAAAATATATAAACCCATTTAAATACACATATGCACGATATTTTTGGCTCACTTATCTGAGTGTAATATTTAGTATTTATGCACTTTTTTATGTTGTTGATTTTGCTTATTTTGCTTATCTTAATACAAGGCTTGATTTCTCATCATTAAGATTTTTAGACAATTTTTCAATCTCTGCTGAGATGGTATGGGAGAGTTATCATGTTGTTTGGATAGGATTGTCTCTTATTTTGGTCATTTTTATTTTTACATATCTTACAAATAAATTATTTTTATATATATCAAAACAAACAACACCAAGTTTAACTCGTATGCAGTCTGTATTGGTTGGATTTTTGTCTTTTTTAGTGCTTTTTGTAGCAGGATATTCAAAACTTTCACAATATCCACTTAGATGGAGTGATGCAGCTTTTTCAAAACATCCCTTTGCAAACCTTTTAGCTTATAATCCTATACATTACTTTTTAGATACTTGGAAAAATGGTCGTGTAACTTATGATGTCAAAAAAGTAAAAAAATATTATCCTATCTTGAGTGATTATCTTGGTATTAAAGATAAAGATATTAAAAAATTAAATTTCAAAAGAGCTGTTTCTCCTACAAATCAAATAGCAACAAAACCAAATATTGTCATAGTTATTATGGAATCTTTTGCTTCATATAAATCATCATTATCAAAAAATCCATTAAATCCATCTCCATATTTACAAAATTTAGCAGATAATGGTTTGTACTTTAAAAACTATTTTTCCCCATCAACTGGGACTGCTCGTTCAATATATTGTACAGTGACAAGTTTGCCGGATGTTGAGTTGAAGGGAACATCTAGTCGTAATCCTCTTATAGTAAATCAACACTCTATTATAGAAGATTTTAAAGATTATGAAAAATTTTATTTTATAGGTGGTTCTGCTTCTTGGGGAAATATAAGGGGTATGCTAAATCAATCTATGGATAATTTACACCTTTATGAGGAAAAAGATTATACTTCACCGAGAAATGATGTTTGGGGTATCAGTGATGCTGATCTTGCTGTGGAAGCAAACAAAGCATTGTCCAAAACAAAAGAGCCATTTTTCGCTATCATACAAACATCGGGAAATCATAGACCTTACACCATCCCAAAAAATGCACATGGATTTAAACTAAGAACTGATATTACTGAGGAAGATGCAAAAAAATATGGTTTTGATTCAGTAAAAGAGTTTAATTCTTTTAGATTTTTAGATTATTCTGTTGGATTGTATATAAGTGAGGCAAAAAAAGAGAATTATTTTAAAAATACTATTTTTATCTTTTATGGTGACCATGGTATATCTGGTTATGCTGGAGATCATGTTCATAAAGCTGAGGGGTCAAATGGTTTTAGTTTAGGTGAATTAAGAGTTCCATTTGTTGTGTATTCTCCGTTTATTAAACAACCTAAAATATATAAAAGAGTTATGTCTGAAACAGATGTTCTTCCAACCATAGCTTCATTAGCTGGAATTTCATATAATGCAACTACAATAGGTAGAGATGTTTTTGATAAGCAATTTACAGGAAAACATTATGCTTTTACTATGCACCACTCTTCAAACCCAACTATTGGCTTAGTTGGAGATAAATATTATTTTAAAACTAATTATGATGGTTCTCACGCAGTACTTTACGATATTTATTCTGATGAGCCTATGAGAGATCATACCAAAGAGAATCCAGTTATGGCAAAAACTATGAAAGATTTGGCTTATGGTATTTTTGAGGCATCAAGATATATACCGTATTTCAATAAGCGTGAAGATGCAAAGTAAATTTTAGTTTGTGGTCTCCCCACGAGGACTCGAACCTCGAGCTATCCCTTAGGAGGGGACTGCTTTATCCAGTTAAGCGATAAGGAGTTTTTTAAGTTTTTTCGTTTATGATTTGGATGGTGTCAAGAGAGAGACTTGAACTCTCGACCTCCGGCTTATGAGACCAGCGCTCTAACCAGCTGAGCTACCTTGACATCCGTTTTTGTTTTGTAGGTCGGAATTATATCCATGTAAAGCTTTAAAAAAGCTTTACGCTTGAAAAATATTATTTACAATCATTCATCATCTTAGTTAATGAAAATTATTTAGATAAGTTTAGTCTGTTGGACTAAGAGTATTGACTTTGTTACTTTTTTTTTGTAATATTCCTTTTGTAAAAATATTAAATTAATTAAGGAGCTTATATGAATTTTAAACCATTAGGTAAAAGAGTTCTAGTAAAAAGACTAGAAGAGGAAAATACTACAAGTTCTGGAATTATCATACCAGATAATGCGAAAGAAAAACCTTCACAAGGTGAAGTGGTGGCAGTAAGTGCCGATGTAGATAGTTTGGCATGTGGAGATAAAGTTGTTTTTGGGAAGTATTCTGGCAATGAAGTATCTCTTAATGGTGAAAAATATCTAGTAATTGAAGTTGAAGATATTTTTGGGATTATTGGTTAAATAAACAACTATTAAAAAAGGAACATAAATAATGGCAAAAGAGATAATTTTTTCAGATGACGCAAGAAATAAACTGGCAAAAGGTGTTGAAAAACTAACAGATGCTGTAAAAGTAACAATGGGGCCTCGTGGTCGTAATGTTTTGATTCAAAAAAGCTACGGTAGTCCAAGTATCACTAAAGATGGTGTGAGTGTTGCAAGAGAGATTGAACTAAAAGATAAACTAGAAGATATGGGCGCTCAACTTGTAAAAGAGGTTGCTTCAAATACTGCTGATGAAGCTGGAGACGGTACAACTACTGCAACTGTTTTAGCAAATGCAATTTTTAGTGAAGGGTTGAGAAATATAACTGCTGGAGCAAATCCTGTTGAAGTTAAAAGAGGGATGGATAAAGCTTGTGAAGCTATTTTGGTAAACTTAAAAGATTCATCTAAAGCAGTAAACGGTAAGCAAGGTATAGCACAAGTTGCTACAATTTCTGCAAACTCTGACACTAGTATTGGTGATATGATTGCTGAAGCTATGGATAAAGTTGGTCAAGATGGTGTTATCACTGTTGAAGAGGCTAAAGGTATAGCTGATGAGCTTGATGTTGTTGAGGGTATGCAGTTTGATAGAGGTTATTTAAGCCCTTATTTCATCACAAATACTGAGAAGATGATAGCTGAGATTGAAAATCCTTGGATTCTTTTAGCTGATAGTAAAATCTCTTCATTAAAAGATTTGCTTCCAGTGTTAGAACAAGTACAAAAAACTTCTCGTCCACTTCTTATTATTGCTGAGGATGTTGAGGGTGAAGCACTGTCAACTTTAGTTGTAAATAAACTTCGTGGTGTACTAAATATATCTGCTGTAAAAGCACCAGGTTTTGGCGACAGAAGAAAAGCTATGCTTCAAGATATAGCAACTTTAACTGCAGGAACTGTAATCTCTGAAGAGACTGGTTATACACTTGAAGGTGCTGATATAAATATGCTTGGTCAAGCTTCTCGTGTGGTTATCGATAAAGATAATACTGTGATTGTAAATGGTGCTGGTGAAGAGAGTGCAGTTGAAGCCAGAATAGCTGAAATTAAAGTTCAAATAGAAGCAACTACAAGTGAATATGATAAAGAAAAACTTCAAGAAAGACTTGCAAAACTTAGTGGTGGTGTAGCAGTTATTAAAGTTGGTGCTGCAACTGAAACTGAGATGAAAGAGAAAAAAGATAGAGTTGATGATGCTTTAAGTGCCACAAAAGCTGCTGTTGAAGAGGGTATCGTTATTGGTGGTGGAGCTGCACTTGTTAGAGCGGCTGCTAAAGTATCACTAGATTTAGAGGGTGACCAACAAATCGGTTGTGAGATTATCCTTCGTGCTGTAAAAGCACCTATCAAACAGATTGCAAAAAATGCTGGTTATGATACTGGTGTAGTTGTAAATACAGTTGAAATTGCAGATAATAAAAACATAGGTTTTAATGCTGCTACTGGTGAGTATGTAGATATGTTTGAAGCTGGAATTATCGACCCACTAAAAGTTGCTCGTGTGGCTTTAACAAACGCTACTTCAGTTTCATCTTTACTTCTTACAACAGAAGCTGCAATTTTTGAGATACCAGAAGATAAACCTGCTCCAGATATGGGTGGTGGTATGCCTCCACAAATGGGTATGCCAGGTATGATGTAGATACCTACTAATCTTCTACAAACCCCTTGTTTAGGGGTTTGCCTCTTTTTATTTAATTATCTTAGTTTATAATCAATGGGTACTTTTAGTATCAATTCTTCTTTAGGTTTTGGAAATTTTCCAGATAAATTTTTTATAGTTTTTTTAGCTGCACGACTTAGTATTTTACTGTTTGAAGATATGATTTCTATATCATAAGCTTTTGTATCTGTTGCTAGTCTAAACTTTACAATTACTTGACCAACAATGCCTCTTTTCCTAGCACTTCTTGGATAATATAAGTTGTCTTGTAGAAGTTGAGCGATTTTTGCTAGATTATTTTTATAATATTCTTGAAGAATTTGTTCTTTTGTTGTGGTTTGTGAAGATGTAGTTACATTTTCAACTACTTTTTCAATCTTTTGTTCAGGCAGAATTTCAGGTTCATTTTTGATCTCTTGTTTTTTTACTTCTGGTTCTATCGGTTTTATTGTCTCCTTTTTTTTAGGGGGCATAACAACTGGTACTTGTTTTAGGACTTTATGTTTTTTTGGCTTTGGTTTTGGTTTTGGTTTGTGCTTTGGTTTAGGTTTTTTTATTTTTTTCTTTATGAGAGGTTTTGGCTTTGGTTTAGGCTTAGGTTTGACTTTTGGTTTAACTACAGCTTTTTTTTGAATAACTGGTTTTTTTTCTACAACACAACTTAATTTTACGCAAACTTTTTTTTCCTCTTTTTTAAATGAAGGCATATTTTTATATCCCAAAAAAATCATCACTGCCAAAAAGGTATGAAATACTATGGAAAAAACAAAGGAGCTACTGTGTCTGATAATCATAAACCATATACTATCAAAAATAATGTTATATCTATGTTAAATTGGGAGTTTCCCACATGGCAATTGATTTTTAATCGTCTTTTTGTTCTTTTCTGATTGCTATAGTAAAAATCGCTCCATCATCACCATTTGTTACGGTTAGTTTTCCATTACAATGTTCTTCTATGATAGTTTTACTCATATAAAGCCCAAGCCCTGTGCCACCTTTTCCCAATTTCGTTGTAAAATACGGATCAAATATTCTTCCTATAATATCTTTAGGTATTCCACCTGCATTATCACAAATTTTTAAGTTGTAGTTGTCTTCATCTTGGAATGTTTTTATCTTTATATATGGATTCTCTATTTTTTTATCCAATATAGCATCTTCTGCATTTTTAATAAGGTTTAGCACTACTTGCTTTAATTCATTAGCGTATGTTAGAAAAGTCTCTTTGCATTCTATTTCTAAAATTAAATTAATGTTTTTATTGTCTATAGATACTTTTATAATTTCCAAAACATTTTTAACAACATCTTGATAGTTAGTATTTGTTTTATTTTTATTTGGTTTGAAAAAGTCTCTAAAATCATCAATAGTCGCACTAAGGTGTTGCGCATATGAAGAGATGTTTGCTACTCTTTTTGCAAGTTCATCAGTGTCAAGTTTGTTTAAATCAATTGACAATTGAATTGCAATAGCAGTAGCACTTATAGCAGATAAAGGTTGTCGCCATTGATGTGCTATCATACTCATCATCTCTCCCATTTGAGCCATGCGAGATTGTTGTATCATCTGATTGTCTTTTTCTCTGTTCTTTTCAACCTCTTGTTTTACTTTTGATTCTAAAGAGCTATTTATCTCCTCTAATTCTAGTGTTGTCCTAGCTACAAGATGTGATAGTGCTTGTAAAGTAGAGCTACTTCTTTTTCTTCTATCTTTAAAATTAAAATGACCTTGCCTTGGTGTTTTGATATTTCTTTCACTTAAACACAATATAGTCATAGTTTCATTAAGAAATTCTTTTTGGGATGAGTTAGGTTTAGAAAAAAACTCTCCATATGTGAAAAATCCACTTACAGGTGCTATCTTGTTTAATGGTTTTATTTCTGCCAAAGTATTTTTTCCCATAAGAGCTTTTCTAGCCATGCAAGAATAAACAAAAATACTTTCTACAGGGGAAGATAAAATTTCTTTATAAACCTTAGTACCACCATTGATGATAGTTTCTATGTTTCCATACCCAAATGTAACTTTATCGCCTGTTGTTAAATTACCAGCAAAAATTAAAGAGCCATCATCATTTTTTCCAACAACAGCTCTCGCTATATTAAGTCCATCTCTTGTGATAATTAGTGGAAACTCCATTCCCGTCTTAGGAAGTTCTTCGGCTATGTTTTTTCCAAGATATTTTTCATATATATCTACAGCTTTTATACCATCTATTGTGTAAACAATATTTTTCTTAGCTTTTGTAATGGTTAATGTTTTACCAATATTATCCCAACCAAAGTTTGCTTTAGTGTTGACTATAAGGTCATCATTGTATAAAAGTGCAACAACTGCACCATTTGTTAAAATCTCTTCTTCGTTGAAAACTATGGTTTTGACATATGCTGCATTGTCTCCAGCTAAACCACCGGCAACGATGATATTTTCATTATAATTTTTCATCCCTTTGATAAACTCTTCACCATTTGTATGCAGTCCATCTCCAAAAGCTATGGCAACCTTTGCTTTTTTTGTCGCGTCAAATTGGTTTGTAAACAGCTCTAATCTTTCATGGATGGAATTTATGTTTTTACAATAATGAGTTGCAATCTGAGTGTTGTCAAATAATGAAAAAGATAAAATGGTAGATCTTTCAACTATATGGTTAGCAATGATTTCACCATCAGTTGTTGCACCTATTATATGAATATGTGGTATCTCTTCTATTATATTGTCAATCAATTTTTCAATAAATTCACTCTCACAAATACCAGTAAAAATTTGTAATAATATATTTTGACATTCGAAAATCTTGTTTTTTTTGATAAAATATTTCAAATCTCCCATGCTATGATATAGCGTACTGACCGTTCTCATTACCTCACCTTTTTTACCTCTGATAGTAAAATATTTGCAGTATTATATCAGAATTTTTAAGATTTTAAGATTTTAAATGATAAATGCTTACTATTTCCCACATGCCAAGAAGAGATGAAAAAGTTTTAGTTGAATTTACAAATATATTAAGGGATATTTAGATATTATAAGTGAATTTTATTTTCAGGAATTAGGTGTATTTAATGAGCGATTTGCTAAATAACGATGATATACAAACTATAAATATAGAAGAAACTCTTCAAAACAGCTACCTTGATTACTCTATGAGTGTAATCGTAGGTCGTGCCTTACCAGATGTTCGTGATGGTTTAAAGCCAGTTCACAGAAGAATTCTTTATGCGATGGACAAACTAAATCTTTCCCATGGTGCAAAGTTCAAAAAATCAGCTCGTATAGTTGGTGATGTGATTGGTCAGTACCATCCACATGGTGATACTGCGGTTTATGATGCTCTTGTTCGTATGGCTCAAGATTTTTCAATGCGTATGCAACTTGTTGATGGTCAAGGGAACTTTGGTTCGGTTGATGGTGATTCTGCTGCGGCTATGCGTTATACTGAAGCTCGTATGACAAAATATGCAGGAGAACTTCTAAAAGATTTAGATAAAAACACTGTGAATATGATAGAAAACTACGATGGTACTACAAAAGAACCTGATGTTATGCCAACTCGTGTTCCCAACCTTCTTATAAATGGTTCATCAGGTATTGCTGTTGGTATGGCTACAAATATTCCTCCTCACAATCCTACTGAGATTATGAATGGTCTAAAAGCACTTTTAGCAAATCCAAACATCACTTTAGCAGAGATTATGGAGCATATAAAAGCACCAGACTTTCCAACAGGTGGGATTATATTTGGTAAGAAAGGGATTATGGACGCATATGAGACTGGAAGAGGTCGCATAAAGGTTCGTGCTAAAACTCACATAGAGCAAAAAGCCAAAAAAGAGGTAATCATCATAGATGAACTTCCTTATCAAGTAAATAAAGCTCGTTTGATTGAAAATATTGCAAATCTAGTTAAAGATAAGATGATAGATGGTGTCTCGGAAGTTCGTGATGAATCAGACCGTGATGGTATGAGAGTTGTAATAGAACTAAAAAGAGATGCAATGAGTGAGATAGTTTTAAACAATCTTTTTAAACAAACTGCGATGCAAAATACTTTTGGTATCATCATGCTTTCTATATTAAATCAAGAGCCTAGAATCTTTGGTATCATAGATATACTAAAACATTTTATTAATCACCGTAAAACAGTAATTATTCGTCGTACTATTTTTGATCTTGAAAAAGCAAAAGCCAGAGCGCATATCTTGGAAGGTTTGAAAAAAGCTATAGATATTATAGAGGATGTTATCCGTGTTATTCGTGCATCTGGAAACGAAGAAGATGCTAAAAATAATCTTGTTACGGAGTTCGATTTTAGTGAGATTCAAGCTGCTAGTATCGTAGCTATGAGACTTGGTCGTTTAACTGGTCTTGAGATAGAAAAAATCGAAAACGAACTAGCTGAACTTATGAAACTCATAGAGTATTTAGAATCAATTTTAAAAAGTGAAGAGGTTTTACACGGAATTATAGATGAAGAGTTTGATGAAGTTTTGGCTACATATACAGGTGGTAGAAAAACTGATGTTGAAGATGATTATGATGATATAGATATAGAAGATTTAATCCCTAATGAGCCGATGGTTGTAACTATCACTCATCGAGGTTATATAAAAAGAGTTCCTTTGGCATCTTATGAAAAACAAAGAAGGGGTGGTAAAGGTAAAACTGCTGTTACAACTTATGAAGATGATTTTATAGAAAACTTCTTTACTTGTAATACTCATGATACACTACTTTTCGTAACTGATAGAGGGCAACTTCACTGGTTGAAAGTTTATCGTATTCCAGAGGGAAGTCGTACTGCAAAAGGTAAAGCAGTTGTAAATCTTATAAATCTCGTAGCAAATGAAAAAATCCAATCAATCATCCCAACAACTGACTTTAGTGAAGATAAAGGGCTTGTTTTCTTTACTAGAAACGGTGTTGTAAAAAGAACAAATCTAAGTGAATTTAGCAACATTAGAAGTAATGGTGTAAGAGCAATCGTTCTTGATGAAGATGATGCACTAATCACAGCAAAAATTGCCAATCAAGATATAAGATACTTATTTATAGTTACAAAATTTGCTCAATGTATAAAATTTGAGATAGAAAAAACTCGTGAACAAGGTCGTAGCACTCGTGGTGTTAGAGGTATCAAGTTTAAACATGAGGGTGATGTAGTAGTTGATGCAAATATCATAGCAAATGATGAACAAGAGATTTTGATTGTGGCTGAAAAAGGTATCGGTAAACGAACTGATGCTGGTGAATATCGCTTGACAAATCGTGGTGGTAGTGGTGTTATTGCTATGAAAATGACTGCTAAAACTGGTAAAAATATAGTTGGCTGTTTAATGGTTGATGAGACTATGGATATGATGGCACTTACAAAAGCAGGTAAAATGATAAGGGTAGATATGCAAACCATCTCAAAATCAAGTCGTAATACTTCAGGTGTTTACATAGTAAAAGGGGATGAAGTAGCTAGTATCTCAAGGTGTCCTAAAGAGGAAAAAGAGGAAGATGAAAAAACTTCAGAGCAACAAAGCTTAATAGTGGAATAAAAATTGCTTTTGCGTTGTTATTATATTATGTCAAGGAATAAATCATGAAATATTTTCTACTTTTAGCAGTGCTTCTTAGTGCTTCTTCTTTGGTAGCTAGCGATACCACAATAGACAATCCAAAAGCATCACCTAAGACAAAAAACATCACTGTTGTTTGTCCTGAGCATGATTGCCCAGCTGTAAAATGTCCTCAAGAGAAAAAAAAGCCTGAACCAGTATTGAGTGTTAACTCTAATGTTCGCATAAGTGTTGTTGGTCAGGGTGTTGCGCCAATGAACACTTCTTCTCCTGCACAGGCTTATGCTTTAGCTAAAAGAGCAGCTACTGCAGATGCTTACAGACTTGTTGCTGAAAAAGTCAAAGGTGTTCGTATTGATGGGCAAGACCTCATTAAAAATATGATGGTTAAGCGATCAACTATCAGAACTTCAGTTGCTGCAATGGTAAGAAATGCAACAATTGTTGAGACAACTTTTAAAGATGGATTATGCGAAGTAGAGATGGAAATCGTACTTTCTCACTCAGACTTTGCTCGATAATATTTTTTTATTCACTTGCACTTAATGCAGGTGAATATCTTATATCCTACAGATATGTAGTTAAAGATGCCATACTTTATAATGATTTATTGTTGGTCTCACATGCCATGCAATCGTGTCATGGAAAACCACAAAAACCATTAATCTTAGAAACCAATGATACTAATAATCTAAAGCAAATTATCTCTAAAAATCCTGATGAATTTATGCAATATATCCATAAACTTGGATTAGATGTTAAAAGCACACAGATAACTTCAAACTTACAAACAACTTCTACTACGATTTTAACATTAAAAACAACTTGTTTCAAAGTCGATTTTAATGATAATTTCGCTAAAATCACCCCAATTAAATAGAGGCATTGATTAGTGAAAATAGCAATAGTTGAAGATGATATAAATATGAGAAAATCTCTTGAGATTGCTATGGGCGATTATAAAGAGTTTGAGATTATCACATTTAAAAATGCAGTGGATGCACTTAAAAAACTGGATGATAGTTTTGACCTTGTTATAACCGATATAAATATGCCCAAGATGGATGGTATAGAGTTTATAAAAGAACTTAATGGTCGTTTTGAAGTGATTATAATGACTGGTAATGCCACTCTTCAAAGAGCTATAGAGTCTATACACCTCGGTGTTAAAGATTTTTTACTTAAGCCTTTTGATATTGACACTCTTGTAGAAGCTATACAAAGGGAAGCAAAAGTTCAAGAGGTTAAAAAGTCTATATCTAAAACTAAAAAAACAACAAAAAAAAGTGACTTTTTAGGAAAATCTGAAGCACTTCAAAAAGTGATAAATATAGCAGATAAAGCATCAAAAACAGATGCGAGTATCTTACTTCTTGGTGAAAGTGGTGTTGGTAAAGAGGTTTTTGCTTCTTATATACATAAAAACTCATTAAGGGCGAAAAAACCTTTTATAGCTATCAATATGGCGGCATTACCTGAAAATCTTATAGAAAGTGAGCTTTTTGGTTTTGAAAAAGGGGCTTTTACAGATGCTACTGAGGCAAAAGCTGGACAATTTGAGTTAGCTAATGGTGGAACTTTATTTTTAGATGAGATAGGTGAGATGCCTTATGGTGTTCAAGCAAAATTACTTCGTGCTTTACAAGAAAAAGAGGTTAGAAGATTAGGCTCATCAAAAAGTATAAAGATAGATATACGGGTAATATCTGCAACAAATGCAAATCTATCCAATAAGATAAAAGATGGTGAATTTAGGGAAGATTTGTATTATAGATTAAACACTATTCCATTAACTATTCCACCACTTAGAGAAAGAAGAGATGAAATTTTGGAGATAGCAGATGCGATGGTGAAGGTAAATTGTAAAAAATATGGATTTGACTTAAAATCATTTTCATCTGAAGCAAAAGAGGAACTTTTGGAATATGGCTGGGCTGGTAATATTCGTGAACTTATCTCAGTTGTGGAAAGAGCTGTGATTTTAAGTCAAAACCAAGAGATACAAAAAGATGAACTCTTTTTAGAAAATAGAAAATAAAAAAGGATAAAAATGTCAGAAAATAAAAAATATAATGTTGCAGTAGTTGGAGCAAATGGTGCAGTTGGTGAGGAGATACTAACAATCTTACAAGAGATAGACTTCCCTATCAATAAACTTATTCCACTGGCTAGTGCTAGAAGTCTTGGAAAAACTGTTGAGTTCAATGAGAAAAATTTACCAATCATAGAACTTACAAGTGATGTTTTTAAAGAACAAGATGTTGAAATAGCACTGTTTTCAGCAGGTGGAAGTGTGAGTGCTGAGTTTGCTCCTGCAGCAGTAGAAGCTGGTGCGGTTGTGATAGACAACACTTCCCACTATAGGATGGATGACAATGTTCCTTTGGTAGTGCCAGAGGTAAATCCACAAGATATAACTAAGTGGAAACAAACAGGAATTATTGCTAATCCTAACTGTTCAACTATCCAAATGGTTCAAACTTTAAAGCCATTAGACGAAGCTTATGGATTAAAAAGGGTTGATGTATCAACATATCAAGCAACAAGTGGAGCTGGAAAATCTGCAATGGAAGAGTTAGTAACTCAGATGCAAGACTTCTTTGCATTTAAACTTGATGAATCTGAACATAAAGCATTTAACCAACAAATTGCTCTCAATGTTATCCCTCAGATAGATGTTTTCACAGAAAATGGATACACAAAAGAGGAGATGAAAATGGTAAATGAAACTACAAAAATCATGCACAAAAATATTCCTCTAAGTGCTACATGTGTTCGTGTTCCTGTTCTTCGTGGTCATTCTGAAGCACTTACGCTTACTTTTGAAAATGAAGTTAATGCTAACGATGCAAGGGAGTTGCTATCAAAAGCTCCAAACCTTGTGATAGTTGATAAACCAGATGAAACACTCTATCCAATGCCTTGTAAATGTATAGATATGAATGAAACATTTGTTGGTCGTATAAGAAATGATATTTATGATAACAAAATACTTCATCTTTTCATAGTTGCTGACAATCTTAGAGTTGGAGCTGCAACAAATGCTGTTCGTATAGCCCAAAAATGGGTAGAGATGGAGGGTGAAAAATAAGATGTTAGAAAAAGTTTTTGAAAGTTCTTTATGGAGTTCAAGATTTATGGTTATCTTGGCAGTTATTTTTGGACTCATTGGAGCTATTGTTCTTTTTTTAGTAGCTAGTATTGATATTTTTTCAACTGCAAAATATGTGATAGTTACATATTTAAATCATGCTCACCCAGAACATTTTCATGAAGAGGTTGTTGGTGGGCTTATAGGTGCAGTTGATTTATATCTCATTGGTGTAGTTATGCTACTCTTCTCTTTTGGTTTGTATGAACTCTTTATATCAGATATAGATATAGCAAAAGAAGATGAAGAGAGAGAAAATAAAATACTTGCTATCCATTCACTCGATCAGCTAAAAGATAAAATATCAAAAGTTATTGTCATGGTACTGGTTGTAAACTTTTTTCAAAGAGTTGGGCATACAGAGTACCATGGAGCATTAGAGATGTTGTATCTTGCGTTATCAATCACGGCAGTTTCAGTAGGATTGTTCTTTTTAAATAAAGTAGGTAAGCATTAGGTTAGTCCACAGATGTGACTAAAGTTGACTTTTTGACAAAAGTTATAAAATAAAATTAGAGGATTTTTTGTATGAGTAAAATATTTGTAGATGCGTGTTTTGGTAAAGAAACTCCATATACACCAGTGTGGATGATGAGACAGGCTGGTCGTTATTTACCAGACTATATGGCAGTTCGTGCTAAAGCTGGGGATTTTTTAAATCTTTGTCACAATCCTGAGATGGCATGTGAGGTAACTCTCCAACCTGTTGACATAGTTGGTGTTGATGCAGCTATACTCTTTAGTGATATTTTGGTTATTCCTGATGAAATGGGGATGGATTTGAGTTTTGTAAAAGGGGAAGGTCCAAAGTTTAGTGACCCAATCACCTGCGAAGAAGATATTGATAGGCTTATGGGTGGTGAGGAAGCCGCATCTAAATTAACTTATGTTTATGATACTATTAAACTCATAAAAGAAAGTCTTGCAGATGACAAAGCTCTTATAGGTTTTACGGGAGCGCCATGGACACTTGCTACTTACATGATAGAGGGACAAGGTACAAAAACATATAATATTTGTAAAAAAATGATGTACTTAAACCCTGAACTTTTACATAAAATTTTAGCAAAAGTTACAGAAGTTGTAAAACTTTATATGCAAAAACAGATAGAAGCTGGGATAGATGTTGTTCAGATTTTTGATAGCTGGGCAGCTGCAATAGAACCTGAAAAATATGATGAGTTTTCTTGGAAATATATGGTTGAGATTGCAGAGTATCTAAAAGAAAAATATCCTCATATCCCTGTGATAATGTTTCCAAAAGGAGTTCCTGCATTTTTAGATAAAGTATATGGTAATTTTGATGTATTTGGTGTGGATTGGTCAACTCCTATGTCACTCGCAAAAGAGAAACTAGGTGATAAATATGTTCTTCAGGGAAATATGGAGCCTTGTCGTCTTTACTCAAAAGAAGCAACTACTAAAAGTGTAGAGGTTATTCAAGAAATTATGCAGGGTAAAAGACATATATTTAACCTAGGTCATGGCATCTTACCTGATGTGCCTGTTGAAAATGCAAAACATTTTATAGATGAGTGTCATAGAGTAAGTGGAAAATAATATAATTTTTGGACCCATAAACTCACGCCGTTTTGGCATGAGTTTGGGTATAGACCTATCACCATCATTTAAACAGTGCAATTTTGATTGTCTTTATTGTGAATTATCACCTGCTAAAACAGTTAATGCCCAATCCAAAACAATAGAAGTATCACAAATCATAACAGAGTTAAAAAAACATTTAGATACAAAGATAGATGTCATAACACTTACAGCAAATGGAGAACCAACACTTTATCCTTACTTAGATAAACTCATAGATGAGATTGATAAAATCAAAAATAAAACACAAACTTTAATACTAACAAATAGTGCCACTTTAGTGGATGAAAAAGTATTTAATTCTCTTTTAAAACTAGATCAAGTTAAATTATCATTAGATGCTGTAAGTAAAAATGTATTTAAAAAGATAGATAGACCACATGCTACAATAGATACAGACAATATTATCTCAAAAGTAATAGAATTTAGTAAAACTTACAAAGGAAAACTCTATATAGAAATCCTTTTTGTTCACACGCTTAATGATACAAAAGATGAGATAAAAAAACTAAATGATGTTTTGATGAAACTAGATGTTACAAGGATAGATTTAGGTACGATAGACCGTCCACCTGCATATCCTGTAGAGGGATTAAGTTATAAAGAACTTCATGATATATCTTTGATGTTTAATAGCTCTTTACCTATCCATATAGCTTCAAGAGTTCATGCTGAACCAAATAACTCAAGTTATACAGATGAAGAGATTATCAATACATTGGATATGAGACCTTTAACAAGAGAAGATATAGAGTTACTTTTTGACGAGGATAGTAAAAAAAGGCTAGAAATACTTATAAATAAAGGTAAAATAGCTAAAAAAAGTGTTTCTAATCTAGAATTTTTCATTCCACATGCCAAACCCTTGACTTTTTGAGTTGCATAAAGTATAATTTCGGCTCAAATTAAGCATTCCGGATTAGCTCAGCGGTAGAGTAGGTGACTGTTAATCACTTGGTCACTGGTTCGAATCCAGTATCCGGAGCCATTTTATTTGAACCCAAAACTTTTTAATATTCCGGATTAGCTCAGCGGTAGAGTAGGTGACTGTTAATCACTTGGTCACTGGTTCGAATCCAGTATCCGGAGCCACACAAAAACAATATAAACACGAACTTCCAAGCATATTTCAAAAACACTTTAAGTTTCAAAAAAAATTACTTTAGTACCCTATTGGTAACATCATTTTATTTTCTTACACTATTGTTTGAAGCACTAATTTTAACAAAGTAGACTTAATTAAAAAATGGGTGCATAATTTTCTATTTTTTCTTATAATTCACAAGATAATAATCTACTAAATTTTAACCTTTCAGGTCTTCTTTTTGAGCTAAAAGAGGTTTATAATTCCTCTCCTTGTACCTCTATTTTGAGTGTTTTTTGATTGACAATTTATGTATATTTTAGAGCTTTTTTACAGCCATTTGTAAATAAACCTTTGTTTATTCCCAATATACCATAGTTTCCGAGATATTTTATGTATCCATTTTTTAATTAAGTCTAATTTATACTATCCTGTAGTATAGTATTGACATATGTTAGCTTATAAGGATTTTCTAT
>Ga0256842_1001575_pt1 | contig 17965 bp, 8 predicted proteins | sample 4559240metaG_FD_185973 | JGI IMG/M metagenome (GOLD analysis project Ga0256842, IMG submission 185973) | Hydrothermal vent microbial communities from Guaymas Basin, Mexico - 4559-240 | ecosystem: Environmental > Aquatic > Marine > Hydrothermal vents | place: Mexico: Guaymas Basin | collected...
TTCCTAGGGCAAAAAGCACCTTTTCGAAAGGAGTATTTTTTGACTGCTCAATACTCTCTAATAACTTAGTAATAGACTTTTGCTTAAAGCCATCAAGCTGTACCAGCTCTGAAGCTTTAAGGTCGAATAAATCAGCAATATTGCGAACAAAACCCTTATCAAAAAGAGCAGCCACAGTGGCTTCTCCCATATTAATATCCATCATTTTACGACCAACAAAATGCTCAATATTACCCTTTATTTGTGGTGGACATTGATATACATTAGGGCAATAAAAAGCAGCCTCGCCTTCTTCCCTAACTAATGTGGTATTACATTCGGGGCAATGGGTAAGGAAACTAACTTCCTCAGCATTATCCTTTCTTTTAGAAAGGTCTACAGCTATAATTTTTGGAATAATTTCACCACCTTTCTCAACCTTTACAAAATCGCCAATATGTAAGTCTAAGGACTTTATAACATCAGCATTATGCAGGCTAGCACGTTTAACTGTTGTACCAGCCAATTGCACAGGGCTAAGATTTGCAACTGGAGTTACAGCACCTGTTCTGCCCACTTGATAATCTATTGACAACAACTCGGCAACCACTTGCTCAGCCTTAAATTTATATGAAATTGCCCATCGTGGAGATTTGGCGGTAAAGCCCAATTGCTTTTGTTGTGAAAAATCATTTACTTTAATCACAATGCCATCAATCTCAAAATCGAGCTCATTACGTGCTTTATCCCAATGGTTTATAAAGTCAAATATTTGCTCAACGCTACTAACTTTTCGTGCTGTGTCAGACACTTTAAAACCCCATTGGCGAGCTGTTTCCAAACTTTGATAATGGTTTGTAAACTCTAAATCATCGCCTACCACATAATACAAATATGCATCAAGTGGTCGTTTTGAAACTTCCTTTGCATCCAACATTTTTATACTTCCTGAAGCAGCATTTCGTGGATTAGCAAACTCTTGCTTACCTAATTTCTTACGCTTTTGGTTAAATTTAGCAAAACCACTGCGGGTCATTATAATTTCTCCTCTGATTTCGAAATCTGCTGGATAATTTCCTTCTTTAAGTTTTAATGGAATGCTCCTAATGGTTTTTACATTTGCTGTTACATCATCACCTTGGCTACCATCGCCACGGGTAACAGCCTGTGTCATAACACCATTTTGATATCTGATACCTATTGCAAGCCCATCATATTTAAGCTCGCATATATATTCAATATCGCCTTCAATTTCTTTACGCACTCTTTGGTCAAAATCCTCTAAGTCCTCTTTAGAATATGTATTGCCCAAAGAAAGCATACGGTATCGATGCTTAACAGTGGTAAACGATTTTTGAATATCGCCTCCTACTCTTTGAGTTGGAGAATCTACATGAGCTAAATCTGGATACATTTTTTCAAGCCCTTGTAACTCTAATAATAATGAGTCGAACTCGAAATCACTTATTAAACTTTTGGAAAGATTATAGTAATTGTGGTTGTGCTGTTTTAGCTCATCAGTAAGAGAATCAATACGTTGCTTAGCTTGATTAATATCCATTCGTTATAATTTGATAAGGAGCAAATATACTTATTTTTCAAAGATAAATACTTTATCTATTTTCATAAGAATATTGGCATTAATCAACTATAATACCATAAGCATATTGATATAAAAATAGCCTATTATTACATATTAATATCTATAAAAAACATACCAATATATACTCTTAAATAATAATTAATAGCTAATATTGAAATATTTCTTATTTTTGTATATTAAATATTAAAATCAATTACAAAGACTATCTTAAACATTATTCTCAATTTTTACTAAAATTATTTTGCTATAGCATATATTTATGAGGTTTTACACTACTATATTTATTTTATTTATATATATAACAACCTTTGCAAAGGGTGATATAAAAACCATACAAATAAGTGATAGTTTAAAGGAATTAGATTTAACAGAATATACTTATCTATACTCTTATAAGGACAGTAATACAAACATATTAGATGCCGAATTTGTTTATAGTGCCAAAGGTTTAAAAGGGATAAATGACAACACAATATACTGGGAACGATTTAGCTTTAATAATCCTACAGGTATAGAAAAAGAATATTATATTTACTTTCCATATGCAGTAATAAATGAGTTAAATGTTTACATTGACGAGAATGGCTCTTTAGTACATTTAAGTAGCCTAGGAATGAAATTTAACCCTAATGACAAAGCTATTCAAAGTATAGGCTACCCTTTTCTAATAAAACTAAAACCTGGTAAAACCAATGTCTACATAAACATTAAGCACTATAATCTGTCTTTACGAACAATGTCTTTTTTGCTTAGCGAAAAGGCTTTAATAAAGTCAAATACTTCAAGCGAGCGTATAATCTGGTTTTGGAAAGGATTCTTCTTTTTTGCAACTTTAATATCGATAATTCTTTATATTTTAACAAAGTTGAGAATGTTTATATATTATTTTCTCTTAAACATAGGAACAGGCTTGTTATTTAGTGGAGAGCTTGGCGCTATCACCGATTTTGTTTCAAAAATTCCATACAATTTTACTGCAAATATAAAGCAAACTGGGGTTTTGATGGCATTCATATTTTTACCATTATTAATAAATGAAATTACACCAATAGCCAAACTACGTCCACGATTATGGAAAACAACATTTGCATTGAACATTATTATAGGACTAACTTGGTTATCATGTTTAGTCCCTGCATCATTAAATAATAAAATATTACTAATAACTACATATGTTTATAATTATGCAGGGCCAACAATACTCTTTTTACAACTTCACCTTATATTCGTAGCATTTAAAGCAAACAAAAAAAATTCTTTGCCCCTATTAATTGGTTACTCTGTATATTCTTTTGCATTATTATTATACATTATTCTTCCAAATTTAGGTATCATCAAAAACTCATTACAAGTATACAATATGTTTATTTATGGATCAATATTTGAAATATTGATGTTTATGACACTTATTGGCAAAGAAACACTATCTGTATATCTCGAAAGAGAGTTATTAATTAAAGATCAGAAGAATCATCAATCTGATATTATTAGAGCCATTGTTGAAAGTCAGGAAAGAGAGAGGGACAATGTGGGTAGAGAGCTACATGATATGATTGGAGCGAACATTTCAGTTATTAAACAACAAGCTGATAAAAAGAATAAATTACTGATAAACACCATACAAAGTACATTTGAGATGGTTAGGAATTTGAGTCATGTATTAGTAACACCTCTAATAAAAGACAATGCCTTTATTGATGAAATAAAAGATCTATGTTTATTATTTTCAAATGATGAGATAAAAATAAATGCTCATTTTCATAATTGGAAAAACATGGAAGATACTATAATGGCCACCCATTTGTATCGAATTGTGCAAGAGTTATTACAAAATGCAGTCCGACATAGCTCTGCAAGCTATGTAATTATACAATTTATAGTAAATGACGATAATGAACTTACACTAATGTACGAAGATGATGGTTTGGGATTTAATCATGATAAGGTAATCAGCAATAAAGGTTTAGGTTTAATAAATATTGAAAATCGTATTAAAATAATTGGCGCAGAAATAACTTTTGATTCTATGGAAGGTCAAAAAGGCACAACTATAATTATTAATTTGCCATTAAATTAATAGTAAATAAAGAATGCTTTACTAAGCCCAGCATTTTAAGAAAAAAAGCCACCTGCATAATACAGATGGCTTCACAAATTAGGGAATTTGTACTCTAATTAATAATACTTACTTTACAAACAGCTTTTGTAGAGTTTGGTTTACATTATTTTCAATTCTTAAGATGTAGGTTCCTTGTGCTAATGCATTAGTATTGATTCTAATTAATGATTCACCATTATTTACATTAAGCTGTTGTGATGACATTAATTGTCCACTAATACTATAAACATTGAAAGTACATACTGCTGCTTTCTCAATATTCATTTCCACATTAAGAGTATTAACAACTGGATTAGGATATAAATTCATACTACCTTCAATACTATTACTTTCAATAGAAGTTGTTTTAGGAACTATGGTATTATTAGTCATAATAAAATCATTTTCTTCACTTTCAGCATTTCCATTATCAAGAATTACAGTAATAGGAGTTGTTGTTTTACCTGAAACATTTACCCATATTTTGAATGTACCATCAGCAATATTTGATAATATATATTCACCATTAGAGTTTGTTGTTGTACTGGCAACCAATACATCACTATTATTATCATCAGTTAAGTATACATTTAAATTCTCAACGCTAGATTTGTTTCCTGTACTAACAGTACCACTAATACTACCACTACCGGGAGTAACAGGGATTGCCACAAGGTTTATGTTAATTCCACTTTGATTTGCATTTACATTCAACTGAGTAGCTGCCGACCAAAAAATAACATTGCCATAATAAGTAGGAGCATATCCTGGTATTACTGTAGTATCAGGAGTTGCCAAAACAATATATGTACCAGCTACAACATTAGCAAAATTATAAGTACCCATTGGACTAACTGTTGTAGAATAAGCTACAACATTATTTGTAACATCAAATAAATCAACATCAACAGCTGTTACCACAAGATTGTTAGCATAAATACTTCCTTCTACTGTGTATGAAAGTACTGAACCAGATACTATAACATTTGCATTATATGATGACTGGCAGTTATTTCCTGTAATTATTAACGAAACATTATAGGTCCCAGAAGATGCATATGAGTGAAAAGGATTTTGCAGACTTGAAGTATTACCATCACCGAAGTCCCACATCCAATTAGTTGGATTACCTGTAGAAGCATCATAAAAATGTATCAAGCTTGTATTATTACTATCAGGAGCAAAAGTGAAGTTTGCATTACAGCCAGGAGTAACATTTCCTACTACAACAGTAGTAGTGTATGTATCAGAACAGTTGGCACTTGATATACTCAAAGTAACATTATAGCTCCCTGTAGCAGCATAAGTATGATTTGGGTTTTGAGTACTTGCAGTTGCACCATCACCAAAATCCCAAGACCATGATGTAGGGCTACCAGCAGAGTTATCAATAAATTGTATTAATTGCACATTATTACTATCTGCATAAGAATAAAAATCAGCAACACAACTCGGAACTACATTTCCTACTGTAACAGTTGTTGTATAAGAATCGGAACAATTTGCACTAGATATATTTAAAGTAACAGTATAAGTACCTGAAGCACCATAAGTATGACTAGGATTCTGAGAACTAGAACCTGAGCCATCGCCAAAACTCCATGACCATGATGTTGGATTACCCGAAGAAAGATCGGTAAAATAAATCAAGTTAGCATTACTACTATCTGGTGTAGAATAAAAGACTGCTGTACATGACGATGGGTTTGAAGTGCATATAGAGAAATTTGCTGTTCCTGAGTTTGCTGCTAAATTTACAGTTTGCATACTTTGCTGGCAATCATAAACATAAACCACAAATCCTGAAGAGCTACTTGGTACATTACTAAAAGAATATGCACCACCTGCTGCAGTATAAGTAGATGATGAATAAGGATTCATACTGTCGTTATTAATAATATATACTTGATAATTTGTAATACCTGCTCCCGTCAAATCGGTAACATTACCACTAATAGTTTGAGCATATAATCCTATTGCTCCTGCTATTAAGAAAACGAATAATAATAATTTTTTTGTCATAATAAATTGTTTTAATTTTTTGTGAATAAGGTTCTTTCTATGAAAATCTTTTTCTGATTCTCTATATATATGATGTTCTTTTTTTAATTAGTTGCACCTAATTTAATAATTTTTTTTACAAAAACACCGTATGTACCTGATGCTTTGACTATGTACAAACCATTTTTTTTGTCAAAAAATGGTATGTTTAATATTGAATTGGCTTTAAATTCCATCATTTGGGAGTATATATGTTCACCAATAGAGTTATAAATATCTATTTTAACCACATTATCATAATGGTAGTCTGTAGGTATATGAATAAATAGTTCATCTGAAACAGGATTAGGATATACAGTAATATCCATGCTATTAGAAATATTATTGACTGAAGTATAATAATGATTATCATCAATAGCGATTTGGACATCGTCCACTACCGAATTATTGCTATTTAACTCAACCATATAATCGAGGCTATAATAGTTTGTAAGCTCTGGCCTGAGGTAATAAATTCCACTTATTAATGAATCAAATACAAAGTTACCTGATTGTTGTGGATGTATAGTTTTAACAATTTTTCTTTCATGATTTAAGAGAAATACTATTTGATTAGATGTATTTACACCAACCGTATTATCAATACTACCTTCTATTACACCTTCACCTCCGGTAAATATTACTTCTGCTTTTTTCAGGTTGATATTTGCCACTTGTTGGTCAGAATTTAAGGATTGCATTTCAGCACCTTGCCAACTAACGATTTGTATATTAGCATCTTGTGAAGCCCATGTATCAATATACTGAGTATAGACGGCAGAATTTTCAGAGATAATACATTTTATATAATATTCACCATATTCCTTATTATTAAATTGATAAAACTGCGCCATGGTGTTGGTATCTGTTTCCAATGAGGTAGTCTCTACCACTAATAATTTACCATCTGCAATATTCTTTTTATATAATACTACATTAGCAACGTCCAAATAGGTATTACCCGTAAACACATAGCCTATTAACTGCCCTACAGGATATAATGATACTATACTAGAATCTATGGCAGAGCAGGTGTCTTGAGCATATATATTATAGGCCGTAAGTTTCACATTATAATCAGCCCCTGTTGTATATAAATGTTGAATTGTATCATTGGTAATGGTTTGCGAGCTTCCATCATCAAAATCCCAAACATAATAATCAGCCGATGGCGAACTATTTGCAACAAATTCCACATTCAAACCTGAAACTACAGAAGTAAATGAAGTATTGCAATAATTAACTATCACTGTTGTACATTTACTATCATTACATGTTTGATTATAGTTAATAATTTCCAAGCAAACAGTATTTGATGAAGGATTAGTATTAAAAGTATAGGTAAAATCTACCTGCTGACTAATAATATTTCCGTTCACTTTCCATATATTGACTGTATTATTAGTAGATTGATTGATAAAGTGAAAGGTACCGCTAATAATTGTATCTTCAAAGAAAGTGAACTGTGCTATACATTGGGAAGGGTTACCTCCAGCACATATCTGGAAATTATAATTAGACCCTCCTCCAGGAAATGCATTTAATGTATGCAATGCTCCCACGCAATCATGAGTAGTAATAATTATTTTAGCCGTTTGCGAAATACCAGCATTAGAAATTGTATAGGAGTAATTACCAGTAGCATTAGTAAGTACCGAATCTATACTCGAATAAAATGTTGTAGTATCAATAACTTCTATAACAACCCTATGGTTTTGAATTGGAGAATTATTTAAATCTTCAACAACACCACTTACATTTATAGTAATACTATAAGATGAAATAGAGAATATTAATAAAACAAATATGTAAATAAACTTCATAATCTATTGTATTGTAAAGCGTATCCCCGCAGAAATACGGTACTGATACATTTTATGTTCTTGTAAATATGTATTATCAAAAATTGAATTTAAGTGAGTATAAAGCTCTGGGCGAATAAAGATTAACTTATTCCCAAATTTATAACCAGCATCAATACTCAATACTCCATTAAAAATATTTTTCTTTGAAATAGGGCTCACTGCATTAGCATTAATAAGATTACCACTCTCTGCATCAAAAATACTAGCATTATTTTTCATTACCCTAGTCCAAGAAACACCGGCTGCTACATCGAAAATAAATGATTTATACTCAAACTCTCGACCAAATGTAATTGGAATATTAATAAACGAATAATCGTTTCGATACAAATAATTATTTGCTGTAATAGTAGTATCATAATTAGTACTTGTCTTTTCCTCAAAGGTTTCAACCACTGTTTGACTATAAATAGGAATTGAATCATTGCCTTGTACACTCCAACCTGTTAATGTTTGCGTATAGTCTCTATGAATTATAAAATATGTAGATGTGTATTCATCAACTATAAGTGTTGAAGATTTCATATTATATTCTTCCGAATACTGATTATAATTTACACCCAAGCGCAAAAACCACTTATCTCTATAAACATTAATGTTGCCACCAATATTATAAGAATACATTATTGAGCTTTTATTTAAATCATTTTCGGCTATATCATTTGGTGCCAAACTAATTATAGAATTGTCAATATCAAATCCCGCAAAAGCATCATAATTAAATCCTATTCGTTTTTTCATAGGTTTAATAGGACGAATATTTGAATGAGTCGCATTATCTATTTTCACCATATTTGGTTCATAATTAAACTTCCGAATTGGCATAATCATTATTTCTGCGTTCATATCTTCTAAAGAAGTAGGTGTTGCTGTTTCCTCATCATAATTCTTAAGTATATCTTTAGTTACAATAGTATTCTCTTCAGTATTATCATTAACAATAACCCCCGTTTTTATTACTCTCGTTTCATTATTTTCTACAGTATTATTATTTTTTATTGAAGACGATACTGCTAATAAATTTTCATCATTATTATCTTCTACTGTTATAGCTGAACTAACATTATTGGGTTTAGAATCTATTTCATTATTATCTATTGTTAAATGGCCATTATTAGCATTTAAGTTAACGACCAGTTCATTATTATTATTTGTTATTCCTAATTGTAAACTTGTTTTTTTATTTATTTCTTCATTATCATATTGTTTTGCTTGTTCCTTAGAGTTATCATTATTAAATAAAGTAGTGTTATTAATATTTGCGACCTCTGTAGAAGCAGCTGTATTCTCAATTTTAGTATTTATAGCATTCCTTTCTGAGTTAATATCACTAGCATTAGAATTATTTATAAACCATGTAATACCCACAGCACTAACAGTAGCTATTATAATAGCTTTAAAATATGCGCTCTTAAAAATGGAAAGAAATAAAAGGCTACTACTTATTTTAAACCATAGGACTTTGGATGGCTTTGTTTCTTCCAAACCACCTAAAGCTTCTTTCATATTCTTTTCAAATACATCAAATTCTTTCATAATTATGTATTTTGTTTATTTTTAAAATCGATAATTTGCTTTTGCAATTTCTTTTTAGCTCTAGCATATTGCGATTTTGAAGTACCTTCACTTATATTTAATATCTCTGAGATTTCTTTATGCGTATTTTCTTCAAACACATAAAGGTTAAAAATCAGCCTATAGCCATCAGGGAGATTTTGAATAAGTTCTAAAATAATTTTTGCTGGAACCTGTTTAAAACTAACATCCTCTTCGCTATTATAATCACTTATGGAATCTTGCTCAAATCTTTCATATTGTTTATTCTCACTTACTCTCTTTCTAATAAACTGCAAAGCTTCATTACGTACAATTTGCTTCATCCAAGCTTCAAAAGTAGCTTCACTTGCTTGGTCTATTTTAGTGTAAATCTTTATAAACGCCTCATGCAAAACATCTTCCGCTTCAGCTTTATCGTGAGAATAACGCATACAAATGCTTAACAAACTTGGTGCATATAATTTATACAATCTTGTTCGTGCTCTATAACCCCCTTTTTTACATTCCCGTAAAAGCTTTTCTGCTTCAGATAAAGACAATATTCTCTGCATTTGTATTAATGATGCACGAATGTACAAATAGTTGCATCTTGATTTAATATTTTCTTGTAATTAAATAAAAATAGCCATTTGCTTGCGAGCAAATGGCTATTAATTAATATGAAATTTAGTGTAACTATCGCTGAATAATTAGTTTCGACTTATAAACCATTTTTTCTTCAGAGTTAATATGTACATAATAAACTCCAGTACTTAGATTATTCAAATTTAGCCTTTTTATGGTTTTACCTCTTGATTTAAAGCTTTCAAAATACACTTCTGAGCCTAGATTATTAAATAAATGCAATTGTAGCTGATGTTCTGCTTTATCATTTATCTCTATGGTAAAACTACCATCATTAGGATTAGGATAAATTTTAGCATTCACTAAAACATCAATATCCACCATTCCATTTGGCAATACCTCAATATAATCTGTTTTTATTATTGTATCGCAAACTTCTCCATTACAAATTGCTAAACTTACAGTATAAAGACCCGTATTATTATAGGTATGTGCAGGGTTTTGTTCTACACTTGTATTACCATCACCAAAGCTCCAATGCCAAGCATCGGGCTCGCCTGTGGAATTATCACTAAAGCTAATTTGTATTGGCCAGGTTCCGATCATGGCATCAGCACCAAATTCTGCTGCCAAAAATACTGGTGTAATATTAGCATTATTGGCTGTATTAGACCTCGAACTATTATAATTTGTATTAACCTTAGCATAAGCTGTATCAGGATAACATCCTGTGGTTTTTATTACCTCTATTTGATAATATACAGTTCCTGTTGGAGGATTCAAATCCGTATAAGAATTTGCCGTACTTGCCAATTGAGTTAATAAACTCATATTATTGGTATTTGTACCACGGTATATTCTATAAGTATTGAAAGCAAAGCCTTCATAACCATCCCAAATCAAATTCCAGCTACCATTTAATCCTGCATTTATTGTAAGGTGAATTGTTTTATGGTAATCACCCAATAGAGTATGACCACCACAAGTATCCACAGCAGCTATTTTATACTTATATGCTTTTATGGCTGGGTTCGAATTTTGATCTACAAAAATAGATGTTTGATTAAAAGGTATTGCTCCAATTTTATCATATTGCCCAGAAATATAGCCCTCTTTATAAACATAAAAACTATCGATAAGTGCATTCTGTTGTCGCTCCCAAACTAGGCGATTATGATTCAAGGTATCCACTCCTACCAAACAAAGCTCTGGAGGATTTAGATACGAATTACTCACCATATATTGCGAAGAGGTCATATTACAGCCATAATTATCAGTAACAGCTACTTGATAATAGCCCGTTTGAGTTACAAAAATTGAAGCCACGGTATCACCTGTATTCCAATTATATGTATTATAATTTACCAATAAACTAAGATTCAAACTATCGTTAGTACAAGGCTGAATTATTCCACTAACCTGAATTACAGGTTGTATACTCGGAAATTGGTTTAGTACAAATGCTGGTGAAGTTTGCGAACAAATAGCATCCGTAATAATTACACGATAATTTCCCGATTGCTTTGCATAGAATACCACACTGTCGGCATTAGGAATCACTAAATTATTATACACCCACTGATAAGTATATCCAGTACCAGCACTTGCTGCCAATAGTACACTATCGCCTTGGCAGATTGTTGCAGGGCCAGGAGGAGTAATTGCAGCGGTAATATTACATGGATTAGGAGCTCCACCTGCACATTGTATATAGTCTGTTTTGACCAAAGTGTCGCGACAGCCGGTTGTACTATTTTCAGCATACATAGCTACAGTATATGATCCATTATATTGGTATGTGTGAATAGGATTATAGAATGTGGAAGTATTACCATCGCCTAATTCCCATAAGAAATTATAAGAATTCATATTTGGCGTAGTATTATTCATTATTACATCAAAAGGTGGTTGTGAAAAATTAATATTAGAAGCATTAAAACTCAAACTAAAATCTGTTGGGTTAACAGTAACACTTATTGGTGTAGAAACTTGATAGCAACCGATTGCCTCATCACTAACCTTTATTTGATACACTCCTGAATTAACCAAACTTATGGCAGAAAGAGTATCGTTAAGCATCTCAATTCCTGATTGCAACCACTGATAATTTAATCCAAAACCACTATTAGCGGTTAAAATAACCGTATCACCTTGGCATACCGATGTAACTGGCGCTATAATATTAGCTATTACTGTTTTAACAAGAGTTGTATCGTAATAGCTTTCAGAAGAACATGAGTTTTCATTTACAGTAAGCTCAAGTAGTTTTGCTCCTGATAATGACCATATTAGTTCATAAGGACCTTGACCTGTACCACTAAGAACTGTTGCTCCAGCAAAATCCCAATTATAAAATGCTCCAGCAGAAGCCGAGCCTGTATAACTAATAATAACAGTGTCAGAAGAGCAAACTTCATTATTCAAATTAAATGACGCTGAGGGGACAGGGAAAGAAGTAACATTTGATGCTACTGACAGAGTAGAGCAATTAAACTCATTTTCTACTTCAACAGAATATGCTCCCGATATAAATGCACTAAGGCTCGTTAATGTATCATTTACAAGCAAATTATTGTCTTTATACCATTGATAAGACAATCCATTTCCTACATTTGCCTGCAAAATTACCGAGTCACCACCACAAAATGATGTTGAGCTTAAAGGTAAAACTGACGCTCCAGGAACTGGATTTACTGTCGCTAGATATTGCGAAGATTCTGTACTGCAATTAAATGAATTTGTAGCAACTAAGGCATAATTTCCTGTTTGTAAAGCATTATAAAATGAATTTGTAGCTCCTGCCAAATTTGTACCATAACTTTTCCATTGATAGGTCAAACCCTGAGACGAAACGCTAGCTAACTTAACAGTATCACCTTGGCATACTGTCTGCTGACCAATAATTACAATATCAGAATTAGGCGAAGGATTAACTATAATATCTACTCCACTAGCTGTATCACCACATTGAAAAGTATTTTCTATATATACTCGATAAGAGCCCGATTCTGTAGCAGAAACAAAAGAAGAAGTGGCGCCAGAAATCAAATTTGTATCTTTATACCATTGATAAGAATATCCAATTCCATTACTACCATAAAGTAATACATTATCACCTTGGCAAAATTCTAATGAACCACCAGAAGTAATACTTGCCATAGGCAATGGATTAACATTTAGAGTAACTAATGTTGAAATATCAGTACATCCATTTATATTACTAATTTCGACCTGATAATCACCCGCTTGCTTTGCAATAATACTCACATCTGATGCACCTATTATCAAACTACCATTTCTAAACCATTGATATGTCAAACCTGCATCTTGATTAGCAGTAAGAATTACAGAATCGCTTTGGCAAAAGGAATTAGTTCCCGAAAGAATTATTGATGCCGTTGGCAAATCATAGACATTAATATCAATAAAGGCTGTAGTATCGCTACAATTATATACATTACTAACTGCGGCAAAATATCGTCCGGAATCCTGTGCTTGATAAAAACTTGAGTTAGCATTATTAATAATGTTCCCATTCTGAAACCATTGATACTGATATCCAACACCAGTATTTGCCGATAGAACAGTAAAGCTTCCTGGGCAGAAGTCCACATTTCCGAAAGTAGAAATAGTAGTATCAGGACGAGGATAAACAGTAATGGACTTAAGCATAGTATCAACACAAACCATATTAGTGGCTTTTAAAGAAACCTTATAAGTACCAATTTGCGAAAACCCGATTTTATAGCTCAACGAATCCGTAGATTCTATGCTATTATTATCACCAATATTCCATTCGTATACTGTGGATGTATCCACATCAATTGAATTATTGAATAAAGTAATAGAGTCACCAAAACATATATTATTAATATTAAATTGTGCTGTTGGAATAATACAATTCTCTAATTTAAATCTTACAGAATCAATTAAACTCCACTGTCCTCCCACCGTTTTTACGCGTGTATAAAGCGAATGGTAAAGAGTATCAGCTAGCCCATGAGCAAAATCAAATGTATAATCGAGTGAATCTGTTGCAGCAAAGTTGATCATATTTCCTTGTCCCCAAGGCATAATTGTATCAACAGAATATTCAATTGCAGCAATCTTTTGCTCTACCATTGCTGGACTTACATAAACTAGTCGTTTATCACAAATACTCCATCTACCTTGCAAATCTTTTGCTCTTATAAAGAACTGATGATGGCCAATAGATAAAGCTGAAGAAGAAATTGCTTCGCTAATGTCAATGGTATTTCCTGAAGTAATATTTATAGATGTAGCATTACCATTACCGGGGTCTGTATCAAAAAAATATTCCACCTCTGTAATCTCAGGCGAAGTTAGATTGCCAGCCATTATATAAACTAGGTTTCTAGCATTTAAACTCCATTTGCCTATTTGGTCTTTTACTCTAATATTCAACTTATGTATTCCTGCACTTAGGTTATCAGTTGCAAGAGCTGTCGTAATATTTATAGTATCTGCTGCCGAAATAGATATTGAAGTAGCATTACCATAACCAGGGTCCTGATCATAAAAATACTCAGCAGCAACAATATTTGAATTGCTGAAATGCTCAGACTTATAAATTAGTTTGGCTTGCGAAAGGCTCCATTTTCCATCAGCATCTTTCACTCTTACATACAAACTGTGCAAACCAGCATCAATGGAAGCTACCGAAATTGTAGTACTAATATTTACATTAGCTCCTGCCGAAACAGAAAGTGCTGTTGCATTTCCATTTCCTGGGTCGTTATCAAAGAAATATTCCGCTGCTATTATATCACTTGTTGCAACATTCTCTGTAATATACAAGAGTTTAGAACTTGTTAAACTCCATATTCCATCAGCATTCTGCACTCTATAATACAAAAGATGAATTCCAGTACTCAAGCCTGATGTTGACATTGATTCTGTAATATCCACAGTGCTTCCCGCTGTAACTGATACTGAGATTCCACTACCAATTCCAGGATCATCATCAATAAAATATTCTGCTGAAACAATATCACTATTTGAAGTATTATTTGTAATAAAAACAAGCTTAGATTTTACTAAACTCCATTGTCCATCAACATTTTTTACTCTAAAGTAAATAAAATGGATTCCTGAACTCAAACCTGATGATGAAATTACTTCATTGATATCAACAGTACTACCAGTAGTTACAGAAACAGCTGTTCCACTTCCTTTTCCAGGATCATTGTCAATAAAATATTCCATTGCGTCTATATTACTCCTTGCATCGCTATTTGTAATATATACAAGCTTTGAATAAACTAAGCTCCACTTTGTATCAGTATCTTGTACTCTGAAATATAAAAAATGGATTCCTGTACTTAATGCCGATGTTGGGATGCTATATGTAGCATCAATTGTATTGGCTTGAGTTATAGCTACCGAAGTTGCATTCCCTCTGCCGGGGTCATTATCGAAGAAATATTCTGCGTATTTTATCTGCTGGGCTTCGAGCTGAGGCAAAACAAAGAAAAGGCAAAGCACTACTCCGATGGTATTTCGGATAAGTCGTGTCATAATTTCTTAGTTTTTAGGATTATAAGTCAGCTTTTTTCGCCTTAATATTTACATTAATATCTGTTCCTTGATTTATAATAGGATTACTAATAAACATTTCTGTTACAGAAGGAATTGTTAACGCTTTGCCCCATACAAATGGCTCTGTACCCCCATATTGGCCAATATCAGTACCATCACTCGCTGCATTAATAGCCGGAGATGATGATTGTAAATGATAGTCTTTGGTGTCGTCATAATTGTTTGATAAAGAACCCGTAACAAATAAAGGGTTTTGGTTTTCTAAATTACCTGAACCTGTATTACCTGTTGGAGGTAAAGTATAGGAATTACTCGAATTCGAACAATAACTGATATTATTTGTAAATGTATTATTATTCATAGTACCACCAGTATATGAGCCTGTATTACATATGAATATATTATTACTAACTGTAGCGTTTTGAACATTATTCAAATAGCCCCAATTCATAAAAAGATTATGCGATATAACAATCGAAGACGAATTACTAGTTCTTATTCCGTAACTATTTCCTTTGAAAACATTGTTTGTTATTACAATAGTATTATTATTACTAATATTAATATCTCCTGATAAATAATTATTACTAATTACCCATCCTGAACAATCTGTATATAAATTAATGTTATTACCATAATAACTAAAATAATTTCCAGTAATTTTAATGTCTTTAATATTATTTTTATAACAATTAACTGAACGTTCAATGGTAAAACCTTGAATAACTGTTCCTGAACTATTTGAAGAAGGTGTTGCTGCTGTATCTAAGTAAAAATAATCAACTTTGCTAGCGGTTCCAATTTTTCCATCATAGCCACTACCAAATAAATAGAGCTGTTTTTTGATATTAATATTACCATAACTAATATTCGAAGGATAAACATATAGTGTATCACCTGCTGAAGCATTTGTCACAGCTAATTGCAAATTAGTTAAATATCCACTAGGACGGTTAGCTTTATTATCTACATTAATTATTGTTGCTTGTGCCATTATTACAAAAGTTAATATAACGGCTAATAGTATATATTTTTTCATAATTATTTTCTTTTAGTGGTTTATAATTTAGCTTTATTAGCTTTTATATTAACATTAATTGGTGTTGATTGATTAATTACTGGATTTGTAATATTAGTTAGGATGATTTTAGGAATTGAAAACACTCCTCCCCAAACAAAAGGTGTACTACCACCATAAACTCCTATATCCGTTCCATCAGTAGCAGCGTTTTTTCCAGCTGAGCTAGAGCTTAAATGATAATCCTTAGTTTTATCAAAATTCGGTGTTGAAGAAGCCGTTATAAATTCAGGATCTTGATTTGAAATATTTCCACTTCCTGTATTACTTTCAGGAGGTATAAGCCCAGGATTGAGAGCCGAACGCCATCCCAAATTATTATTGAATATATTATGCGCCATTGATGAACTAGATGATGCATAGCTGTTAAACATAAATATATTATCAGTAATTATTGCATTATATACACTATTAAAATCTTGCCAATTAAAAAACAAATTATGCGATACAATAACAGAAGGTGAATTACTAGATTGTATTCCATAATCAGAATACATAAATATATTATTTGATATTATTATTAACGAATTATTACTAACACTTATATAGCCACTTATTAAATTATTTACAATAAGCCAACTAGAGCAATTATATGATAAGTTAACACTGGAAAATTCACATCCAGCAATAACAATATTGCTCATATTTTTTTTCTGGCAAACAAGAGAAGAAAATTTAATACCTTGGAATGATGATGCAGAAGGATTTCCTGACTGTGTTGAAAGTGAGTCAAGTCTAATATCCCCTATTCTAGAAACGGAACCAGATGTACCATCAAAACCTACTCCAAATATATGTATCTCTTTTTTTACTTCAATACTACCATAACTACTATTTGATGGATAAAGGTAAATAGTATCACCTGCAACCGCAGTATTTAATGCCAATTGAAGATTTTCATAATAACCACTTGGTCGATTAGGGTCTTGATCCACATTAATTATTGTGGCCATTGCTAATGCAGTAAAACAAAGCATTGCAAAGAATAAAAGTGTTTTTTTCATAATTATATAGTGTATAAATTTATTGTGATTTGAATAACATTCATAGTAATAAATATCACTTGTAAAGATAGTACAATTTTAACCAACTTACAGTATTTATTTTAATATACATAATAGTGATTATAGAATACAGATAAAGAGATATGAAATAATAGTAATAATGAAGATTTATTAATTAAATACAAGTAAATTTAGATGTATTTATGTATAAATTATTTTATTTTATCCAGTCGTAGTACGACTGGAAATCGCGCTATGACAACGGCTGCTAATCATAAAGCGAAGGCTTCACAAACAACCAATCTAATTTCAAGGCATAAAAAAAGCCCCACTCGATTTCTCGAATGAGGCTAGATATAGATGGCGACGACCTACTTTCCCACAACTAAATGCAGTATCATCGGCGCTGGTAGGCTTAACTTCTCTGTTCGGAATGGGAAGAGGTGGACACTACCGCAATAGTCACCTTAAGATCTTTAGTACCTTAACGGTACCGTAATTTCTTAATGTATATTGATTAACTCAATAAATCATGAGCATATTGACAAAGAGAATACTAACCCTAGGGTTAGCAATATAAAATTTTTGAATCATTGTTCTAATTGGTAAAAACCTATG